>Ga0181414_1000404_pt1 | contig 13230 bp, 12 predicted proteins | sample 37SPOviralmetaG_FD_130139 | JGI IMG/M metagenome (GOLD analysis project Ga0181414, IMG submission 130139) | Marine viral communities from the oligotrophic San Pedro Time Series (SPOT) site, San Pedro Channel, CA, USA - 37 SPOT_SRF_2012-11-28 | ecosystem: Environmental > Aquatic > Marine > Strait... | reverse complement strand
TGAGTGGCACTGCCACCTGGGGAACCAGTGGAGCCGGTTATCTGATCCCGCAGAAAATCGGTACAGGCACTCAGATTGCAACCATCTGCCATCGCGGTTTCGCGTATGCCGTAGATGACGTTGCAGTTCTGGCAGCTGGTGAAGATCCAATGCTTCACATCCGTAACCAACTAGCTGATGCCATCAACAAGCTGAACAGCGCACGTCTGTTCTCTCAGCTTGCTGGTTTGTTTGGCACTGCCCTGTCTGGTAACGCACTGGACTTGGGTAAGGCTGCTGCATCTGGAGCAGATGAGAACAACTTCCTCACTGCTGCTGCTGTAGCACGCGGACGTTCTCTACTTGGAGAGCGTGGTGACGAGCTAGATACTCTGGTGGTTCACCCTTCTGTGGGTTACTACCTGTATCAAGTTGGCCTGTTGACCTTCTCCACTTCTGCACTGTCCACTGGTGGTGCAATCACTTGGGGTGGCGGTGGTGTTGGCGTTGGTGCTCGTTCTATCGGTGAATTCGCCGGTATGAACGTGATCATGGATCCTCAGGTTAATACTGTGGCTCCTGGCACTGGCGGTCACCAGCGTGAGTTCTATTGCTATCTGACGAAAGCAGGAACAATCATGGAAGGCGTGCAGCAAGAGCTGCGGATTGAAGCTGACCGTAACGTGCTGTCTAAGCAGGACGTGCTGTCAGTTGACTACCACTCCGCGTACCATGTGATGGGTACTGCATGGGGTGGCAGCTTCGACAATCCGAACAACAGTGACCTTGCTACCGCTGGCAACTGGTCTGCGACTTACGACATTGATCTGGTTCCTATGGTTCAGATTACTGTCAACAGCTCGCTGGATACCAGCACCATCTGATCTTTCCTGATCGGAGCAAAGGCCCTACCATTAGGTGGGGCCACTTTCTTTTTTTGCTATGGCTGCCACGATCAACGCCACATTAAAGAGCGAGACAGCCAACAGCTTTGTGACGCTGGCAGAAGCTGATGCGTATTTTGAGACTACGCCTAGCAGCACGCAGTGGGACAACAAGCAAGACGACAACAAAAACCGTGCATTGATTTCAGCTACTCGTTGGATTGACACGTTAAACTTTTATGGTGATCGTTGTGATGCAAACCAAGCATTGAGCTGGCCTCGCAATAATTATCATGTCGATCGTGTTGAACTGACCTGTTCTGAGATTCCCAACGACATTAAATACGCTACTTATGAGTTAGCGAATGCTTTGGCCAATGACACGGACTCGATTACAGGGTCTACCGGCGATACGGGGCTATACAAATCCGTCAAGCTCGGAGAAATGGAAGTGGAGTATAACACTTCTAGTCAGGCTACTGGAACTGTCAACAACGTATTCGACGTTTATCCTTGGCTTCAGTCTTATCTTGGGGCTTACTGTTTGGGCGGTAGCGGTAGCTATTCTGTCCGCGTCGTGAGGGGTTGAGATGCCGGGAGCACTTGACAGTCTATTCAAGAACGTTGCCAAACAGGTTGTTGCTGATTTGGGTAAGTCATTTGACCATACGATCACGTACACTCGTAAAGCGTCTCCGACCTATAACACCAGCGCTGGAGCGCTAACTACAACAGACACGTCTTACTCGTTTGACGTACCAGTGGAGTTTGTTGCTGCTGAAGAAGAAGAGGGGCGGGAAGAGCGTAAGGCTCGTTTGTATATTACTCCTGATCAAATTGGAGACAATCAGCCTACGTTTGAAGACACCGTGACGTTGAAGTATGCAGGGTCTAACCGCGTTGCTCAGATTACAGATATTAAAACTTTTAAAGGCAATCAAGAGTATCTGTATCAGTTACTGGTGAGGTTCTGATGGCTAAAAGCGTTTCTGAGCAAATTAAAAGCGAAGTTGAGGCGCATCTTCAGCAAAGTTACAACAGGTTAATTGCTACAATTATGCGTCGATTAGCGACTAAAAAACGTAGTCCTGTTTATACAGGATTTTTTGCTTCGAGCTGGAAAGCCGATACGTCACCAATCAAGGCCGAAGATGAACTACAAGAGCCGTGGCTTGGTTTGAGCAAGGCAAAATGGATTGACCCTCAAAATAAAAGCTATAAAATTGACCCCAGATTTTATCCGCCTAGTAAAAATTACAACTACAAACGTCGTGTTTACATTGGCAATACCGCTAAATACTCGATTTACGCTTTAGAGGGCGGTAAAGTGCAGCAGTTTGTTCAGGGCCCAGAAATGAAACAACTGGTTGAGGAGGCGTTCAATGAGCGCACTCCTAGGATTTCTGTTGGGGGCAGGCAAGGCGTTGGAACGTTTGGCAAGATGGCTGGCAAGATTTACACTGGCTATACCGAGTTGTAGTTATGACGCTAGTAAACGCCAGAGCAGCTTTTGAAAAAGCAGTGACCGATGCTGTGGCAGCAGCAGATGCTACGGTGCTGATGAAATACGACAACGTTGCTTTTACAACGCCAGGCAAGACCAAAAAATATATTTTAATGAGTATCAGTTTTGGGCAGTCTACGCTCCAAAACCAAGGTGCAGCGCAGGCTTATTACGCTGGAACGATTCAGTGCAATGTTTACGTGCCCAAATCTGATGGAACGGCTGTGCTTTCAGCGATCAGCGAGTCAGTGATTAACGGGTTGACCTCTGTAAACGCTCCTGGATATGTTGACACGTTTAGCAGTGTTCCTCGTGTGCTTGACATTGTTGGGCCTACGTCGCTGGACATCGAGGATCGCTCACATTTTGTTGGCGTAATTTCTTGCGGTTTTACTGCGATCGCATAGTATAGTGTTGAGTAAACATAGGTTTTCAATGCGAGCTGCGGATCTGTTGCGGAACAAGTTTGGCATCAGCCAGCTTTACAAGCATTCTGTAAAAGTTGATGGGGAGGTTGTGCTGGAGGTGTTTTGGCATCCGTTGACGATTGCAGAACGAGAGTCGATTCAAAAAAAATCAGACGCTGACGACGCCAACGATTTTGCGCTTGGCATGATGATTCAAAAGGCTTTAGACGCTGAGGGTAAGCGCCTGTTCTCTGACGGAGACAAGCCAGTTCTTCGTCGAGAGATTGAAGCCTCTGTCTTACAGGACATTCAGCTTGCGATGCTGGCTTCTGGAACGGAGAATAAAGTGGAGGAAGCGAAGGCAGACCTCAAAAGCTAAAAACGACTGGTTTTTCATTTATGCGTTAGCGAAGGAGCTGGGCATGACGGTTGCTCAGCTTTCGCAAACGATGACGCAAGAAGAGCTGGTTGGATGGGCCGCGTTTTTTGAGTTGAAAAACGAGCATGAGGAGAAAGCAATGAGGGACGCGAAGGCGGCAAGCAAAGCGCAATCAATGCCTAGGCGGTAGGATTGAATAAGATTGCTGCTTTGCCGTGGCCAGTTTTGGGATCAACCTAGATTTAAAGCTTAATGGCGAAAGCGCACTTGACCGAGCAGTACGCGGTGCGAAGTCGCTTGAGAGCATTGTCAAGCGGCTAAGTGACAAGCCGTTAGACCTTAACAATATCGGGGGTGCGGCGAGAACAGCCGAGGGAAGGCTTGGCAAAGCAAGAACGGAAGTAATTGAATTTGCGGAAGCTATAAATAAGGGCGAAAAAGAACTAAGCAAGACAGAGGCAGGAATCCGCGAATATATTTCAGCTTTTACTCAGTTAGCTGCCAATACAGAGGCAGGAACGGGAACGTTTAATAAGTTTGTTGGTGTTATTGCTAAAGCGGAGCAACAATTAGATGAAATTGCACATGCTACAGAAAATGCACGAAGAAAGGCTTTAGGTCTTCTCAGCGTAGAAGAGGAAGCGGCTCAACTTGCTCAAAAAGCAGCGCAGAAAAAAGCTAAAGATGATGAAGCAAAAGCCCGTAAAAGAAATGAGAAAGCTATTGATAGAGAAAATAAACAATTAGAAAAATTAAACAAAGAGCGCAAAAAGGAAAAGGATTTAGCAAAGCAAAAAAGAGGAAGGCAGATAGGTGACTTGGCTGCAAGTATCGGCTTTCCCTTGTTGTTTGGAGGGGGCGTAGGGTCTGTTGCTGGTGGAGCTATTGGATCGCTTGCTGGTAGTGCGCTTGGATTAGGGTTTGGCGGCCAAATTCTTGGAAGTGCTTTTGGTCAACAGTTTGATAAGGCATCACAAGCTGTTACTGAGTTTGCAAATGCTGTAAGCAAAGCATCCACTTCAATAGACACGCTTATTGAAGCAGTAGGCGTTAGAGGTACTGCGACTGGAACGACTGCGCGACGTGCAGAAACATTAGGAATTGCACCGCTTGCGCGGGCCTCTCTTGGATCAGAACTAGAAAGTATTATTGGCGAAAAAGGCGTAGATAGTTTAGAAAAATTATCAAAATCTTCTGACTTAGCGGCAAACTCTATTTCAAAATTTGGCGCCAGACTTGCAGCTGGTTTTGCACCGATTTTAACAGCTGTAAATGAAACTATAACAAATATATTGGGCGGGGCTCCTGAAATTCAACGTTTGGAGCAAAAACGAGAAGATTTAAAAGGTTTAAAAGCAGCTGGCTCTCAAGGATTTGCTATAGAAAGAGTGGAGGGCGAAATTGCAAGACTAGAAAAGGCCGCAGCACCTGCTTTAAAAGAGAGAAAAGAGTTGCTAGACGCTATTGCGGGCGTAGAACGAGGACAGCTTGATATTGCAGAAAAAACAACAGCATTAGAAAAATCACGTCTTTCTGCTCGTAGGGACAATCTTGCAGTAGCTCAGGGCAATCTTCAAATTGATCGTCTGACTGAAAAGCTAAATATCATCAATCTTAATTTGCGAGGAGAAATTACTGACGAAAAAAGACAAGAATTGAAGCTATCAAAAAAATTAACTGAAGAAGAAATTAACGCTGCTAAAGCAGCCAGAGAAAATGCTCGTATAGAAGCAGAGCGTCAAATTCAACGAGAACAAATTTCGGGAGCCACAAAACAATTAGGAATGCTTCAAAAACAAAGAGGTATGGAGCTACAGTTTTATCAAATACAGCAAGGAAGATTTAATTTATTTGGCGAAGAAATGAAAGGGCTTAAAGATAAATTTGCTATAAACAAAATGACGCTTAACCTTGAAAATAAAAGAGCGTTAATTGGTGTAACAGAAGAAGAAAGAATTTCTTCTATAAACAGAGAGTTTGAGCTTAGAAGACGTTTAGCAGTGATGCAGTTTGCAATAGATGCAGCCAGATTGGAACAAGCCGAAGCTGCGTTTAATTTGTCTGAGATGCAGTTTGAACAAGAGTTAAAACTGCAGAATCTTAAAGCAGCAACATCAGCTCAGCAACAAATTAGGCAAACAAGCCCATTTGCGCGTGAGACAGAATTGTTAGATCCATATTTTGGCGGCAGCCGTCAGCTTGAAATAGATCAACAGATTGCTTTTAACGAGCAACTAGATCTTATGAAAACCAAATTAAAAGATGTTGTTGAGCAACAAGAAATTTTTGCTTTATCCCCAGCTGTCCGCAGAGGGTTGGAACAGCAAGAAAAAAATATTAAAAACCAAATTGCTAACTTTAAAGAATATCGACCAGCTATAGACGAAGCCGCGTTAGCGCAGGCGCGTTTTAACGAAGCATTAGCAATTACCGTTCCAGTAACCGATGCACTGTTTGACAATTTACTTGCAGTTGTTGAAGGGACAAAGACTGCGGAAGAAGCGTTTGCTGATTTCCTTCGCAGCATTGCATCGATGTTGATAGATGCGGCCAAACAAATAATTGCAACATACATAGCGATTGGTGTGGCGCGAATGTTTGCTGGTGTGTCGCAAGGAAAAGGCCCTGACCTTAGTGCGATTGAAAGCTATTCAGGAATTGGTGCCAATACAGATGTAAGTGCTTTTATACCAGGCAGAGCTAGTGGTGGTTCTGTAAGTGCTGGTCGTCCTTATATGGTTGGCGAACGTGGCCCTGAGTTGTTTGTTCCAGGCGCTAGCGGTAATATCGTTCCAAACCATGCGATGGGCGGCGCTAACGTTACTGTGAACGTTGATGCATCTGGAACGCAAGCACAAGGCAACCAGCCGAATGCCAAGCTATTGGGACAGGCGATTGGTGCAGCCGTACAGGCTGAACTGATCAAACAAAAACGACCCGGAGGACTACTCGCAGCCTGATGCCTACCTTTCCTTCTATCCAACCGACCTACAACACGGTCAAGAGCAGTCAGCCTACGGTGCGAAATGTCCAGTTTGGTTCGGGCTACTCGCAACGCGCCACCTTCGGAATTAACAATAATCCGAAACAGTATCAGCTAACCTTCAGCGTGTCAGAGACTGATGCTGACACGATTGAGACATTCCTTGATGCCAGAGCTGGTGTAGAGCATTTTGACTTTACACCACCAAACGAATCTGCTAGCGCCAAGTTTATTTGTCAGCAATGGAATAAAACTATTTTATTTGCCAACCATGCTGAAATTAGGGCAACATTTGTGCAGGTGTTTGAGCCATGAGTTATCCGTTTTGGACTGGCAATCAATCCTATAATGTTGGTGATATTGTCAACAGTAATCCACCGGCTGCAAACGGAGCGTTTGTCTTTCGATGCAAAGTCGCTGGAACGTCTGCTCCAAACAAACAAGATGATGCCACTGATGAAATCAATGTAAATCAGCCTAACTTCCCATTAGTACTATTTGAGACTGTTGTTGACAACACTGTTACATGGGAAACGGTAAGCGCTGTTTACGATGAGCTATACAAGCTTGAGCCTGATGCAATTATTGAGTTATTTCATTTGCAGTTTACTCTTGCAACAAATGGCCTTGACGATAATCTTTATTTTCATGCTGGCACAAACGGCATCCCTACAAGCATCGTTTTTGGTGGCATAACTTACACTGCCGCACCAGTCGAAGCAGATGGATTTGAGAAAACAGGCAAAGGCGTATTGCCACGCCCTACCCTGCAGGTAGCAAACGTAAACAATGCAATTACGTCATTAATGCACCGCGCTACAAATCCGATAGATCCACTAATGGCGAAAGCAACACGCATAAGAACAATGAAAAAATTTATTGACGCTGTGAATTTTTTTGATCAAGTCTACATATATCAAGATGACAACACTGCAGTCACACAGGGAAACGACACCTTGGTTTTGGCGGCACATGGAACGGGGGACGAAACAGCAAGATTTCCTGACGAGATTTGGTATATCGATAGGATTTCTTCTGAAAATCAGCAACTTGTGGAGTTTGAATTAGCATCAAAACTAGAGCTTACAAATGTTTTATTGCCAGGCCGTACCGTTGTTGAGCATTGCCCGTATAGATACAGAGGGTCTGATTGCGGTTATGAAGGCGGCCCTGTTGCAACTGAAGCTGATGTTGCTACTAGCAATGCAAGTGAAGACCGTTGCGGTAAAAAAGTTAGTTCATGTCGGCTAAGATTCGCAAACACGACGTTGCCGTTTGGAGGCTTCCCTGGCGCAAGGATTCATGATTGACGCCAAGGCTCATGCCTTGCGTGAAACACCTGCAGAATCTTGTGGGCTTGTTGTGAGCGGTAAATACTTTGCGTGTAGCAATGTCGCAAAGGATCCAACTGCTGATTTTATTATTTGTCCAAATAACTACCTTTCAGCTGCAATGTCAGGCAAGATAGAAGCAGTTGTGCATTCACACCCTAAGGGTGGTCCGCCCAGCGAGTTTGACCGCAAAGCCTGCAAGGCTACACGGCTTCCATGGTTTGTTTTTGATGTACCCAACGACGAATGGTTGACTATCGCCCCCTGATCGGTCTGCCGTGGCAGTACGGCATTAACGATTGCTTTTCATTGGTGCGTCGGTACTACGAGCTGGCAGGTGTGATGCTGCCTGATTTTGAGCGCCCCAAAAGGTTAGAGACGTCTTCCAGCATTTTTATAGAGCAAGCCGGCGCACTGGGGTTTTGTGAAATTTCTCTAGAGGACATGCGAATTGGGGACGTGTTGATCATGTGTCTCGATACTGCCGCCCCAATGCACGCAGGCGTCTATGTCGGTGACCAGCAGATCTTGCACCAACGGATGAACTCGCTGAGTGGTGTAGAGCCGTTGAACCGCTATTATCGGATGAAGACTGCCGCCGTGTTTCGATATGCAGCAGACCGTAAGGCTGCTTGATTCGCTCGGTGAGCGCTACGGTGCGGAGCACACGTATTACAACTTGCGTACGCCTGCAGAGGCGATCAAGATGCTTTGCATCAACAGACCTGAATTTGCGCAGGAATTATTAGAAGCGCATAATCATGGTGTTTATTATCGAGTAATGCAATTTGGCTCAGACATGAGCTATGACGATTTGCGGTCACCGTTAGGTGCAAAAGATCTTTACATTACGCCAGTTATTGGCGGTAGCGGTGGGGGTTCAACAGCAAAAATTCTGCTTGGGGTAGCGCTTGTAAGCTTTGCAGTTTTAAGTGCTGGCTCTGGTCTTGGTTTTTTAGGTTTAGGCCAAGCTGCGTTTGCTACTGCACTTCCGCTTGCACAAGGCGGCGGTTTAGCCTCTGGATTTATTTTAGGAACCACTGCGTCATCGGTAATTGGGGCGATTGGTACATCGCTAGTTCTTGGCGGTGTTGCTGATTTGATTGCACCACAACCGCAGCTTCCTAAATTAAACAGAATGACTGGCAGGGGTGAGACATCTACTGGCAGTGGGCCGCAAAACGTAACTCGTGCCATGAATGGAACCCAATCGTATGCATACAGCGGCGCAGGTGCCAATACGGTAGGCATTGGAGCGACTGTTCCTATTGCATTTGGAAAAGTGCTAGCAAGCAGTCATTTGCTGTCAATTCAAGTGACAACTAGCCAAGACAAATCGTTCGGAGTGTTAAGAAATTCAATCGTTGAGCCCTCGCTAGAAAATGTTACTATAAATGGAGAAAGAATGCGAAATAAATTTAAGGCTGCGGGAGGGCTGCGGTCTAGGTTTTGGAGCGAAGATCAGTTAAATAAAGGAGGCGCTAATGATTCGTCTGACCTTTCGAGGGTAAACCAAACTGCTGGCACTAATAATGGCATCTTGGCTTTAAGAAACTCAGAAGGTGTAAAGCAAACACCGTCGCTGACGTTATTGCCTAATAAGCATTTTAAAAATACAGAAAAAAGAAGAAATTACCAAGTATTTCTTGAACTAGATCGTGGTCTTTATGATCGTGTTGGTGGCGAAGGCACTACGCGGGTTCATGGTTTTGTGACTTATAGAATTACGCTTACAGGTCGCAATGTGTCAGGCCCAGATCCGGTGCTGGCAAATGTAACAGCAACCGTTCAAGGTTTATTTACAAAAAGTCAAAAATTTAGATGGTGCCACGCAATAGAATACCCTAAATTTAAAGATGATGAAAATGATGCAGAAATTGAAACTAAAATTGTTGTGATTGACCATGACACGCATGAGCGGCCTTCAGGTGAAACTCAAATGAGGATGCAAGTTCGATATTCAGGCTATAATTTCTTTGAAAACAATTCGCAAAACAAAACCTACGGCTTGCTACAGCAATGACACTAAGAAGCGAATCTTCTATTCACATCCTTGATCTCCTCTGTGAAGGCACTATTGAAGGGTGGGGATCTGACGACAACTTAGTAAAAAAAGGAACGTTTTTGAACGAAACGCCGGTAATGAACGCAGACGGCACAGCAAACTTTGGCGCTGTAAATGTAGAGTTAAAAAACGGTACTTACGATCAAGACACGCCGCTGTATGGATCTACAGTATCTACGCAAACATCAGTGGGGGTTGAAGTTGGAGAAAACTATAATGAGCAAATAAATAGTAATGGTTTTATAAAAAATGGTGGCGCTGCTCGTTCTTATGGCGGAGGCTCCGTATCACGAACTATTACCAATACCAATACAGACCATTTTTCTTGCTTATTTAGCATTCCTAGACTTTTTTCTACTGCAGCTGACGGTCTAGCCGCAAATCAACTTTTTAACGCAACAATCTGCATAGAAATAACAGCAAAAGGGCCACTTGGAACGGTAAGCGGTAAAGAGACACGTATGCAAATAACTGGTATCGCCACTTCAGCCTATCAAGTGCAAAGTCCAGAAATTGAGATTAGAACACGTTGCGGGTACCCTTGCACTGTTACCGTTAAAAAATTAGACTACATTTACATTAAAAACGAAACGTTTACTGGAACGCGAGGAGAAGAATTTACTTATGTTCCAGCCGATCTCGACGGACCGGAAAAAGATACAGCAATTAAAGCTATTGATACGGGCAATTTAGATCGCGGACGTGAGGCAATGTTTGAGGCCAATTATCAGTCTATTGATGATAAGACAATCAAAAAAAGAAAGATTTCTCTGCAAAATGGACGCGGTAATCAGCTGATATGGCAAAGCCTTCAAGAGTCTCAAAAGGTAACCGTTAGGTACGCTAATACCGCTTGCGCGTCATTGACTATTGGCACGAAAGATTTTTCATCATTGCCTACTCGTGCATATCTTATTAAAGGAATCAAAGTGCAGATTCCAAACAATATGACAGCAAGGGACGATGGGAGCCTAGAGCGCATTGCGCAAACTGATTTCGACGGTACCTCTAAGGGCCAGGAAGAGTGGACAACATGTCCTGTGTGTATTTGGAGGCACCTGCTGCTTTCTGAACGATTTGGAGCGGGCAGCTTTGTAGGCGCGGAAAACGTTAGCTGGGTTGACCTGTATCCACTAATTCTGTACGCAAACGAGCTGATTACATTGCCAGATGGTACTACAGAGCCAAGATTTGCGTGTAACACTGTCGTGAGCAGCCAGGCTAATGCTTTTGAAGTTTTACAAGATTTTGCGAGCGTGTTTCGTGGGATGCTGTATTGGCAGACAAACGGCATTACTGCGGCCGGTGATCACGGTGAACTGGGTAAAACTGATGGTTCGTTAAGTGTTATCCCGCCTGTTCATGTTTTTAATAACTCGAATGTGGTAGGCGGCCAATTTGAGTATGAAGGTACCTCTGTCAAAGTGAGAAGCACGACTGTAAAAGTTCGTTATAACAATCCAGATGACCTGTACAGGTCTGACACTGTTTGCGTAGAAAACTCGTCTTTACGTGAAAAGATTGGGCATCAAGTCAAAGAAATTGTAGGCTTCGGCTGCACATCTAGAACGCAAGCAGCCCGATTGGCTCGTTGGGTATTGGCGTCAGAAGAGCTAGATTCAAACGTTGTCAAGTTTGCAACGGGGCTTGATGGTGCGGTGGTAGTGCCTGGCCAAGTGTTTGCCGTTTCAGATGAAATGCGTGCAGGCGATCGAATTGCTGGACGTGTTCGATCAGCTACAACAACAGCGGTTACATTAGACGCAAACGTTACGCTACCCAGCGGCTCAGGCACAGAACTTACGTGTGTGTTGAATAATGGAACGGTAGAGACTAAAGCGTTTGATCCAAGTTCTTCAACTGTTGCAAACGGTGTGCGAACGATCGTTGTAAGCCCAGCTTTTAGCGAAGCGCCCCAGCCGCAATCTATTTATTCAATTTCGTCTTCTACTGTTAATGAGCAAAAATTTAGGTGCCTTGCAGTAGCTGACAATGGTGATGGAACGTATGCGATTGTAGGCGTTGAGCACAACGATAGTATTTATAGCGTTGCAGACGTTGCAGGTAACCAGTTGTATGAAGAGCCTATAAGCACTTATACATCACGGCCATCGCCTCCTGAAAATTTAAATGTAACGTTTCGACCGGTTCAAACTTCTGGAAATTTAGTATTTCAAGCGTTGGTATCGTGGGACCGTGGCGCAACGGGCGTTACGACTGGTTATGAGCTTTCAATTACCACTGGAACGTCTGGGTTGCGCGAGACTTTGAAGGGTCAATACAAGGAAGTTGGCTCTGAGTTGTTTATATCGCCACGCGGTGTTTTTATTGCACAAGTAAAGGCAGTTGGGTTATCAGGCAGTGATTTTAGTAAAGAGGTTACTAAAATTGCACTTGCTCCTGATGCAGGTGTATTGCAGTCTGCAAAATTTATTCCGTCGGAAGACGTTGCGATTGTTCCGCCTGATATTACGGATTTGTCGGTGCGGATGACAAATGAAGTTACAGCGCAGGTCCAATATGATGAAGTAATAGACCCAGCTTCTGAGATTTTCAAAGTTGTTATTCGTTATAGCAAGACGGCATCATCTTGGGGGGCTACGACATTTGTTGCTGAGTTTCCTGCAAAAACGCAAAGTTACATGATTCCGTATCGCCCAGGAGTGTATTATGCAAAGCTGCGTGACATAAGAACAAACGCGCAAAGCGCAAATGCAGCGCAAGTTTCAGCATTAGACATTTTAGACATTCCAAAGCTTTTAGTCCAAGCAATGCCATATAACAGCGTGGTAAGCGCCGGAAGCTTTGTCGTTGGCACGCAATACGTTATCTATGAAGTCGGTAACACAAGTTTTACCGCTCTTGGTGCATTCTCTAATGCTGTTGGGGAGCGTTTTACGGCAACAGGTACTGGTACTGCGGGGCAGACTGGCAAGGCCAGGGAGCTTCTTGGCATAAACACTATTAGGGAAGACTTTCAACAAAAAGTAACTTCTAGTGGAAATATGATACCAGGCTCAAGATTTTCAGGTGTAAAAAGCTCTGAAGTTATAAAAAGAAGTGATGGTGGGAACAATCAACTAGTTTTAGGGCAAAGCATTTCCAGTATTACGCAAGTCCGTGGCAGCTATACGCAAAGCGGCACTACAATTACGATCACGCCGTCTTTCGGTTACAAGCAGTTCGATTTTGTCAATTTAAGTATTAGTGGGGCGGCTAGGTTGGACAGTTTTAATTCTCCATTTGTTGTTACGGCAGCAGACGATACAAGTTTTACCGTAACATCAAGCACGAGTCGCTCTATTACAACAGCAGAGAATGTTTTTATATCGCCAACAGTCACAGAGGGAACGTATTTTTTCAACAATCAGGTTGACATGGGCGGCAAGTATGAGGTCATATTAACTGCAGTTGTAAAAAACGAAACCGCTGACGCAAGAGGGATAACAAACACACAGCTGTATTTTAGAACTTCTGACACTGCTCCTGGTACAGACAATGTAGGGGACGAAAACCAAACATCTAGCGATTTAATTGTTTACGAAGATAATGACACGATACTGACAGAATCGAATGCTACTGATTTTACTGAATGGCAGCCTTTTACGGCAATATTTGCCACTGGTCGAGTCTTCCAGTTTAAAGCAGTTCTCAGCACCGAAATTCCATCTATTTCACCAGAGATCAGTGAGCTGGGC
>Ga0181414_1000401_pt1 | contig 13254 bp, 25 predicted proteins | sample 37SPOviralmetaG_FD_130139 | JGI IMG/M metagenome (GOLD analysis project Ga0181414, IMG submission 130139) | Marine viral communities from the oligotrophic San Pedro Time Series (SPOT) site, San Pedro Channel, CA, USA - 37 SPOT_SRF_2012-11-28 | ecosystem: Environmental > Aquatic > Marine > Strait... | reverse complement strand
TTTTCCTGGAGCTATAAGATTAGCACAATCTTGAGCAGCTTGTTGTCCAACTTCATCCATATCAAAAAGAAAAACAACAGTTTCATAACTATTAAGAAACTCTAGTGATTTGCGAATATCATTTTTAGCCGAGCTTGCACTTCGTACTGAGACAACAGAATACTTATGATTAAAACATTGAGATAGTGATATACAATCTAGCTCACCCTCCACCACAGTAATCATCTTCCCACCCTGCCTCCAGAGCCATTCGCCATAGAGCAAACAAGAGTCGGTGTCACCTATAAATTTAAACTGTTTGTTTGGGTATCTAAGTTTTTGTGCAACAACTTTATTATTTAAATAGTAGTTGGCAATCTGAAAAGATTTACCATTTTCCTTACCTACTTTGTAACCAAACTTATCACATGACTCAGCAGTAATATGTCTTTTACTTAATGCTTTTATTTCACCATCAAAAAATTTTTTATCTAATTCTTTTTCCATATACTCCTCTCCTTGATGACCACATCCAGGTGTGAAACAAAAACTACCATTAGAATAAACTGCTAAGTTGTTTTTACTTCCACACTTTGGACATGGAGAATGATGTAAAAAATGTGAGTTAGATTTCAACATCTGAGGGAGGAGTAACATTTAAATCGACATTGTGACCTACCCATTTTTTTACATCAAATGATGGACACTCTTTTCTATCATCTAGATTGTAATGCCCAACAATTTCTGCATCAGGAAAGTCTTTTGAAAGACTAAGAAGTAACATTTGTAATGCAGAAAACTGTTCGTCTGTATAATTATTTTCAGCTTTTAAATCATTATCAACTCCACCAACAAGAGCTACACCTATGCTTTGGGAGTTGTACCCTTTTACATGAGCACCAATAGCATTAATATCTCTACCATTTTCTATAGTGCCATCTCTTTTAATAACTTTATGATATCCTATGTCTAACCACCCTTGACCTCTGTGAATTTTTCTAACCCACTCAGCATCAATATCCATTTCAGGTTTAGTGGCAGTGCAGTGCACCACAATGTAATTAGTTTTTCTTCTTTCTGTCATCTAAGCATCTCCTTATAGCTTTAATACGTTGTTGTTGTTTTGGCTCTCTAATCCATGCATCAGGAATAGAGACATCAGAAAAATTAAAACCAAACCGATCACACCACATGGCATAGCTCGTCTTTGATTTTTTTCCGATTCTTGATTTTGAGTTACTAAAAACAAATCGTATATCAAGATCAGGATGTTGCTCTTTAATAAGCTTATGTTTTGACCTATCACTCGACACAAATTGTCCTTTAGCTTCAATAATAATTCCATTAGGTAAAATAAAATCTGGTGTATATTTTGAAGTTGGCTTGGAGTATTTAACTGTAAGTGTTTCATACTCAAACTTAATTCTTTGTTGACACAACTGACTTGCAATCTCTTTCTCCAAACCACTTCTAAATTTTCTTGAATTAAAAATCGTCTGTTTCCTCTGATACTTTATCTTCCTCTGTGGTTGAATCTGTATCAGGTGCTTCATAACCTTTTTCTTCTTTAAATCCATGACTACCCATATCTCCATCTTTACTTGAAACTAACTCTATTATTTGCACTGCTCTTAATCTCATGGTGCATCCATAATTACTACCTGCTAGGTAAGGAATTAACAAAGCACTAACTTTACACTTTGTTCCTCCCCAAATTTGTTCATTAGTTAGCTTGCGACCTTTAGCATCAACAACAACTGGCTTGATATCAACTTGTGATCCATCTTTCATATTAATTTTTGATTTTTGTTTAAAGTTAAAAATAAAATTACCAGTAGGTTGCTCTTGATCGTCTAACTCATCTTTGTATGGTAAGTTATTTGGTGATACTTTCTTACCCTTACCTAGCTCTTTAGCTTTAGCAACAGTATCTTCTATCTTTTTAATAAGTGGAGCTGCTTGTTCTTTAGTAAGAATCAAACCAAGCTTGTATTCACCAGGATTTGAATATTGATCATCTGGGTAGTTAAGCCAAGGGTATCTTGCTATACCAATGTCGGTAACTATTTGTTCAAATTTATTTGCCATATCTATTCCTTTCTAAAAGTAGCAACACATAGATTTAATACCTATGTGGATTAGTTATTATGAAAAAAAGAACTCAGATTCTAATACCTGATCTATAATTAGATCTCCTTTTTTTGGTGGCATCGGAACTTCATTCTTTTTTGATTCAGGAAGCATTGAAATTATGTCATTCCTAAAATCCATTAACACATCATGGCTCTTGTAGATATCAACAAAAGTTGCTCTACAACATTCACCAAGACGTTCTACATCAGCAGCTAGTGTTCCATAACTATCGTGCACCATAGCAAAATCTTTTATACCCTCTGCAAAAGCAGTGCATAAAGTCATTTGTAAATGGCAACTATCAAGAGCATGCACCCAGTTAGGTGAAACTCCTGCTGCTTGTTTTCTTTTATCCCACTTACTATTAAGATTGTCATTTGAAACTTTAAGTTGTGGTCTAAAAACTTTTCCCATCAATTTTGTTTGTATTTGTAATGGCTTGTAGTTTTCGTAAGCTTGTTGCACTGGAAAACCCATAGGTGTATACCACACTATCGGAATACCCTCAGAACTTGCAATTCGTGCTACATCTTGTAACCATTTCATTACCTTAGATGCAGCTTCAATTACATCACTGGCCACTTGCCACATAATTTTTGCAAGGTAACTACAAGCTTTTAATAGCTCACCACCAAAAGGATGCATGCGACCTTTCTCTTTTCTTTTCTGTACTATTTCATTTACAAAGTCAGTCCATGAATATTGTCTACTGCCATAGCATATTGTCATGGTAGGTCTCTTTGCGATGCTTCTATCAACACCAAAGTCTAACCACTTTTTAGCAAAAGGGTTCTCCTCTTTTTGTAATCTAAGTATGACATTGTCTGCAACCTTTTGATAAATATCAGCAGGCACTTCACTTGGAATCATATTAACTTGTTTGCCAGTTACTAAGCTTCGTATTGATGCACTAAAGTGTTGAAGACCTGAACAAGTTGCATCCATAGATATTGGTAGTGAACTTTTGTATTGTATTCCTTGATCTAAAAAATTTTTCCATTCTAAACAAAAAGCTAAAAACTGCCAAGGGTCATCTGCATCCATCCAAAATTTATTGATGTAAGGATTTTCGGCTGAAGCCTTTATGTCATTGCTATTTTTTTCAACAAAATCTATTCGATCTTGAAAGGAGCACTTATCATATCCAAAACAATTAGAGCCATGTATTGCAAGATAACATGCACCTTGCTCACCTAATGATTTTGCATTGGCAAAAGTTAGTAATGCTTTTTGATAATCAGCTCCTTGTGGATTTAAAAAGGCAGTAGTTGCATATAGCCTACCTCTAAAATCTAATTGATAAGGAAAGTAAAACTTATAGTTGTAGAACTTATCAGCTAACTCGAATGTTTTTGCACATTGTATCTGTTTTGATTTATGCCTTTCCACCTCACCATACCACACGACCATCTGAGCTTTATACTTCCTAAGTATCTCTTTGTTTTTTAGTGACTCTTCACTTGGCTTGATTGGTTTCTCGTCTTTCAAATCACCAGGAATTGATCCAACAGTATGGCCTTTCTCCCAAAAATGTTTTTGTACTTTTAGTATTTGTCTATTAATAACAAAAGGTGTTTCCTGACAAATATTTATAGAATCATAAACACCAGTCATATCTTTTTCAGATAACTCTTGTAGATATTTATTGTTTTTTGTTTTAACAACAGTAAGTGGTGGTAGATGATTAGAGTAATAGCCACCTCCATAAGGTGACTGCCATAATTTTGGTATTACAACTGTTGGTAATCTTTCAGGATGTAATATTGATCCTCTAAGCTTTTTCTCCTTAATCCATTTAATACATTTATCAGTTGGACTAATAAATTTTTGTACCTTTTTACCTTTTCTAAAATCTAACTCTGAGAATAAATCACTTACTAATTCTACTATGACATATAAAGTTCTTCCTACTCGGAGTTTATCTTTTACAGTCCACTCTATTCTTTGAAGACCATCTCGCTGTGATGCTTCTAGGTATTTTCTGCGACTATATTCATATCCTGCATTTCTACTTTTTAAATCAGAATAAATTTTAGTAAACAATTCTGGGTTTTGTTCTGCCATAGCTTCACAATTTATTTCGTCTAAAATGTGTTTGCCAATTTTTATAAATGTAGATGTAGCAGGTTTTCTTCTAGTTGCATTGTTAAGTAAAGTCTTTAGTGTAATAATTGCTGCTTTATCAGGTTCTATTAATTGTAAGTTCTCAATAGCTTGTGCTCTTAGCACTGGACTGTTCTTTGCTTTTTCATTGGCTATATACTCATCAAGTTTATCAGCCACTGGTTTTATGTAATGTTTAACTAAATACTTTGCATAATCTGTAGTTGCTTCCTGACCTCTGTCTTTTTTCTTTTCGTTGTTTTTCTCATATCTGTTGATGCCTAGCACTCGACTCTCAAGCTCTAAGTTTATTTGTTCCTCAAGGTTTACTTGCTCTTTTATCTTATCTGCCATTACTACTCCTTATAACTGACATTAAATACAACCACATAGGCATTAAAATCAATGGTTGACATAGATACAAAGCTATTTTGTTGGGAAGGAAATCAAAGAATGCCAAGTTGCAAGGAAGATGCTTAAGATTTTGAATCCTTTGCATAAAATCAACCCTTGCTCACTGTGGCTTTCAGAGTAGCCAATGTCACTATGTCACCAAATCGTGTCACTTTAGTGTCACCACTTTAGTAGACTGTAATATGTCTCTTGCTTGCTCTAAATTCTTATCACATAAGTGAGCATAGCGAAGAGTTGTTTGCATGGATTTGTGACCCATCCACTTCATAACCACAGTCAGTGGCACACCTTTTTGTACCAGTCGAGATGCACAAGTGTGTCGGCAAATGTGTGGTACAAAATCTTCATCATTTCTATCTAAATGAATCCTTACTCGATTCCACCAAGCTCTAACCTGATGGTCTTTAAAAATAAACCTATTGTATTTCTTAAGTATACTCGCAGCTCTATCAGTCAAATATACAGTCCTCTCTAAATCATTCTTACTACCATAAACAATCATAGAGTTATCTTTTTCGTTTAAGTCTTTAAAAGAAACTTTGAGAGCTTCACTTCTCCAACGTAGTCCAGTGTCTATTAAGAATACAACAAAGTCAGAGAACTCTTTGTTGCACTGGTCAAGAAATTTTATAATCTTTGCTTCATCATCATAAGATAAAAAACTAAGTCTACCTTTACCCTCTTTAAGTTGTTCAAGCTTGGGTTGATGATCTAGAGCACCTATCTTAACTGCATATCTTAATGACCTAGACATTACTGCATTGTATCTATTTACTGTTGAATTAGAAACCTTACGTCGTTCTGTGAGATGGTCTCTTACTTCTTCAAGGTGTTTATACTTTATGCAGTTTACTGGTAAGTTCTTACCTAAGATATCCATTATAAGTTTCATCTTAGAAAAACTATTTAGTTTTATTTCATGCTCATAAAATCGTTTATGTACGTCAGAAAATAAGTTCTCTAAAGTGTATATAGATTTTACCTTTTTACCAGTTGGTATAGGTAAACCTTTTTCTAGTGAATGCATCACTTCAGCATAAAATAACTTAGCTTCACTTTGTGTTGCAAACACTGGCCTTATTCTCTGTGGCTTGTGATCTTTACCAAGAAAACAATCAGCAATCCACTTGTTTCCTCTAAATATTACTCCCACAAATGCTCCTCTCTATAAGACTAGTATCACATGGTAGAGGTGATGGGATAAGCATCAGCAATTCTCCTCTTCTACATTAATATCAATTCTATCATTCATAGAATCATCAACATTTATAAGATGAAATATATTATCATCTTTAAAAGCATAGACATATAAATCTGGGTCACACTTTTGTAATTGTTTTATAAGGTCTTTTACTCTCATCACTTACTCCTTTCTTTCTTTAATAATTTCTTTCAAGTGCATAAAAAGGTCATCAAGTTGTTCATTAGTCCAAACATCCCTTATTAAATACTTAGTTCTCATAGTAGTTAATTCAGATTTATCAACAGTAAGTAGTGAGTTATAGTTTAGTTCTCTATGCTGCTTCTGGTTGTACTGAAAACCACTACCAATTTCTTCTTTAGTCTTATAATGTCTCATTAGTTACTCCTTTTTGTTTCTCATAAGTATTATTATTATTATTTTGTTTCTCATAAGTATTATGTTATAACCTCCTTAGAGCTAGGAGAATTAGTTACTCGCCTAGCTCATAATTAATTGGTTAATGGTTAATATAAATCTCCACTTCTCTTTTTGCTTTCTCAATAATATCTTGAGGAAACATTGTTGCCATACTAGTGGCCATCTTTATACAGTCATTACTTTGTTTTTCTGTTGGTGCAGTGATTGATAGCTCCAAGGCCAATTTAAACATTTCATAATCTTTTTTTGTGTACTTTATATGTTTTTTAGTCATAATACATCACCTCCACTACGTCATAGGCTTTATTTTCTTTTTTAACACACTCTAAAGCATCAAGAATGAGCTTATCACTTTTAAAGTAAAGTTTAAATTTAGCTTCGTCATACTCAATGTATTCATTAATATTTATATTGTTTGGTATTCTCATAATGATGTTACTCCTTTTCTATGTTTAATCTTTTGTGTAATGCTTCTGCAATTAAATCTTGCAATTCCCAAGAATAAAAACTGCCTTGATTACCTTTTTCATCATCGAACCAAATTTTAACGTGAGGTTTTTCGCTAGTGTTTTGCAGCAATGGTATTTCTTTATTGATATTGTCACCTTGATAAAATTCTCTATCTTTTGTAGATATATAATTTTCAAAATGATTTAATATTGTGTCAGTGAGATGAATGCTAACGTCTGCAATATCATCTTCACTTCTTATTAGTTTTGTAGTCATAATGATGTTACTCCTTTTTTTTAGTTAATGACATAAGAGGAGACCTTAACGATCTCCCCTTTTCAAAATTATTATTTCTCATCAGTGCCATTTAAACTTTTATTCATTGTTACTTCTCCTGAGTTGTAATTGGCTTAGTGTATAGCCATATTTTTTAGTTAATAGCTCAGTGATCATTTCTGGCCTATCATTAAGCATTAATAAAAGTGTTTTTTCTTTTTCGTAATTTGTCATTGTTAGTTACTCCTTAATTTTTATAGTTTGTATTATTTCCTGATTTGTATAATCAAAAATATCGATACTCGTATATTTCTCGCCAGTGTCGTTAACTCTTAGAATTAAATCAAAATCTAGAGAATCATTTTTGTTTACTAGTTGAAAATGTCTATCTTCCATTACTTCATAACCTCTACAATTTGATTAATATTATTGTCTTTTACATAACATTTTAAACATTCAACACATTTACCAGAACAGTTGACAACTGCTTCATTAAATGATTTTGAAACACTGTTAAAAGTTTTATGAAATAGTCTAGGTATAGTTTTTAATGGTTTATCAACTTGCGAATTACTAAAAACTAATATCAAGTTTTTTGGTAGCTTCCTTTTGCTTTCTACTTTGTAAACTATGTCTTTTCTTTTAGTCCATAAAGCAAAAGTTGTGTGTTTATTCTTTTCACAAATATTTAATAAGTTAATTAAATGTATATCGTTTATTAGTTCACCATCGGCACTAAACCTAAAATATATATCTAATATTGTTGGTAGTAATTGATTATGAATAATTTCTTTACTTAATAGATCAGAATTATGTTGCCTTGATGAAATACAACTTTTTCTAAAAGTTTTAAGATTATTCATAGAATAGCAAGAGCTACAAATTGAATTTTTGTTTTTACTTTGTTTTATACAAAATTCATTAGTCAAGGTATTTGTGTTAATGGATTTTAGTTTTTCCATTTTACCACTACCCTGAGTAATTTTTAGTGTGTTATAGTGCATTGTTAGTTACTCCTTTTTTAATGTCTAAGACTACCTAAAATTAATTAGGTAGTTTCGCTTATTAAAAGCTTATCAATTAGACTGTTAACAATTAGCTTCTTCATTTAGACGTTGATCAACCTCCTCTTTTATATCGTCTGGCAATTCGTCAAAATAATCCATAAGAATATTATAAGCTTTTTCAAAGTTTGGTTTTTCAGTTGTCATTATTCTAACCCCTTAAACATACCCATAGCAAAAAAGCCAATACCTGTTATTGTGTAACCCAAAAAGGCTTCTGGCATTAAAGTTGGTGAATCAACTAGTAAAAATATAATGGCACTTGTTAAGGCCATAATAAAACAAAAAAGGCTTATGCCTAATAGAACTGTTGGATTATCAAATAGTTTACTCATTGTTAGTTACTCCTTTAAATTGATTTACTTGCCATTGTAAACCATCAATTAATAATTTCATATTGTGATTATCTTTATTGTAGTGATCAACTAAATCTTTTACATTTAATTCTTTTAACTGATCAACTAAATTTTGATACTTAGTTATATTGTGAACTAGTTTAGTTGTGTTGTTTAAGTGCCTATTTGACATTGTTAGTTACTCCTTTAGTTTTGTTGCAAAAATACAACAGTTATTAATATAAACGTACTCCTGATTATAATCAATATAGAATTAAATGCACAATGTCAAATAAAAAATAAATAAGTTGAAAAAAATAGACCCCATAAAAAACAAACAGCCACAATAAAAAATTAAATGCTTTGATCTCATCAATATAATTATAGCAATAAATATATAATCTGTTGCAACTATAACAAAACTGTTTTGTAGGCCATAACTAATGACATTTTAACTGCCACTATCCACCTAAAAATTTGACTACAACAACAATGATAATGGGGAAAATTACGGCCATACTATGCGTATATACCCCTCATATTTTTGTACTAAAATAAAAAGGTGTATGCAGTAGTGCATAGGTACACTTATAGTTACTCTTTAAGTTTACTAACAGTTAACCCTAAGTATACTTATAGTGTTACTCTTATTACTACTCCTATAATTACTCTTATAGTAAAGACTTATAGTACTCTTATAGTACTCTTATAGTACTCTTATAGTATCTCTCTCCCCTGACCCTATCTATAACCAGTAGCACATAGATTTTTATCTATTGATCCAGTTATGGTTTTGTTTTTGTCTCCCTATATTGTGTTCCATAAACCTATCTAGTTCTTCTCTTAGTAGGTTTTCTTTGTGTTCACTTACAGCATCTTCTGCATCTCTATCCATTATTTCAGTCCAGTAGTTAACTGCCATAGATAAAGCTTCTAGTCTATCATCATGGATGAGTGCACCTCTATCTCTTGTTAATCGTGTTATCTGATAGAACAACTTATACTTAAGATCTTGTGTTGACTCAAAGTCATCCTTAATAATCTTCTCGTCTACTATGAGCTTATGACTATTGAATACTGGTTCTAGTGTATCTATGATTCTTTTCTCTTTTTGTGTACTATGTCTAACTTCTTCTATTGTACAAGGATAGATACTAGCTAGAACTGGTTTTAAGAGCTGTGAGAACATACCATCACCAAAGTTGGACTCAACTATCATCTGGTTGACGTTTTGCCCTCTAGCGACCTCTGAGAGCTTTTTTAAACTTTCAGTAGAATAACCATTTAGTAATCCACCAGATGCTGTTAGGTATAGGTTACCATGTAGCATTTTTACTACAGCATAACCAGTTTCATCTTTACCTCTACCAGCAGGATCGATGGCCATTACTGATCCCTCCCACTCGGCATAGTCATCTGCTATATGCATGGGAGCTACCCAGTAGTCACCTTTTAGTCCTAAGTTAGGCAGCATCTTACAGGCATCTAATTGGTCTACACCTGATGCCCACTTTAGGCTGACTGGTGCTTCTTCCCAGGTGTGTACTCCTGAGAGAACCATAAGGTCATTAATCTTGAGAGGGTACTTGTTAGCATCTGATAGAGATACATCAAGCATAAACTGTAAGGCAAACCCTGACTTACCATACGATAACTCACGTTCTAACAGATCGTCTTTATCGAATCGTTTAGGATCAGTAGGACTACCTGCTTCTCCATCAGACTCACCAATGATAGGTGCTAGTTTATGGCTATAAGCTACCTTTTGTTTATCATCAGGATAACGAGCACACCAGATACGAGTCTTGTAACCTCTTTCGTCTAACTGATTGTACACTGACATTTCAGTTTGAGGTGTACCGAGGAATAATATACGACCACCTGGTTTAACGATAGATTCAAACTCTTTGACTGTCTCTGAGAGTTTGTCTCGCATAAGTTGTGTTTGGGAATTGTTGGCAGACTCGATATCGTCTGCAATAATGATATCAGCTCGTGATCCAGTTAGCTGGCCAGTGATACCCATAGATTTAACTGAGGGTGCATGACTTGCTTGTGCTGTACCAACATCAAAACTGATCTTAGACATTCTTTGTCCATCTCTAGGTTTAAGATGAGCAAGTATAGGAATCTCGTGGATTAGTCTCAGAGTAAACGTAGAGAAGTCATCAGCTCTTGTCTTAGATGCTGATACGACCAATATGTTTTTCTGAGGGTCAAGTAGGAGTTGGTGGCATACAAATGCCGATGTTATCCAAGACTTACCAGCTCCTCTAAAAGCTTGAACTACAAGTCTGCGAAGTGTTGCATCTTGTATGTAATCAGCCATGTCATATTGGACTGGTGTTGGATGTGGTAAGTTAAGATGTTTCCAACAGACATACAAAAAGTTCTTAAAGTCTTTTAGCTTGCCTAACACTTCCATCGTCTTAGTGAAGCTCTAGCTCTTTCTGAGTTTTTAGATCTTTTAACTACACCTCTCATACGAGCACAAAAACTTTTCTTTCTGGCTTTGTCTTTTTTAGTCTTAGGATTTGGTGCTGGTGCTTTTAGATTGCTACCAGTTGCTCGGTTATATTTAGCTCTTCCTTTTGCTGTTAACCCTGCACCTTTCTTTGTAGAGAGTTTTTCTCCTCTACCGACTGATAATTTGACTGATTTCTTCTTTCTTGGCATCTATTGTTCCTATTTATCGATATAAAGCTCGTACAAAGCCACTATTAGAAATAACGACTGTTACTATTATTAGAGGTGCAAATACTAATCTCAGGTTATTCTAGGCCTTTCTTTTTTTCATCTTAGCCTTTTTTATTTTAGCTTGCAGATGTTTTGGTAAAGTTTTTTGTTTTGCTGTAAGTTTTGTCATTAACCTCTCCTAGTTTTCTTTTTTTTCTTCTTAGCTGTCTTTGCAGCTTGTTTAAAATTAGCAGCAGTAGGTGCACCTTTTTGTCCAGGCTTCCTCATTTTTTCTTTACTACCAGCTTTTATTCTTTTTCTCTTTGCATGTATGTTGGCATACAATCCTGGTCTAGCCATATCAACTCCTTAAAATATAATATAAATTGCTAAATTAATAAGTAGGTAAGTAATCATCTTACTTCATCTTCTTTTTCTTAGTTTTCTTCATTGGTTTCTTTTTTCCATAATGTCCTGGCATATTATTTCTCCTTAGTTAGTTGTTTGTATTTAAATATGTTCCTTATGTGAGTAAATGTCATAAAAGCATTTAATAACATAATGAATTTCATGTTGAAGTAGATAGCAAATGTCCACCAAAAGCATTGACTAATAAGTCCGATATAGGGTGCATGCTTAGAGTGATTGCCATAACTCCATACAGATATTACAGCAGCAATAGAAGCAGTTGCTTCAATTAAAATACCTAACATTAATGAAGAGCATCTCCATCCTCATCAAAAGGTAACTCTTCTACTAACTGTTTAATAGCTGAGTCATCTGTTGGTATTGCTGTAATATCGTTATCTTTAAGAAACTGTCGAGCTACATTAAGTTCACTCGCTTTGGCTTCACCAGATTTAATTCTGTTAAGAAGATCTTCTGTTAGTGCTAAGTGCATTTGACTTAGGATTTCTTGATCCTTTTTAGCCATTCTTTTCTCCTTTTAATTTCTAATAAACCTTTTTGCTTATGCCACCCAAGCATAGATAATCGTGTGCCTATGTAACACAGATAGCCATACCACCAATACTTAATGTTAAAAAACATTGTTTTACTTCTTAAGAAACTTAGAAGCTCCTCTGAATCCAAAGCTCGCAGCTACAATCACACCTAACAAATACTGGTAAAAAGGTGGAGCTGTTTCTAAAGCTTTAAAGAAAGCATGTACTCTTTCTTCTTCCCCTAGCAAAAGCATTATAAGGGGAATGGTAAAAATTATGGTGAGCCACTCGTCTTTCCATGAAGTGTCTGATGCTTTGGCCATTTCCATATCCCAGTCAATTTCACCAGTAACTTTCTTCTCCATAATTTTTGTTTCTGCTTGTACCTGTAATAACTTTTGTTTGGCCTTTTGTTTCTTAGTCTCAAAATATCCTTTGACTACATCACCAAGTAAACCAGCTACTGCTCCAAAAATCATATAGTTCTCCTATTTGGATGTTAGCATTTTATAGTTAAAAGCAAATATAACGACAACAGCTACAAGTAAAACTCCAATACCGATATAAGATGCTATCTTTACAAGCTCTGCTCGTTCTCTTGCTTTTCTTTCTTTTTCTTTTTGTCTCTTTTTTCTTATGTCACTTCTAATTGCTATGAACTCATCCCAAGCATTAGGAGCTCCATACCACATAAAGAGTTCTCTTAGTTGATTCTCCATGTCATGTACTTTTTTAAGATTAAAATAAGTATCTAGAGCTTCTTCATTAGAAGAGGTAAACCAACTGCTTTTTTTCTTCTTATGCTCTTCTTCAACCACATTCATTTGTTTGACAAATTTTACGATGTGGTGACTCACATCATTGAGTTGTTTTCCGATTTCTACACCAGATTTTATAGCAGCAAATGCACTTGTTGCCAGGCTTATAGGATCAAGCACTGGGTCATAAACCTTTTGATAACAATAAGAACACTGAACCTAAGATTGTCATTGTTGATGCCATGATTAACAACTCCAATCTCTTAATACGACTTTCTAAATTATCTAAACTTTTTTGTGTGGTTAATCTGTATACCTGACATTCTCTTTCATGAGCTTCCATCTCTGATGCTACATCTTGAATATTTTTATTTGTCATTCTTTTTATAACCCCATCTGTTTTCAGACTTATCCCAAACACCTTTCATAGCTTTAGGTATAGATACGAACCAATTATTAAATCGTATTATGTTTTTAGTTAACTGCATTACTCAGGTTTCT
>Ga0181414_1000399_pt1 | contig 13263 bp, 16 predicted proteins | sample 37SPOviralmetaG_FD_130139 | JGI IMG/M metagenome (GOLD analysis project Ga0181414, IMG submission 130139) | Marine viral communities from the oligotrophic San Pedro Time Series (SPOT) site, San Pedro Channel, CA, USA - 37 SPOT_SRF_2012-11-28 | ecosystem: Environmental > Aquatic > Marine > Strait... | reverse complement strand
GAAAGAACTCCATCTTTGGATGGTCTAATTCAAACTTTCTAATGTGAGTCATGTTACGAACCTCACCAAACGCATTGAAATCTGAATGAACAATGTGACTACCCTCATGGAGAGCTAGTCCAACAACATAGTCAAAATTCTTCTCGTTAATATTAGCTCCGATAGTAACAGACTTACCATCAGTATAACTATCTCCACGAGAAGGGAACTTGACAGGAACATTTTGACCACTTACAATACGAACAAAATTACCAATTGCTCTTTTGTGACCAGCAAGAGCGATGTGGTCTTTACCTTTTTTTACTGGTTTGAAATCATCAACATCAGACAAGAGGTCATCAACCAAACTTGTCCTACGACTGTCAAACCAAAAATCCGAATACTTACTCATTTATTTTCTCCCTTTAATCATACCTAAATATAACCCTAAAATAGTATATAAGTCAAGCATTTTCTTTAACTTTTTTACTAAATTGTTTGTACATACCATTCGCATATTTAGCCTGTTTAGGTGTCAAATTACCTTTAATGTGAACCCTACTCGTGATACTATCTAAGAAATTCATTTTCTCTGATTCATACATCGGAGAATAACCACATTGTAATAGTAAAGTTTTTAACTTGGTTATCTTAGCCAACATTCTCTCTCTATTCGCTTTGACATCAGCTCTGTTGTGGTTCTCGTAATAATTGAATGCTTGGTTGATGTTCTTTTCTGTCTTTGGTGGTAGATTATCATGACTAACCATCTTTCGGTGCATATCTGACAGATACTGATGATAACCAGGTGATAATGTTCTTGTATAATCGTGGTCGTTTAAGACCTTTCTTAGTTGTTTTATTTCTTTACTATACTTTAGTTTTCCCATTGATTAGTAATAATACGGTGAAAAAACAACATAAGTCAAGCGTTTTCTCTATTTTTCTTCCAATATTTTGTTACTTTGATTTTCTTCCAAGCATCGTTTAATGCTTTATGTGTAGTAATAGATGTGATAAAACATGGAGCATTTACTCTCGTTCTGATACCATTTCTTGTTATCTTTTCCCAAGGTGAAAAACAAACGGCTTTAAGATGACCAAGACCTAAGTTACCCATCTCATGAGTTACCCATTCTTGAAAATCTGCTGTCTTTTGTCTCTCTCCACTATTAACATGTAAATAAAGAGCAGTAGTATATCTATCGTCTTTATCAAACTCTTGTATTTGATTAAACAAAGAGTTTTCTGTGTAATCATAGAAATCAATAAGTAACTTACCTGACTTTCGTTCAGGTGTTAAAAACGGACAAACTGGCATCCCACCAAAATCTTCGTTTGGTGTCTCTAACCAATCCATCCAAGTGTTTAGTTGTTCTATTATTTTATTGTGTGAATATTGACCAGACTTTTTCAATAACCAATCCTATAAAACCCATTCCGATGACACCTCTCCATTTTTGTGAATTTTCTCTGAACTGAGTATTTTGTTTTGTTTCAGCCCAAAGTCCTTGATGTGGATTAAAGAGGTTTTCTTTTATAAAACTCAGAGTCTCATCCGTTTTACCATGAGATTCTTTCATAGAAGATTTCAAATCTTCAATATCGTTTTTGATATCATCTATTTTATTGTGTATTAAATCAAATTCTTTTCTATCAGCTTGATTCATGAATTATCCCACCATATTTTTATCAAGTAAAGGAACATACAAATATGAAATAATTTGGATAACCATTCCCAAATCCAAATTGGTATGTCCATACATTAATAAGTATAATCTATTTTTTCTCCCATATCCAAATTGGTTCACCAAATGCATCATTTTTTGTTTCTAACGCTTTATCTTGAAAATCATCAGAAAAGTAATCACTCGCAGCTTTACCAGCACCAGCAGAATTGAACCTTTTGGTCATTTCCATACCAATACATCCTCTGTATTTTAGTCCTTGTGATTTTATGAAGTCGTTCATTGGATTACAGATGTCAAGATATCCTTTCTTTTTAGCACAATATACATCTGCTATATTAACCGCAAGAATACCACCTGTCTTCATGGCTGGGATTATGTTACCCAAGGCCTTATGTAAAAAGTCCTTATTCCAACTATCTATCTCGCTGTATCTTCTGAAACTCTGTGTGTCGTGTTCGGAATATTTCTCGGTATTGAAGTAAGGTGGTGAAGTGAACACCGTATCAAAGTGTTCTTTATATTCAGTAAAATCAACATCTTCTGCTGGTAGTGGTTTTAATTCTACTTTCTTTTCTTTCTCGAAGAATGTTCTTTGTTTTTCATAGAACTCAACTTGTCTCTGATAATTTGGATGATTATCGAGGTTCGGGTCAATCCCAACGTATGATTCTGTTGTCTCTCCACAATAAAACCCAGCCAACCTATCACCCCAACCAGCACTAAAGTCGAGTACATTAACACTTCCAAAATAGTCATAAAATGCCTTTGCAATACTTGGTTTGAATTGAGAAGCAATATACTTCCTCAGAGTAGTTGCCATCCTCAATGTATTTTCGTTAACTTCTGTTAGAACCTTTTCTAAACTGAAATAAGCTCTGATTATGGTTTTGATACCTTTCTCGGTTTGCCATGTTCTCCAACCACTCGGCATCCTAACCCAATCAACCTTCCATCGGTTCTCAATATGAAATGGATTAGAAGCATTGTTACCAGCATTTACCCTCTTGAAATACTTCCACTCCCCATCGAATCGTAGGTCGTAATCTGTCTTTGTATCGTTTCTCGGAAACCAAACACCATCAAGTAAGATGTCATTCCACCAAGTTGATTTTAGTTTTTTTAGAGCATTAATCGTGTCTTCTTCTGTTATCTTCTGAATTGGTGGTTCGTAGGTATGTAACACCTTTGCTAACTCGTCTATGATATCATCTTTCTCATAGTCTTTGAGTATAGATTGCCACTCATCGTGTGGGATGTTGAGATACGGCTCCATACCATAATACTTTTTAAATTGTTGTTCTATTTCTTTTCCCATATCCAAATCGGTTCACAAAACCTTTTATCTTTAGTTTCTTCAGCAAGTTGTAGTGACTCTTCACTATATTGTGTCTTATCTTTAGCAGTTCCAGCTCCGCCACTATTTGGTCGTTTTGCCATCTCCATTCCGATACAACCCTTGTATTCCATGTCTCTATATTCATCAAGATATTCATTCATCGGGTCACAAATCTTCGACCAACCTCTTTCCGTTGACCACTTAGCATTCCCATAAACGTCTGATATATTGACACATAGCTTACCACCACTTCTTAAGGTCGGTAACATATTATCAAGAGCTTTGTGTAGGAACTGAGTATTCCAACTATCAATATCTTTATATCTAACCCAACTCTGATTGTCATCGTGACTATATCTTTCCACATTAAAATAAGGTGGTGATGTAAATATAATATCAAAGGTGTCGTCATAACCATCGTAGTAGAAGTCCTCAGCAGCCTCACAATAGAAGTCAACCTTTTTCATCGTCTCAAACATCGTGAGTTGACCTTCGTAGTAATCAGCCTGTTCTCTGTAAATCGGATGGTTCTCTTTACGAGGATCGACACCAACATACAACTCGGTGTTCTGACTAGCAAAGAAACCAGCTAACCTATCTCCCCATCCCATCGAGAAGTCCATAACATTCTTGACCTTGAATAAGTCGTACAGAGCTTTTGCCACATTCGGTTTGAACTGACTACAGATGTACTTACGAAGTCCTAACATTACTCTTAATGCTGACCTATCTATCTTTGGTAGTTTTAAACTATATGCTGAACCCATTAATGATGTCATGAACTTTTCAGACTCCCAAGTTCGTTTGGGACCTGGTGATACTGAACCATCTACTGACCATCTGTTATCTTGTTGAAAATAGTTAGATGATTTGTTACCTATGTTATTTCTAGCGAAGTACCATTGTTTACCCTCGTAATCTAACGACCATTCATATCCTTCTTCAGACCTACCAAACCATTCACCTTCTCTCAGAATATCATAAACCCAAGTTCCCTTTAACTTGTTGAAATCCTTACGACAATTATCTTCGGTCATCTCCATTGTCGGCATCGGATAATCCATAGCTATTATTGCCAGAGATTCCTTTACATCATCCTTCTCGAATGTATCCTTTATATAAGTCCATTCTTTTTCATCGATGTGAAGATAAGGCTCTTGACCTTTGAACTTGTCAAAGTATTCTAAATACATCTATTCCTCTTCATCCTCATCTGGTAAATAAACCAATACCTCTGCTGGACACTTTGAGCAAGATAAGTTAGATACGATACCGTCACCGTCTAAACCATATTCTTCATAGGTATGGTCTCCACCCCATATTAAATCACTTTTACAATGCCAACACTTCATATTATTCACCAAATAAATCCTTGAATGCTTGATTCGCAGCTTTTGATTGTTCTGATTTCTTCTGTATCTCTTCTTCCTTCTCCACCTTAATATCGTGGTCACCTCGTTTCCACTCGTCAAACTCTATCTTACTAGCCATCATATCAGCTTGGTGTAAGATATGAGCAATATTAGACCTCAGTTGTTTGTGTGGCATGAAACTGATATAGTACCCTTTGTTAGCCTCTTCATACATACCATCGGTCAATCTTAGTCCAAGATACTCGTTCTCTGACATTATAACACCAAAGTGTTGTAACAACCAAATAGCCCTATCAGTTACAGTCATATACTGAATATTTGGATTGTGTTTATAAATCATTCCTTGATTCTTTCTGTGCCAGTCTGAATCATTTGGTGTGTAATAATCCTCAACTAAGTCACCGACTTTACCTAAGTCGTGATGTAGAGCAGCAAATATCAACTCTTCCTTCGTGAAGTCTTCAACTGTAGCTCCATTCTTTGACCATAGTTCATGTATCTGAACAACCAAATCGGTGATGTGTAGAACATGTTCCACATATCCACCAGCGTGAGCGTTGTGAAAGTGTTCCTTACCACTTGCTGGTGCAATACACATTCTCTCCTCGAAATAATCATACATCTTATTTAGATTCTCAAGTCGTTCACCCTCGAATGTATCCGTAATCAAACCTCTTAATTTATTCCAATTACCTTGAATTTGTTCTGCTGTTAATTCTTTCATTATTTTACTCCATAACCTCTTTTAGTTAATTTAATTGTTGGTTCGTTTCTTAATCTATTTCTGTAATGATGAAAGGGAATACCCTTACCCCATTTTAAATGATTAACCAACTCAGATTTTGTTATATACCTATGTTTGTGAATGTAGTCTACTATTCTCTTGTAGGTGTCCGTTTCACTAACTATTTTAAACTCTTTTTCAGCTCTCAAGAAATGGTCATTATATTGTGGTATAACACCATCCCAAGAATTTTGTTTACCTAAATCAGAAGACCTTTTTGATTTCTTATTTCTATAACTTTCATCATCTAACATCTTATTCATCTTATTTAAAAAGTCTTCATCATTTTTGAAATACACTCCACCATCTTTAGCATATTGTTCATAATAGTCAGCATCATAAAATATGTAAGGTACACCAACAGACATACCATCGGAAGCAGAGTTAGCCCAACCAGTATGTTGAGATTGACCACATACACCAACCCAACAACCTGATAGTTCCGTAAAGTATCCTCGTCTTTCAAACCCATCAACATAGATATAGTCTCTATCTGGTGATGTGGATAACGGGACCCATACTCTGAAGTCTTGTCTTTTTTCCCTCAGTTCATCCATCATCGATAGAAACCAAGGATAACCCTTGTAACCATCTGGTCTGTGATTCCAAACTATAATTTTATCATCACTACTTGGTTTTTTCCTTTCCCCATCAACATTATCCCAGCCTCGTGGAAGTGGTTCTAATATTTTATCCAACTTGACTACATCTTCGCCGGGTAAACAAGTAGGAGCATATTTCATCACCGTATCTTTCGTAGCTTGTGAGTTTACACCACAACTATTTAACTCCATCAAACCAGCATAATGATTCCTCAATACACTTTTTTCATATGGTGTTGTTTTTGGTATCTCCAAATAAGCACTATAACCGAAAAACACAGGTCTAGTGTTCGTAATGTTGTGGAAGTGATTTTTCAATTGTAGAGCATGTTCTGGTAAATAAGTGTAAACAAAGTCCCAATCTAAATATCTGTAATTAGTTATAGCCCTAATCTGTTTAGTATCAAAACCATGTCTCATTTCATTCGGATGTCTCGGTACATCATAAAGAACTTGCTCTACATTTTTATACTGAAAGTTTGGCATAAGTTCAGGTGTTAAGACAGTAAAGTGAATATCTTGTCTCATCTTAGTCAAATGTTTTAATACATTCGACATTATAATATAATAACTATCTTGTGTGAAATCCCTTTGCCATGTTATATTGGGATACACTAAACACCTGAACTTATACTCGATGTAGTCGTTCTCGTATCTGAAGAACTTATCCATCTACTTCTTATTTTGTTTCATTCTATAGTCAAGAATCATCTCAAACTCTTCGTGACTCATCGAGCCTTTCTGAGTATTACAAGAAGTACAACAGACATTTAAGTTGTCATCATCTGTACTACCATAATTAGTGAAAGCAGTACCACTATGGTCACCAGCAGAGGAATGACCTTCCCCAACCATGTTACCACAATAGTAATGATAGACACACTCGAAGTCTTGGTCAACCTCAGCAGAATCTTTCTGTGATTTAGAAAAAGACCTCTTCTTATCTAACAACTTATATCCACCATCATACTTAAGTTGGTCAACGCTGTTGTTACTCTCCACAGCAAGTCTATACTTTTCATGAGTCATGGTTGACATCAAATCAGCGATAATCGGAATCCAACTTTCTAATTCTTCCGTTGAAGCAGTTGACATGGATGACTTCATCTTATCAATGTTAGTAGCCATACCTGACCTGTTTCTAAGATTAACCTTTGGATTAGTTAATTTAGCATCAGCTTTAAGATATGTTATCACTTGACGAAAAGACTTCAGTAGTTGCCCTTTATCATGAACCTTGAAAGTATGTTTAGAATCCCAATAGTTCTTGATGCGAAGTAACATCAATATCTCAGAAGTATTTAACCTTGAACCTTTTACGGTTTCCGACATAATAACATCGTCAATCCACTTAAGAGTCTTATTTAGTTTACTTTTAAGTTGTGGCGTAAAATCTGATGTTTTACCAAGAACCTCGTTCTCTTGTTCTTTTTTATACCAACCCTCAATCAACTTGTTACTTGGACTTTCTACAAATTCCTTAAAGACAATGTATGCTACCTTAGAAACAAAGTCATCAAACATTCTACCCTTGAGTGGAATCTTATGATAATCGGATACATATGCACCCTTAGTATCTTTATAGATACCAACACCCGCTCTGAACATTCTTAACGATTTTATATTCTTAAAATCAGCCTTTTCACGAATGAAATCAGCGAGTATACTCGTAATAGCGTTTCTGAACTCTGGTTTAGTAAGTTCATTACCATTATTCAATTTGAAGAAAATACCAGCTGCCTCAAAATCACTTAGGTTATCATATACCTTTGTCTCAATCATGTAGTTAGTCTTCCACCAATCAGCAAATTTAGGAAAGTTTTCCACAATTTCTGACCAACAACAATTACCGAGATTAGTCTTTCTCCAAACACCATCCTCTTGTAGTACATTAACCATACATACATTTGGTAACTTAATACAATCTCTGAACCAAGCATCCATTGTTCTTGTTCTATGACCACCATCAATAATTTCTACGTCTCTAATACCTTTCTTGTTAAGCCAGATAAAAGGAAGAGGGATACCATTAATCATAGATGACATAAGTTCTCTCTGCCATTCATGACCATTAGCTCCTCTTGAATCAGCAAAAAGATATAGTCTTTGATACCAAACAACTGCTGTTATTTTATCAGCAGCAAAATCTTGCCAATAGTTATCAATTGACTTGGTTTGAGTTGGACATTTAGAATCCAACGAATTTTGGATTTCATTTAATATTGTTAATTTTTCGACTTTATCAAATTTAGCAAGCGCCTTAAGGTACTTAGTAAATTCATTTTGTCGAACTTTCTTCACTCGAAACTTCAATGAGTCATTTGACGTATTTGAAGTCTTCGAGACTGCAACAGCATTAGCCATTTTGTTCTCCTAGTTATTATTATTTAATATTAAACTTCATGTTTAATTCTCTTTAAATTACTAATTTTCATTGAAATAAGCAAGCGTTATTTTCCAACATTCCAAAATAATGCTCCTTTACTAGCATGTTCCCTCATGAAAGACCAAGCCTTACTATCGTAAGTTAACGAACTTGGAAATGGTGGTCTTTCATCTTCTTTACATTCTTGTTGAAATTTATATCTTGACTTATATGTCTCAGCTCTTCCTTGTTCTCTTGTTGTTGTATTATGACCTATTCTAACACCATATACTTTTGCATCAGGCCATGCTCTTTGTAAACCACGACTCAACACTCCACTACTCATAACTGTCCAAACCTCTGTTGGATTCAGATTGAGACTCAAAGCTGTATGTCTCATAGCCTCGACTATTATCGGATGGTCACCACCGAAAGGAATCAGATGAGCATCATTATCTTGACAATAGTATCTAGCCTTTGCTTGTATATTAGTTAGAAAACCCATCGGAACTTCTATTATGTTACAACCTAACTCTTCAGCCGCATCTGTCAACCAATATCTCTTTCCTTGTGGAACAGTTACAGTACACTTCCTACCCATGTCCTTACACGCATATGCTAATGATAACTGAGCATATCCTTGTCTTGGTGAAGCGTAAACAAACTCCTCTACATCAGGTTTGTTCTTAACATAGGTAGTGAATGCTCGTCTTTTTGTACCACCATCAAGTAGGTCGTCACGAACAATCTGAAAACCATTATGTTCTTCGACTACAGGTTTTGGTAAATCTGTTTCGTAATCTACTTGTTCTATTTTATAATCTAATATATCCACTAAGGTTTATGGAAGATAAATATTGGTTCATATTTTACTGTAACACCATTAACATCAACTTTGTTCTTGACATTGGATTGGTCAACTCCGACCATAGATGCCATTAACATCTTTAACTTACCTTGATACTTACCACCAAGTGATTCTATAATATCAATCGAGTCTTGTTCCAACGGATGAAAGGTATCTTTACCTATCTTAATATCAGCGATGTTCCAAAGTAAGTATCTATCACTTCTGAGACTCTCGTAAGCGTTTGTCAATGTTGGTTTAAGAAAGTTATCTCTCCAATCTGAATACATTGGATAAGCTTTAAATGATTGTTCATCATCATCTGAATATTGTTCTCTATCAAAGTAAGGTGGTGAAGTAAATACCATATCCAACTTACCTTTGTATTGTTGATAATCAGGATGGTCACCAACATGTTCAGAACCTAAACAGAAATAATGATAGGTATTTTTTTGTTCTTCCCAAAACGGATTTGTTTCCAACCCATGTTCATTGAAGAAGTCAGCAACATACTCGTATCTTGACTTATCTATTTCGTCTATCCAATTGTCTGTGTTCGGGTCTGTTCCAATATAATGTATTCTCTTCTTGGAAGCCATAGCACCAAGAATCCTACCACCCCAACCACTTGACGGGTCGTAAATGTTTAGTGGTTCGTCTTGTTTGATATGGTCTGTATACTTCTCGTATAATAATCTAGCAGTAAGTGGGGGGAAGTTAACTGCTGGTTGTGAGTTCAAACTCAATCTGAATATCTGAAATGCTGATGGGAATAATTTCCTATGAATATTATAGTATCTAATCATGTAAACATTCTTCTTCAGATTCCCACCTTTCGTGGAAACATTATCATCTAATTCATCGACAGAAAGTAACTTTTTCAATGTCGGGCACCATAAGTTAGTTACCATTTCATCAGTAATTAATCCCTTTGAATGAGCTTCTCTGATTTGGTCAGCAGTTAAAGTCACATATTGTTTAAGATACTCCTCTTTATGAGATTTAGAAATCCACAAACGGATGTCTTTAAATTTTAATTTATTATCATGATAATATTCTAACCACTCCAATGCTGACTCTTCATTCCAATATGGTAGTCCACCCTTATCATTTTCTTTTCTATCCAAAGATACGGATTTACTAAAACTATACATAGAATCTCTACGAACTCCCCTTCTCATAGACCTGAAGAAAAGGTCTTTATTTGAGTCCTCTTTGATTCTGTCATAAATAGAGTTTAGGTCATCTCCCATATCTCCGATGCGAGTCTTCAACATTGTAGGGAAAAACTGATTGACACCATTAGCAAATTTATTGAAATTCTTGATTACATTTCTTTGGCCATCATCAGCTTTTTCTATGAAACCATGTATGTCATATTCTCTGAGTTTCTTGAATGAACTAATTATCTGGTCAATGTTCTGACCAACCATCGGTGGTGTACCATTCTCATCCCAATCCTTAATGATGAACTGACGAGCTTCTTCAATCCACTCGTCAAGTTCTTCATCAGTTTTTAGGAACAACTCATGATAAGTTATATTGATTTTAGAATCAATGATACCACTTTTTTCGTAGTAGTATTTACTCATCACCTACCTTTTGACGATATAGTTTAGCGTCATGTTCATCACGAGCTAAAAACTTAGTTCCATCTTTCAAGGTGAAAGTTTTGTAATCTTTCCAACCACTCTTATTTTTCTTTGGCATTGATTCTATCCTTATATAACTGATTAATTTGTTTATTGGTAGCACCTTGTTTCTTATATGCCTGTTCTATTGTCATAGGCATTAAAGGTACATCTGCAAGTGATGGTGGTCTACCCCACTCATCTACCAATACTTTTGTTTGTAACCATTCTTTCTTTGTCATTATATTATCCTTTTTATTTCTACTAAATTACGAATTATTTTCGAGTTTGTCAAGCACTTTTTCCTTAAATTTTACAACTCCCTTTCCAACATTCTCTTCCCAATCACCACCAGCGTTACCATCAGCTCCATCAGTAATGTATTTAAATGATATGAAAGGCACATTATATAAGTGACAAACTTTAGCAAGAGCATATGATTCCATGTCAACTACCTGAACCCATGACTCTATGTCCTCTACAAATGAATCACCAGTACCACATACAGATTCTTTTCCTATTGGATTAAATTCACTGTTACTCACTATCGTTTCTGGTATAGTTTCAAATGGTGTTTGATATAATGGAAATCCAAGACCTCTAACATCCATGTCTCTCTGAAAGAACTTGGTGCAATCCACTAATTCACCTTGTTTGTATTTGTTTGGTGAACCAGCAGTTCCATAGTTTATCACTAAATCATAAGGAATGTGACTACCATATTTACCAAAGTGTTGTGTTAGTTTATATGTAGCATTTACCTTCCCTACGCCAGTATATAAAACATCATAGTCTTCTAACTCACCTTGCGTCTCCATTTTAAGAGCACAAACAATAAGTGTTTTCTTTTTAATATTTCCGTAACCCATTAAATTTGTATTTCCTTTTGTATGTTTAGGTTCGTATGGACACATTAAACACCCATGTCCACAACAGTAACCCCTCTCCGTTAAAAACTCCTTTGACAACATTACTCATGACTCAAATCAATCTCATGTTCATCTTCATATGTTTTTAGGATTCTCTTAACCAACGGATGTCTGATACAATCATCTCTATTAAAAGCCATATGGTTGACTCCCTCAATATCTTTTAACCTAAACCAAGCGTCATAGAATCCACTCTTCTCATAAGCTGTAATTCCATTAGCTTTAAACTTATCACATTGTGACATATCACCTTGTATAATCATTTTACAATTTGATGATATTCTTGTCATCAAAGTCTTGATTTGCATTGGTGATACATTTTGAGCCTCGTCAAGTATCACATAACAATTCTCTAAATTAACTCCCCTCAGAAAGTTTAATACCCCAATCTCTAACTTACCATCCGACATCATCTTAGTAGCTTTATCTTTACCAATAATCTTATCTAAAATAGTAAATGTAGATTCGTTATATTGTTGTATCTTAGATGATAATTCACCAGGTAAAAAACCTAACTTATCTTCATTACCTACATCCACGGTTGGATTGATAATAATAAGTTTATTGTATGGTGTACCTCGTCTCAATACATCTTGTAGAGCTTTATAAATAGATACATATGTTTTACCAGTACCAGCTATTCCATGACACAATATGAGTTGAGTTTCCTCATCTCCCATTATATTATAGAATATATTTTGGTTACTTGTCTTAGGTTTAAAGTTATTTACTATCTTAGGTATTGCACCTATTTGCGATTTGAATTTTCTTTTACTCATAATCCACCAATGATTTCACCTCTAAGTTAAAATTATCTACTCTTGGAACATATTTTAAATCCATTAATACCAAATTATCTGTCACATTATAACCCGCATTTTCACATAAGTTATTTACTACTTGTAAAGTACCACCTGTTGCTAATACATCATCTACTACGACAACACTTGGATGACCAACATCTCGGTAAAAATTATCTAAATCTTTTATTTCTAAAACATCAGAAGAGTATTCTGTATTATAACCATAAGTTTGTACAGGAGGTGGTAACTTACCTTTCTTTCTACACATTATAACTCCACCACCATAAACCATAGAAAGTGCAGAAGCAAATATAAATCCACGAGCATCTACCCCAATCCAATAATCGGGATTCTTGACCAATCTACCCATGTCTCCGATAGCCTCTTTAAATATTTCATGATTAGCCAATAAAGGTGATACATCTTTGAAACTTACATCTTTAATTGGAAAATTGGGTACTTCAGTTATATATTTTTTATATTTATTTCCACCCATGAGCTTCACTCCATAATTCAGTTGTCATTGGAAATACCTCTTTCATCTGTTTCAACAAAACTCTAGCATAATCTTGTATCTCTATTTGTGCGGTCTTTTCGTTTCTCAACTCAATGAAGTTCATAACGGCTTGAAATGATGTTGTCCAATATACTTCGGTATATAATGTAAGTGGTAATATACAACGAGCTTGTTCTTTAGCCATACCAGCATCTATCAGATTTTTGTAAGCAGTTAAAGTCATACTATGTGCTTGTTTCCAATTAGCAGTAACTGCTATTTCAGCTTGACCTTCGAACTGACCTTCTGATGCTTGTTTATTATCATCAGATTGTTTTGTGTAAATGGTTGGTTTGTAAAACTCATCATTCTCAACATACCTACCACTTATCTCATTGCAAGCGTGGTCTTTAGTAGAAGATTCCCG
>Ga0181414_1000388_pt1 | contig 13470 bp, 17 predicted proteins | sample 37SPOviralmetaG_FD_130139 | JGI IMG/M metagenome (GOLD analysis project Ga0181414, IMG submission 130139) | Marine viral communities from the oligotrophic San Pedro Time Series (SPOT) site, San Pedro Channel, CA, USA - 37 SPOT_SRF_2012-11-28 | ecosystem: Environmental > Aquatic > Marine > Strait... | reverse complement strand
TTGGAGGAGGAATGAGTAAAATTGTTTTGCCTGAAACTCGAGGAGCTCGTGTCGTCAAGTTCATTGAGAACTTCTGCGTGCATGGTGAGGGCGACTTCTATGGTCAGCCGTTCCGCCTGGACCAATGGCAGCGTAAAATAATTTATGACTTGTATGAACTTAATGAAAACAAAGAGCGACGTCATCGTGAGGCTTTGCTTGGCGTTCCAAAAGGAAACGGTAAATCTGCATTGATTTCTGCTCTTGGTCTTTACGAACTCTTGGGTAACGGTACGGTTTCGCCTTTAGTTACAGTTGCTGCTGCAAGTTTTGAGCAGGCCGATATTGTTTTTGGAAACATGCGGAGCATGTGCGAACAATCGCCTTATTTAAAAGGTGTTACTGAGGTTTATCAAAACTCAATAGGTGTAAAAAATGGCCCGGGCCGTGTGTATCGTGTTGCTGCTAAAGCTGGAACTGCTGACGGTGGCCGTAACTCAGCTTTTATTGCTGATGAAGTTCACGAATGGTCAACGCCTAACTTGCAACGTGTTCATTATGTTTTATCTAATAACACAGCCAAGCGTCAAGATTCATTAATTTTAAATATAACTACTGCGGGTTATGACCTGGACACTCTTTGTGGTCGTCTTTATTTGCGTGGAAAGCGTAAGGCATCCGGTGAGTCTAAGGATCCCGATTTTTATTTCTATTGGTTGGAGCCTGATGAAAAAGACGACTTTGAAAGTGAGGAAACGTGGAGGAAAGTAAACCCAGCACTTGATGGTGGTTGGTGGCCAATTGATAATTTACGCCGTCGTCGTGCCGCATTGCCACTCCCCGAGTTTCAACGTTACCATCTCAATATGTGGACCCGGACCCAGGATGAGTCTTGGCTACCTGATGGTCTTTGGTCTGAGCTTGCTGATTCAAATATAAAACTTGACCCGGCACTTCCTACTTATGTAGGTGTTGACATGGCTATCAAGCATGATTCTGTTGCTGTTGTTTGGGGTCAAGCTGATGAGGATGGTTTAATTTTTGTTGATTCAAAAATTTGGCGAAATGAGGGAGTCATGTTTGACTATGCTGAAATTGAAACGTTCCTAGTTAATTTAAACCGTGAGTTTAATTTGGTTGAGGTTGCTTATGACCCGGCGTTCTTTGAGCGATCCGCTCAAGCTCTTTATGACCAAAACGTGCCGATGGTTGAGTTTCCTCAATCCCATGGCCGGATGGTTCCTGCTTGTGGTCAAGCATATGAAATAATAACTTCTAAAAAGCTACGTCATAAAAATCAAAGCACTTTTAATGACCAGGTCTTGTCTGCTGTTTCTCGTCCTACTGACCGTGGGTTTCGTTTATCAAAAGGTAAAAGTAAAAGAAAAATTGACGGTGCTATAGCCATGGTCATGTGCCTGGACCGTTTAACCTTTCCATCTAGGCCACCAGAACCATCTAACATTGGTATAGTAGAGTGGTGATGAGGTCCATGTTCTTAGCTATAGAGTTTGCCGGCTTGTGTTTTATTGTTGTCGGTGTTTGGGCTTATAGTCAGGCTGCGGCCTATATAGTATTTGGAGCTGGTTTATTGCTAGGGAGCTATTTTTATAATCGATGAGTATTTTTGCTAGAAAAACTGAAAAACGAGACGCTGCTTTAGGCAACCTTGCCGATTTGTTAGCTCAAAGGGATGGCATCCCGGGGTACTCAGGCGAAAGTGTCAACGAGGTTACTGCACTTGGAGTTTCAACTGTTCTAGCTTGCGTCTCAATCTTGGCAGATTCAATTGCCGCACTTCCTATCAAAGTTTATCGTGAGTTTGATGACCGTAATATAAATTTAAAGACTCCACGGTTTTTAAAAAGTCCTAATTTAAACCAGTCAAGGTTTGAGTTTATTCATCAACTTGTTGCGTCAATGGCGTTGCACGGCAATGCTTACGTTCTTGTTGACCGTGACACAGCTGAGCGTCCTATTGCTTTGTCTTGTTTGCATCCTGATAATGTCAGGTTAAAAATGTCAGGCAATCAAAAAATGTATAAATTTAACGATCGTGTTTACTCAAAAAATAATATATTGCACTTTACCTGGTTTACTTATCCTGGTTCTTATGCTGGTGTAAGTCCGTTAAAAACACAAAAGAACACCATTGGTGTTGCTCTTGCGATGGAACGTCACATCGGACAGTTCTATGGCCAGGGTGCCACTCCGTCATCAATCTTGGAAACTGACCAAGCAATGACTAAGGAGCAGGCTGAAGTTTTACAGTCTACCTGGAGTAATTCTCACAATCGTCAAAGAAAGCCAGCCGTTCTTACGGGTGGTTTGAAATGGAAGGCGATATCTGATTCTGCTGGTGATGAGCTCGTAAAAGCAAGGGATCAAATTGTAAAAGAAATAGCCAGGGTTTATCGTATCCCAAGTTATTTAATTCATGCTGATGGTTCGTCTGGTCTTTATTCAAATGTTGAGAGTTCAGGTATCCAATTTGTCCGCCATACTTTGTTGCCTTGGCTTGCTCGTATTGAGGAAGGGTTCAGCACTCTTTTGCCTGGTGCGTCTTATGCTCGCTTTGATGTTAGTGAATATCAACGTGGTGACCGTGCTAACACTATTCGTGCTGCTCAAACTGCTATTACTTCCGGCATCTTTACGCCTAATGAAATAAGGCAGCAACTTGATTATGAACCTTACGAAGGTGGCGATAATTTCTACCTTGGGTTGCAAGGTGCACCTGTTGGTCCTGATATTCCACCGCTTGGCCAGGATGAAGTCGAGCCTGTTCTGACTGATTCTGAGGAAAAAAGCGAGGGCTAGTGCCATATCCGGAAGAGGATTTATACGGTTCAAAGGCCGAGGCTGAAGCTAAAGCCAAAGAGATAGGTTGCGTTGGTTCTCATACTCATGAAGTTGACGGTGAGGTTTTTTATATGCCTTGTGAGAAAATGGAGGACTACGAAAACTTAACCGGTAAAAAACACGCTAGTGATGAGGATTACACTTTGGTTGAAAGGCAAGAGTCAGAGCCTGCACCAAAAAAAGACCAAATTCAAGGGTCAAAAAAAAATGAGCCGGGTTCTGCGTCAGGCAAGTCCAATAAAATTAAATTTTCTGAGGCTACTGAAAAGTCAATAGCAACAATCGTTGAAACTCATAATGAAATGGTAAAAGATAAAGGCCTTGCCACTTGGAGGCGTTTAAGAACTCCGACCGCTAAGGCTGTAGTTCGTCGTGGCTTTGGTGCTTATTCTAGTTCTCATCGTCCTGGTGTATCCAGGAATGCCTGGGGTCTTGCTCGCTTGAAGGCTTTTGGTTATTTGTTGGTCAACGATCGGCCAAAAAATCCAAAATATATCGGTGACAATGATTTACTTCCGGAAAAGCATCCAAAGTATGCACCAAAAGAAAAGAAAAATAAACAACTCAGGCATGAGATTAGTGTACCTGCCTTTATTAAAAATAATGCATCTCGTGGTCTTGAAAATTTAGAATTTGCAGGTCAAGGTCTTACTGAAAAAACAAAAAGAGAGGCACGTCAAATGCGTGACGGTGTTATTTCTCATGATAAGGCACTCCGCATGCAGGCCTGGTTTAAACGTCATGTTTCTGATTTTCAAGGCGACGCTGCGAAAGAGTTTTTATCCGGCGAAAGCGAACGCATGAGTCCTGGACTTGTGGCTTGGCTTTTGTGGGGTGGTTCATTAGCTGCTGCGACTCGTATGGATGCTATGAAATGGGCCGAGCGTCAAGTTGCAAGGCATGAAGATGATCGTTCAATGTCTAGGCCACAGCCTATGAGTCAAGCTGTTGGTATTATTAAACGCATGAGTGATAATAAAGAAACTAGATTTTTTGAACTCCGAGCTGAGGCTGACATCGATTCTGATGATTTAATTTTTACAGGTTATGCATCTGTATTCAATTCGCCATACTCAGTTGCTGACTCTCGTGGTGTTTATAATGAAATTGTAAACCAGGGAGCTTTTTCAAAAACTCTTAATGAAAATGATGACGTAAAATTTTTAATTAACCATGATGGTATTCCGCTTGCTCGTACCAAGTCAGGAACCTTAGAACTTCGAGAGGATGAGCATGGCTTGTTTGTAAAAGCTAAACTAGATGAGTCCAATCCTAGGGTTGCCGAGATATCGTCTGCACTCAAAAGAGGCGACTTGTCCGAGATGTCATTTGGTTTTCATGCGATAAAAGACGAGTTTACTGAAAATGGCGAAACCCGAACTTTAAAAGAATTGCGTCTATTGGATGTATCAGTTGTTACTTGGCCGGCTAACCCAGCGACTCTCGCTACTGTTCGTGGCGTTGACCTGGGGGAACTGCAAACCGTTTTGGCTGAGGCCAGAGATGGTTCGTTTGATGAGGCTCAAGTCACAAAAATAAAAGAGGCTATAAGTCAGTTATCTGATTTGTTGCCTGATCCTGAAAATCAAAAATCAAATATAAGGGCTGCGGTTCGTGATTTAGAAATTTGGGAAATGACGAGCCGTTCTTAAAGCCGTTAATCACACTTTATTGAACACTCAAAAGTATTAATTAGGCTAAATATTTTATTTATATATTGGAGATAAATTGAAAATAAAAGAAATGTTAGAAAAAAGAGAAGGCCTTATCACTGATGTCAAGTCTATGACTGAGCTCGCTGAAAAAGAAGAGCGCGACTTCAACGATGAGGAAACTTCAAAATACGAAAGCCTTAAAAGCGAAATTAACGAACTTGGCGACAGAATAGCTGAAGCTGAGGAACTTAGAAAAGCTGAAAAAGAAATAGAAGAGAGCCGTCAAAAGCTAGGGGTTGATGAGGAAAAACTAGAACCTGTAGTTGAGGCAATCGCTGAGCCTGGTGTTTACTACCGTGACGGCGAGCACTCTTTTCTTTCAGATGCTTTTCACGCTAGAAATGGTGATTTTCAAGCTCAAGATAGAATTAATCGACATCAAAAAGGAAATGATGAAAAGAGAGACGTTGGAACTGGTGCATTTGCCGGTTTGGTCGTTCCTCAGTATTTGACTGACCTTGTTGCGATTAAGGCTAGAGCGGGATCCCCGTTTTATAATGCTTTACCTAAGGCACCTTTACCAGATAAAGGTTTGAAGGTTGAGCTATCAAGAATTACAACAGGTTCTGCATCTGCTTTTCAAGCAACACAGAACGCTGCATTGCAAGAGACCAACATTGATGACACGCTCTATTCTGTGCATGTCAATACTATTGGTGGTCAGCAGGATGTATCTCGTCAAGCAATTGAGAGAGGCACCGACTTGGAGGGCATCGTTTTCTCTGACTTGATTTCTGCATATTACACAGAACTTGATAATCAATTAATTAATGGTGATGGTACAGGTGGAGCACCTGAAGGTATTAGAAACGTTACAGGAATAAACACCGTAACTTATACCGATGCATCCCCAACTGTTGGAGAGCTTTATCCAAAATTAATCGATGCAATTCAAAAAATTAATAGCAACAGGTTTGCTGCTGCTAGTGCAATAATCATGCATCCACGTAGGTGGGGTTTCTTTTCTGCTGGTGTAGACGGAAACTCAAGACCATTGGTTTTACCTGCTGGTAATAATCCAAGCGATGCTTTTGGTATCGGCGAGGCTGCTGGTTATGGTCAAGTTGTTGGTCAAATTGCTGGTTTACCGGTAATTGCTGACGCTAATATTACAACTGCTGACGGTGGTGGAAATAACCAAGACCAGATTTATGTTGTTAAAGCTGACGACCATATTCTCTTTGAAGAGACAGGTAGTCCGTTCAGACTAAGATTCGACGATGTCGGGTCCGGGTCACTTACAGTCAAGTTGGTATGTTATGGCTATGTTGCTTATGCATCAGGCCGTTACCCAGCTGGAATTACAAAAATTCAAGGTACTGGATTAGTAACACCTAGCTTTTAATAGGTGATTTTTAGCGGGGTCTTTAGGGATCCCGCTAAATTAAAAAAGGAGTTTTTAAAATGGCGAAAAAAAAGCTATCAAAAGATGAAATTGCTGCATTGCAGGAAGAGCTTAAGGGTTATAAAATTTATAAAAAAACTAAGCGAGCAGCTGCTGTTAAAAAAATATTAGCAGACGCTGGTGTTCCTGAGTCTGCATCTGCAAAGCCTAAGGCTGAAACAGCTGCAAAGAAAAAACCGGCAGCCAAATCTAAGCCAAAAAAATAGATAAAGATGTCTATAACAAATGGTTATTGTGCCTTAAGTGAATTGAAGGCATTTGTTAATATTTCTGATTCTAATGATGACAATGAACTTATTGATGCAGTAAATTCTGCAAGTCGTCAAATTGATAATTATTGCGGTCGTAAATTTTACGCTGATGGATCAACTTCTGCGAAAGTTTATAGAACTCGCAACCCCTACCATGTTACTGTTGATGATATTTCTACTTCAACTGGTCTTGTTTTAAAGTATGATGATAACGATGACGGTGTTTATGAGACTACTGTTGCATCAACTGACTTTATTTTACTTCCTCTAAATGCTGAAACTTTTGGCATTGATGGATTAGGTTTTACTTCTATTGAACTGTTTACTGATGGTTCTCACGAGTTTCCGACCACGTCATCTAATAATCGACCAAGGATTCAAGTGACAGCTAATTGGGGTTTTCCCTCAGTACCTGACCCGGTCCGTCAGGCTTGTTTAATGTTAAGCAGCGAAAATTTTGCAATGCGTAACACTCCCCTAGGTATTGCTGGTGTTGGTGAGTTTGGTGTTCTTGCTGTTCGTCAAAACCGTCAAATTACCAGAATGCTTGACCCGTATCGTCGTGGGGATTCTTTTGGGTTGGCATAGTGGCCAGCTTTTCAACCATAAGAACCGCAATAAAAACAACAATCGGTAATAATATTTCGGGCATCCGTGTCTATGACACCGTTGATGACATGGTTAATGTTCCAGCTGCTGTTCTTATTCCAACCTCTATTAATTTTACTGAGGCAATGGCGAGGGGTACCGATCGTTACGAGTTTGATTTAATTGTTGTAGTTTCTCGTGCTGACTCCCGCTCGGGTCAAAATCAACTAGATGGTTTTATTAATGGTTCCGGTTCTAATTCAGTTCGACAAGTTATTTTTAATAATTCAACGCTAGGCCAATCGGACACGTCTGCTGTTGTCACTACAATGAGTGATTATGGAGCAACATATGCAGTCAATGGCGTTGAGTCTATTGGTGCAAGGCTTTCGATTACGGTTTACACCAAGGGGTCAAGTTGAGTAAATATAAAATAATTGGAAATAAAAAAATTAACGGCAAGGAGCCTGGCGAGGTCGTTGAATTGAAAGATGAACAGGTTGCTGATAGTCTTGTCGCTGGTGGTCATCTAGAAAAAGTCAAAAGTAATAAAAAAAAGGGAGCTAAGTAATGCCTAAAGGTAAAAAATATAAATCCGGTAAAAAGTACGGAATGGGTAAAGGTCGAGGTAGAAAGTAATTCATGGCGACTTATGTTTTAACTGACGGCAGGTTTTTCCTGGGTGGGACTGATTTGTCGAGTCATACTCAATCTTTGACGCTTGATTTGTCGGCTGATGAGGTTGATGTTACGCCTATAAACTCCGGAGGTTTTAGGTCAAAAATTGCGGGACTTCAGGATGCTCAACTTCAAGCAAGTGGTTTTTTTGAGGCTGGTGAGGGTAAACCTGACGCTCTTTTAGGGATCTCTGCTGGTTCTGAGCATATTGGGACCGTGTCTGCCACTTCATCTGCTGGTGACATTGCTTATTTTTTAAAGTCCAGGCAGTTTTCTTATTCTATTGGTGGTGCTGTTGGTGATGCTTTTCCGTTCTCTATAAATAATTCAAACAGTTCAGACCGTGCTGTACGTGGCACCATAATGGTCGATGATTCTGCAAATTTGACATCAACTGGTAATTCAACAGGCCGTGAGCTTGGTGCTGTTGCTGCTGGAAAGTCTTTATTTGTTGCTGCTCATGTGGTTTCTGTATCCGGGACTTCCACTCCCACTCTTGCTTTAAAAGTTCAAAGCGATGATAATGGTTCTTTTACTTCTGCTACTGATCGTATAACTTTGACTAACTTTACGGCTGTTGGAGCTCAATATTCAAGTGTCGCCGGTGCAATTACTGACACTCATTATCGTATAAATTACACTTTGTCAGGAACTAACCCATCTTTTAAAGTTTTTATAACTGTTGGAATAGTTTAAATTAATTTTTCCCAGGGTGAGTCCGGCTTACCAAAATGGCCGAATTGTGAGTTTTCTAAATAATTTATTTCTAGTAAATCTAAACGTTCAATTATTGTTTTTGGCTGCATAGAAAATTCTTTTAAAAAACTGTTTAAAACTCTTGGACTTGTTTTTAATGTATCGTATGTTTTAATACTTAATTCATATGGATTTACTTTTCCTATGACGTATGCAAGCCTTACCATGCATCTATCTGCTAAGCCATGGCCTACTATGTTTTTTGCTAAGTGTCGGGCTGCATAGGCTCCACTTCTATCAACTTTTGAGGGATCCTTGCCTGAAAATGCACCGCCGCCTACTGGTACTGTTGGTCCATAAGCGTCGACGACTATTTTTCTGCCTGTTAGTCCGGTGTCTGCTGCTGGTCCGCCTTTTATAAAACTCCCGGAGGGGTTTAAATAAATTTTAAATGGTTTGTTTGTGAAGGTTTTGCATATCTCTTGGAGTTCTTTTAAAAGGCTTGTTTTGTCATAATTTTTTTTATGTTGAATTGAAAAAACAATTTTATAATCGTCCTGGGACTCGGTGACCTGGACTTTGGAGTCTAGTTCAAGGTCTGTTCTTTGGTTTTGTAATTGCCACACGTGCATTTGTAGTGTTCTTGCTAAGTCATAAGTTTCCGGCAGGTAGGTTTTCGTTTTGTTTGTTGCACATCCAACCATTATGCCTTGGTCGCCTGCACCAACATTTTTGTTTTTAATTACCGCTTTATTTATCTCTAATGATTGTTTTGTAATAACGTTTTTTATCTTGTAGTACCCGAACTCATCGGTCAATGTTTTTATTGTATTTTTTGTTATGTGTTCTACTTCGTATTGTAGAATTGTATCGTCAATTCCTTGGGTTGACTCCCCGCCTACTACTATCAGGCCATCATCTTTGGTTCCTGTTATAAAAGTTTCAATTGCTACCTTGTTTTTTTTGTTTTGTAGCAGCATGTAGTCCAGCAAATGGTCTGATATTTGGTCTGCTATCTTGTCCGGGTGTCCTGGACTCACAAATTCAACCGTTTTAACTTTGACCATATTTTTAAATTTTATTAGATTAATTATAGGGTTGCAAACTCTTTTGGTTTTTCTCGTCGGGCAACCGACAGGACTTCCTTGTTGCTAATCAAGGGCCGGCGGTACCCGGGTTTAATCGCCGGCGTGTCCTTTTCTAGGCCATAAGTCTAGGGATCTAATAAATTATAGTATTCTTTGCTTATGGCTAATGGTTTTAAAGTTTTCAGCGTGTCTGAGGTTCTTACTGCTGCTGATGTCAACGACTATCTTATGGAGCAGAGTATAGGTATTTTTGCGGATAGCACAGCTCGGGACGCACAAATTTCAAGCCCGATTGAGGGTCAGTTTTGCTATCTAAAGGACTCAAATGTTTTACAATTTTATAATGGTTCTGCATGGGCATCGTTTATTGGCGATGGTGATATTACTGGTGTAACTATAACAACAAACGCTACTGGCGGCTTGTCCGGTGGTGACACAGCTAGTTCTGGAGCATTTAGTTCAACTTTAGCTTTTGCACCAAATGGTTTAAATGCTGGAGCGATTAATGTTGCAAATGATTCTTTTGTAATTATTGACGCAGATGACAGTAATGCACCAAAAAAAGAAGCGATCGCTGACTTTGTTTCTGCGATTGCTGGCACTAATTTAACAGCAAGCTCGGGCCAGTTAAATGCTGGAGCTGGGTTTGAATTAAACACCGCCAAGGCATTCTTTGCGGTTAACGGGTAAAAGAAAGGATAAAATATGGCTAGTGGAGTTTTAGGTCAAAAGGTTATTACTTCAGGGAGTTCAGGTACGGACCTTGTGGTTTACACAGTTCCAAGCAGCACTTTGGCTGTTGTAAACATAAACGTTGCAAGTATTTCAGGGTCTACTCAAACTATTGATTTGGCTATTCCTAATGAAACCGACGGGACTTTTGATTCTTTAGATTTAATCGAGGATGACACTTCATTAACAACTAAGCAAGTTCTTGAAAGAACTAACATAGTTTTAGAAGCAGGTCGTTCTGTTGTCTTAACATCAAGCGATGGCACTGGTGTTGCAATTAATGTTTATGGCGTTGAAGAAAGTACAAGCTAAAAATGGGCAGATTTATAACTGAAGCTGGCGCTAGTATTGTTTCTAGCGTGCAAGAAGTAAGTAAAACAATTGGTGAAAGTGCTACTTTGAATAGCACAATTTCTGCAGTTGATTTAGCCAAAACAGTTTTAGTTAGCGGCTCTTTTCAAAATCCTTTTAGCGTTCAAATGAATGCAGGGGTTCGTCAGCGTAGTTATGGCTGGAGTTACGGTTGTCAAAGTGATTTAACTTCTACTACTAATGTTCAGTTTCATACTGAAGCCCAAACCGATACAAATGAAGGACAGAGAGACGGAACTATTACTTTGTATGTTTTGGAGTATGTATAATGGGTAGGTTTTTATTTCCTCAAGCAGCAAGTTCGCCGGTCAAAAGTGTGCAGGAAGTTTCAAAAACAATTTCTTATAATCAAACTTTGACCTCCACTATTTCTGCTGTTGATTTATCTAAAACTGTTTTAACTGCCGGAAGTTTTCAAAATCCTTTAATTCAAACCGCAAATGCAGGAGTTCGTCAAAGGGCTGCTGGTAACTCAATAGGTATTGAGAGTGATTTAACTGCGACGACAACTGTAGAGTTTAAAACCCAGGATGATTTTAATACTTTGCAAGCATCAAGAAGTGGCACGGTCACTTTGTTTGTATTGGAATATAACTAAAAAGGAGGGATTATGGCACAGCGTTTTTTTATGGAATTGACACCTGGAAATATTGCAGAGGGTTATGTAGTTCCAAAAGATGACCTAATTGAAATTTTACCAAATGGAACGGAGCGACGTTTTTCGACCAGCGATGACCATGTTGAAGTTGATCAAAAAAGCACGGCGGTTGCTTGTAGAAATACAAAATTTGACCCGTCTGCTGAGGCTGGTTCAGTTAAAACTGCGGCAAGTTTTACGCAACTGTCAAGCACCGACCATCGTTGGGATCGTGAAACTGGAAACGAGCAGGAGTTTGTTCTAACTGAAGATTCAAACGGTGTTGTTACAAATAGTCAATGGCAGGATATTTAATTTTTAACTAGACTCTTGTTATGAAAATTTTTAAAATAAGGGAGGACATTCCAAGTCCTTTACCTTATAAACAAGTTTTGCCTGATGCGTTTAAAAACTACCCGCCAAAAAAAGAAATAATCGATCATTCAGATTTGGTAGTTCCAAGTGTTCCAACTGGCGACCACGACACTATTTGCAGGAGTTGTCAATCCGGTGTTGAGTGTGAGCTTGTAAAAAAAGAAATAGATTATTTTGATAATCAACAAAATTTAAGAAATGTTAAAACTATTAAGTATTGTCCTGCTGTTGAGGATATTCATAAAACTGGCTACGTTTTGCCTGCTTGGGATGACATAACTATTCACACTCGTAAAATGCAAGGCAAGCAGCGATTGTTTGCTTTTGACTCAAAAGGTGACGGTGTTGCAACTTTAATATTTGAGCAAATGGACACCGAGGGTATGATTGGTAAGTTGTTAAATCCTTACCCGGCTAGATTTCATTTTCCTTATCGTGTTGTTACTGAGCCTGGTTACCTTACTCAGATTCTAAATCCTGATTGGCTCGGGATGAACAATAAATATACTTTTGCTACTGGCATACTCGACACCAGTGTTTGGTCTTTAATGAATTTGCATGCTTTTTTTAATTTGGAGCAAGATGAAACTTTATTTTTAGAAAAAGGCACGCCTTTAATTTTGTTGCAGGAAGTTCATCATTCTATCTTTCAAAGTAAGTATGAAGTTGTTGAGCATGAAAATATTGATTATGAATTGCTTGAAAAATTTGATTATAACGAGCATTTGCAAGATATAAATAAAACTAATTACAGGGCAATGCAACGCAACGGTTTAAAAGAAAAGCCTTAGGCCATAAAAATTTTGTTTTTTTTGTTTTAGAATAATTGTATGTTTCTTGAAGTAAAAAGGACCCAATTCGGCGATGAGGCCACTAATGGTGAGCTTTGGATTGACGGAGTTTGGGAATGCTACACGCTTGAGGATGAAGTCCGGGACGGGCCTAAAGTTTATGGTGAGACAGCTATTCCTGTTGGCGAGTATGAAATCAAATTAAGAACCGTTGGCGGTTTTCATAATAAAACTGAGAAGTATTACGACGATAAGGAGGGCTTTGGTGTTGGCTGGCATCAGGGCATGCTTTGGCTGCAATCGGTGCCTGGGTTCCAATTTATATTAATTCATCCCGGGAATGACCAATTTGACACCCTGGGGTGTCTGCTCGTCGGCCAAACTCAGGCGGACCTTGAAAAAAACGAGGACGGTTTTATCGGCAGGTCCAGGGCTGCTTATGAGGCTTTGTATCCAAAAGTCCGGGACGCTTTGCTTGATGGCGAAAAAGTCACAATCAAGTACACCAATCTAGGCCAGGTGATCCCTGAAGTTCCAAGTGATAAAATTAAAAAAAAGGAGCATCTTTTGTCTAAAGGTGATAATGGTTTAAATGTTTTGTTTTTGCAGGAGTTACTGCTTAAATGGGACGCTGGTTGCCTTCCTAAGTTTGGAGCTGATTCTGACTTTGGTGGCGAAACCGAGGAAGCTATAAAGGCTTTTCAAAGCGACAACAAATTAAACCCGTCTGGCTCAATCGACTTTATGACAGCTGTTGCTCTATCAAAACACGCTTAGGAGTAAAAATGGATTTTAAAGATTGGGCCATAAAAGTCGGCATAAGAACATTAAGGACTTTTATCCAGGCTTTTCTAGGTATTCTAACCGCATCAGGCACCGGGATGGTTGAGATGGATGTCTTAACTAACGCACTTGTTGCTGGAGCTGTCGCTGCTGTGACCGCGTTACAGAATGGCCTTGAAGAGTGGACACCTAAAAATAAAGGCTAATTTTAAATTAACTTTTTAAAAAAATTTAATACTTTTGTTCGTATTGGTCTTGTGGTTTTTCTTATAGTTCCTATCCCGGTATTTGCAGACCATGTACCAACTCAGCCGCCTTATGACCAATCTTTGGCTTTGGATACTTCAACTGGCGATTTAACTGTTGGCATTTATTCGTCAGATGGTTTTGAGGACTCGCCGCCTGAAAAATATACTATATTTTTTACGATCTCTGATTCTGCGATTGACACTTCCACTTCCTTTTGCATTTCTACTTCTTTTGGTCATGGGACCAATTTGTCTTGGCAGTATCATGTT
>Ga0181414_1000387_pt1 | contig 13484 bp, 15 predicted proteins | sample 37SPOviralmetaG_FD_130139 | JGI IMG/M metagenome (GOLD analysis project Ga0181414, IMG submission 130139) | Marine viral communities from the oligotrophic San Pedro Time Series (SPOT) site, San Pedro Channel, CA, USA - 37 SPOT_SRF_2012-11-28 | ecosystem: Environmental > Aquatic > Marine > Strait... | reverse complement strand
TGCGGAACTAATAGGAGAGCCAGAAAAAGATGAAGGTTTGACCGATCCTGATGAAGCGCCTAAAGCCCCAGAAGAACCAATAACTAAAGAAGGTGATTTATATATTCTTGGGAATCATCGCCTTTTATGTGGTGACTCTACAAATATTGAGCATGTAGAGGCTTTGATGGATGGGAAAAAAGCGGACATGGTTTTTACAGATCCGCCCTATGGCGTTAATGTTAAAGGAGGTGCAAAAAGCAGTAATTTAATTGCTGGTGACTTAACTCAAGTCGCTATTCCATTCTCTTTTGATTTAGCAGTTGACAGGGCAACAAAAGATGACGCTAGATTTTATTTTTGTGGTTCTGAAGGAAATATCTCTCTGTATAGCAGATTGTTTGATCGGTTCTTGCATCAACTACCAAGACATCTAATTTGGATGAAGAATGGGTTTGTAATGAAACCTAATAATTACCATAACCAATATGAAATTATTTTCTTTGGTTATAAACCAAAAGGCGGTGGATTAAATCATTGGTACTCAGGTCGTACAGAATCAGAAGCTTCTGATATTTGGGTTATTAAAAGAGATCCATCAAAAGGATATTTACACCCAACCCAAAAACCGATAGAACTGCCAGAAAGAGCAATTACTAATAGTTCGCCTGTTAATGGTCTGGTTTATGAACCTTTTGGTGGTTCTGGATCGACTCTTATCGCTTGTCAAAAAAACAATAGAGGATGTTATTCGATGGAGTTAGATCCTAAATATTGCGATGTCATCGTCAAAAGGTGGGAGGAATTTACTGGCAATAAAGCAAAACATGTAACATCGAACTAATGGCAAAGAAAGGAACACAGGCTGAAACCGTAATTCGAGCGCAGAAGTTCGCTCGGATTATTGCCAATGGTGGCAGAAGGTCAGATTGCGTTCGTTTTGCAACAGAGAACTGGGGGGTTGGAGAAAGAGCCGTAGATAAGTATCTAAGCCTTGCACGTGAGCAGTTAAAGGCAGACTGGGATGTTGAGCGCCCTCAGATGGTGGCGGATTTATTGAGCCAATGCAGCACCTTGCAGATGGAAGCTAGGAGGGCGGGCCAATATCACATAGCGCTTGGGGCAATTAATACAGCAGCTAAATTAGCTTCTCTTTGCTCTTGAATATTCTCCAAGAATTACCAGTTGGGCATGTTTTACATCCGCTAGGGTTTACATCGCCAAACCCGACACGTTCAGCCGAAATTTTAAAGCGAATACAAGCGGATCTTCATACAGGTCAAGCCCGTTTTTTTGAAGATACAACAACAGAAATTCTTGGGCTTTGTGCTGGTTATGGATCGGGGAAAAGTTTCGCTTTATTTGCAAAATGCGTTCAGCTCGCAATCTTAAATATGGGATATACCGGGTGTGTTTTTGAGCCGACCAATGTTCTTGTCCGCGATATTTTTATCAGGGGCTTTAATGATTTCTTAGATAAATATGAAATCTCTTATAGTTTCAGAGCGTCACCGCTGCCTGAATATACTTTGCATTTGGATAAACCTACAACGTTACTTTGTCGGTCTTTTGAAAATTACAATCGTATCGTCGGAATGAATCTTTCACATGTGATTTGCGACGAATTAGACGTGGTATCTGAAGCGACGGCTTTGCAAGCCTTTCCAAGAATCCTTGCACGCTTAAGGGATGGAAATGTGAGGCAATTCGCAGCCGCTTCAACTCCTGAAGGTTTCAGGTTTTTCTATAACACTTTCGGAACAGAAGAAGCACAAGCGCGAACAGATCGGAAGCTCGTAAAAATGACGACTTACGAAAACAAACATTTACCGAAAGATTTCATCGACCGTTTAGAAGCCAATTATGAACCAGCTCTTTTAAAAAGTTATCTCTTGGGTGAGTTTGTGAACATCCAACAAGGATGTGTCTACACCCGTTTTACTAGAGAAAAACATTTAACAACCGAGATACCCGACTTAACAAATGAAATAATTCACGTCGGGATCGACTTTAATATCGGCAAAATGTCCGGAATCTTGGGCGTTATCAAAAACGAAGAACTTTATATATTCGATGAGATTAGAGCGTATGACACCGACGAATTGGGAAAAACTATCCGGGCGAAATTTCCCAGAGCCACGGTTTATGGATACCCTGATGCAAGCGGCGGAGCAAGATCTACTAATTCCAGTAAGACCGACATCCAGATTCTCGGAAACTACAAAATTTATAACCAGTCCGGGGCGTCGAATCCGGCTATTACTGACCGTGTTAATGCTGTTCAAGCATTGCTGGAAAATGGTAAGGGACAAATTCGTTTCCATATTCACCCGCGATGCAAAGAAATGATTAAGTCCTTAGAACTGCAAAGTTACGACGATAAAGGCCAACCTTCGAAGGATTCAGGGCATGATCATTTCGCGGATGCGCTTGGTTATATTATTTGGAGGCGCTTCAATCCTTTACATCTAAACGCAGGAAAATCAACAGGTATTAGGATTTATTGATGAGTACAATTAAGATGATGTTTATAACGTCCAGAGGATTAACCAGTGTATAGCGGTTACAACATTTACGAGCATAGAAGGCAGCCCAATGACGGAGGAATTGAGCAACCTTGTCAGGCTTATTTAGATCAGGAAGTTTATTGGGAAGTCATTGAAGATTTGCTGACAGGTTCGCAGGGCATCAGGGCGAAGCATCGGAAATATTTGCCACAAATGGAGCGCGAGGATGAAAGAAGTTACGACCGCAGACTCAGCCGTTCTGTTTGTCCTCCTTATTACGAACGAATAGAAAAGCTATTGGCGGGGATGTTGATCAGAAAGCCAATTCGAACGAATGACGTACCGCCGCGAATAATTGAAGATTTATTTGACGTCGATATGCAGAATAACGAATTGTCAGTTTGGGCCTATACCTGCGCGAGAACGATTTTACGCTACGGACACGCGGGCGTTTTAGTTGAGGCCGACAAGAACGGCGGGCGTCCTTATTGGGTCACATATAGCCCTCGGGAAATTCTTGGATGGCGTTCAGAAATTATTGACGGCGCTCGTAAATTTACACAATTAAGACTCTTGGAAAAGGTCGTCGAACCTGATGGAGAATATTCAGAAAATACCGTTGAGCAAGTTCGTCTATTAACTCCGGGCGCTTTTGAAATTCACAGAAGGAACAAACAAGGTGAGTTCACTTTGCACGAAGAAGGAACGACAAGCCTTTCTGAAATTCCTTTTTCTGTTGCTTATTCCAACAGGGTTAATTTCATGGAGTCGCGCCCACCCCTCGGAGACGTGGCTCAACTTAACGTTCTCTCGTATCAAAATGGTTCTGATGTTTCAAACCAGCTCCATATTTCAGCAGTTCCGATGTTGGCGTTTTTTGGATTTCCTCAAAGTGCGGAGGAAGTAAGCGCGGGACCAAGTGAAGCGTTAAGTCTTCCAACTGATTCAGATGCGCGATTTATTGAACCAGAAGGAAAGTCTTTTGATGCACAATTTACGCAACTGGATCGAATTGAGAAGCAAATAAACGAGTTGGGCATGGCGGCCATACTGGGAACCAAGTTAAAAAATGTCGGGGAAAGTTCAAAGGCGAAGGAGATCGACAGGAGTCAAGGCGACAGCACAATGAAAGTAGTGGCGCAACAGCTACAGGATTTGATTGATAACTGCCTCATGTATCACGCGAAATATTTAAACCTTTCTCAGTCTGGTAATTGTTTCGTTAACCGGGACTTCCTCGGTTCGCGTTTAGATCCTCAAGAAATTAATAGTCTTAAGGAGCTATGGACAAGCGGAGCGATTACACAGGAAACCTTATTGAAGCAATTGGAAGCGGGCGAAGTGTTGGGCGATGATTTCGAAATTGAGGAAGAATTGTTGGCCGTCCAGCAAGAAGGATTAACAGCAATGGAAGCAGAAGCGCCAATTCCTGAAGCTAACGAAGATGAAGACGAGGAATCTGCCGAGCCTGAAGATGTAGACCAAGAAGACTAAGTAAATGGCTCCTAAAATAAAAGCGCCTATTTTTGGAACTGTTGACCGTGGAAAAGTCGGGGCCGAGGTTCCTTATTCTGATCTAATTCCAGAGACTTATTTTCGTAATTCTCTGGACTTAAATCGGTTTGAAAATAAAGTTTCAAAAGAATTAATTCAGTCTTATAACCGGATAATTATTGATTCGGTTCGAAAGCTTGAAGCAATAGAAAGACTGCCAAAAGCAAACCAACCCAAATATACGGCGGCTCGTTTACGTTCGTTATTAGCCCAGACGAAGAAAAGTCTTGAAGGTTGGTCGAATAGTAGTTCAAGGGAATTAATAAAAGATCTTGATGGAATTGCAAAACTTCAATCGGAATTTGTAGAAGAACAATTAAAAAAAGTTTTACCTGCGGGGATGCGTTCGTCGGTTCGTTCTGTTGAAGTGTCTCCAAAGTTTGCCGAGGCCGTTGTCAGAAATAAAGCAACTGATATAAATGCAAACGTTCTTAGTGATGATTTACAGGCGGCCGTTAAGGGCGTTGATGGATTAAGAAAAGCGCAGGGGAGTTTTAATTTAACTGCAAAGATGGGTTCAAAAATAACCCTACCGAATGGCGATATTGTTAGCAAAGCTTTCAGGGGATTAGCAGAAAAGAACGCTGATTTATTTGGGCGTACGATTCGCGACGGTTTACTTTCAGGCGAAACAACTCAACAGGTCGGGCGGCGTCTTCTGGGTCAATTGTATTTTGGAGAAAAAGCAAGGACAGCGAAACAGCTCGCGTTGGCAGGTGGGGAAGCGACCCGGATGGCTAACCACCAAATTTCAACGCTTGTTCGTACTTCAATTCAACAGGTCAGCGATACAGCCGCGCAGTCGGTCTATAAACAAAACAGCGATATTACACAAAGTTATAAATGGCTGGCGACGTTAGACAGCAGGACCGCGCCTCAATGTATGGCGCTTGATCAGAAAGTTTTTAAATATGGTCAGGGACCAACACCGCCTCAACATTTCAATTGCAGATGCCGGACTGTTGCAACTATTGATTATGAAGGCTTAGACATACCGCCGCCAAACTTTACGAGAAGCACAAGGGCCGCTGTTGGTGGGCCTGTTCCAACTGGTACTTCTTACGGGTCTTGGTTGCAAAAACAACCGCCTCAGATGCGGGCGAAAATATTAGGAGGGAAAGAAGTCACGCTTGCAAGTGGCAAAAAAGTATGGCGGGGTAAGTTTCAATACTTCGATAAGTTGTCAAAGAAGGTTGGTCCAGATCAGGCCATTGCAAAATTTGTAAGCTCGGACGGAAGTGAAAAGAGCCTGAAGCAATTACAGAAAACTTATGGCAAGCCGTCAAATATAAAACCAAAAGTAAAACCTATTGCGAAACCTGCGCCAGCGACCGCTGTGGACATGTCCACTTATGAGGTTGATAGATGGTTGAAAGATAATAAGGCCGCGCCAAATATTCAAAAATTTGTTGATGACAGTCTCGACACTTGGGAGAAACAAGGCGGATTAATCGGGGAGAACACGAAAAAAATGCGTCAGTTTATGAAGCAAAGCAAGATGATAAGACACTTTAATATGCCGGGAGAAAGGGCAAATTTCGAACAGATTAAGAGCAAGTTTCTGTCTGGGAAAAATTTAAAGGCTTACAAAGATCAACTTAAAACAGTCGAAACGAGATTTGATAAATATTTGAATGTAGAAAAAACTTCAAAAGAATATGCCGAGTCTCGTTTTTATTGGTTGAGAAATAAAAAGATATTACAAAAGGCGGAAGGATTTGAATTTGAAAAGATGTGTAAAAGACACCTCTTCGGAAATGCAGGAGGCACAAATACAGGTTTTACTTCGATTGATTCAAATATTATTCACACCAAAATCCCTCAAACTGCAAAGAAAATTGGAGCCACTCAAGCCAAGCAAATTAAAAAGACTTCGAAAGCAGCTCTTGACAATAATGCTTTGATGCACACTAAGGACTGGGATTATATGATGAAGCACAATTTAAAAGAAACTTGGTCTGCTTCTGGCTCCTTAACAGACGAGACAGATTGGTTTGCAACAATGATCCATGAAGCAGGTCATCAAGTTCATTTCCAAGGCGGGGCGGAGAAATTAGGACGTCAGTGGATGAAACTTAAGGGGATGACGTATACTGGAGAATACAGTCGCAAAAACTATCTCGAACAATTTGCCGAGGCGTTCACGCAATACGTTTTAAACCCTGACGGGTTGAAGGAACATGCTCCGCGCCTTTATAATTGGGTCGATTTGACCATGGACAATGCTTTAAAACCTTTGAACTTATGATGACAGCAAGCGAAGCCCTGATTCTTTCCCGAAAATTTCCAAAGGATAAGAGTATTCCGAGGAAAATTTATGCTGCAATGGAAGAAGCAAAAGGAGAGGAGAAAAAGAAATTCGGGCAAATAATAGAGGGTTTATATATCGACTGCCGTTCCGATGAGGATTATGATTTGATTGATAAGTTTTTCGGAGCCTGAAATGAAAAAGAAGAAAAAGGGCAAAGGTGCAAAGAAGAAGGGCTATTGTTAGTATATAAATGCAACCCTGCGGGTTTTCATGTCAGACGAACAAAATCGCGAAGCAGCGCCGAGCGATTCAAATCAAGCCAATGTCGAAGATTTACAAGCTTTAGTTAAAAAGCTTGAAAGTCGTATTGATGCGACCGACATCAAGAACAAAGAACTCCTAGAAGAAAAAAGGAAGTTTAAAAAGGTCGAAGAAACTCTTTCGGGCTTGCCTGAAGGAACCGACATCAATGAATTATTAACCTTTAAACAGCAAAGCGAACAAGCGGAGCTTGAACGTAAAGGGAAATACAGCGAAGCTTTAACGGCAAGGGAGGAACAATTCAGGGAAAGGGAGGCCAAGCAAAAAGAAGCAATTCAAGAGCTTGAATCCAAAGTTAAAAACCTTGAGTTAATCAATCCGGCCGTTCAAGCTTTGTCAGAAGTCGTCAAAGATCCTGATCTCGTTTTGAATAATTTCTTGCCTAAAGAAAAGATCGAAATGAAAGATGGCGTCCCTGTTGTTATTGATGGATACGACAGACCACCCGTTACCGAGTGGATCAAAAATAAACTCGTCGAAGATAAGCGTGATTATTTATTAAAAGATCCTTCACCTCAAGGAAGCGGAGCGCCAGCAAGTCGAAGTTCTGCTTCTGGCAATGCTGCGGGCATTGATTCCGACCTAATGAAAAGGCTTGCTAATGGCGAGCATGATGTTGAACACGATATTTATAAAAGATATGGTCGTGACGCTTGGTTAAAGGCTAAGGACATAATTTCTGCAAACAAATAAGATAACGCGCTAATATAGTCGGTAACAGTTTCAAGGCTGCGCTGCGGACTGTAGCCCTGCGGGCGAATAATACACTTTCATAGATTTCGGCAATGGCCACGCTTAGAAGCGACGTCATTATCCCCGAGGTGTTTGAGAGCTACGTCAATGAAGAGACAACAAAAAAGGATGCCTTCTTGGCGTCTGGTGTTGTTCAACCAATGGCGCAGCTCAACGCATCCGAGGATGGTGGTGATTTCGTTAATGTTCCTTTTTGGAATGCGAACCTTAACAGCACATTCAAGGTTTTAACAGACAGCACTTCTCTTGTTCCTGAGAAGATCACAGCAGACAAGCAAGTCGCAGCGGTTTTACATCGTGGCGATGCTTTCGAAGCTAGAGACTTGGCAGCATTAGCGGCTGGTTCTGATCCTCTTAAGGCAGTTGGAACAAAGCTTGCTTCTTATATTGCTCACGAACGTCAGAAGGATTTATTAAATACTTTGGCGGGTGTGTTTGGTGATCTTTCTGCTCTTAATGCAGGAAACACCGCTTTCTCTGATTTAGCTGTTGATGCTTTAGCAGGTGATACAAGAACAGCATTAAGCCCCGGCCATATTGCAAAAGCAAAAGCAAAGCTTGGCGATCAAGGCGGAAAGCTTACCTCCATTTGTGTTCACAGCAACGTCTTTTATGACTTGTTAGAGCGCAAGATGGTTGATTTCGTTCTTGCTGCTGATACAAATGCAAGTGCAACCGCTTCAGGTGGTTCAATTGCTGCGGCTTACGGTGGCGAAGGTACTGTTCCTAAGTACTGCGGTTTGAACGTTATTGTTTCTGATGACGTAACAACTAAAGGCTCTGGAGCTTCAACAGTTTACGCGACTTATTTGTTTGCTAACGGTTCAGTAGGTAGCGGCCAGCAGGCAGGACTTAAAACAGAATTTGACAGGGACATCCTTGCCAAGTCTGATGCTATGAGTTTCGACCTTCACTACATTTATCATCCAATCGGATCTAAGTGGGCAGTGACTACAGCGAACCCTACAGCTAGTCAGCTTTCAACAGTTACTAACTGGAGCAAGGTATACGAAACCAAAAACGTTGGGATCGTAAGAGTGTCCAATTTATCTAATATGGACTAATGGCTAGTATTTTCCAACTTGAAAATCCTGTTTTTAACAGAGAGAACTCAAGCGTTGAACTTGTAGCAGCGTCCGACGCTGACACAACTTTGACAGCAGCTCAGTCTGTGAACAGCCTTGTAGTAATGACTCCTACAGGTGGCAAAGATGTCACTACAGCAACAGCAGCGGAAATCGTTGCCGAGCTTGGGTCTGGTGTTCGTATTGGTACAACTTTCTCAATCACTTTGAGAAATCAAGCTGCCTCTACTCACGCGATGACTTTGGTAGGAGGAACAGGCGTTACTCTTGACGGTGATAACACAAACACCGCAGCGGCGGCAGCAACTCGTTCTTTCTTAGGACGCGTTACAGCATACGCAAGCGGCTCTGAAGCGATCACTGTTTACTCTGGCGTAACTTCTGCCCACTAATGGGATTATTCGCATTTAGGCGAAGACAAGCAGAATTGGAGGCCGTTTCGACGGCTTCCTGTTCTACTGTCAAGGCAAAGCCAAAACGTAAAAGAAAAACTAAGCCTTTAACAAATGGCAATAACGATTCATCACACGGTCGGAGCGTCGAACGCGAACAGTTACCTATCTCTGACTGATGCACAAGATTTAATTGATGGTCTTGTTGAAGATGACGACGTAACTGCATGGGCGTCCGCAACAACTGACCAAAAAAATAGAGCTTTATATACTGCGGCAGTAAGAGTTGACAGTGAAAGATTTTTAGGCGCCAAGGCAACAGATACTCAGGGAATGCAATGGCCAAGAGAGGGAGTGTTAAAGCCTGACACTTATAACCGTTCAATTTCTGGTTTCCCTTATACGTTAACGGCTGATTATTTTACAGTTACGGAAATACCTGACCAAGTAAAAGAAGCACAAGTTATATTGGCCGTTTATTTGAACAACAATAAGGCGGGTCTAGGTCTTTCGGGATTGGAAGATTATAGAAGAGTGGGAGTTGGTGGAATTGCTGTTGAACCTATGATGAACGGAGCTGTTGGTGCTGATCGTGTTCCGCCAATGTATGAAAGAATCCTAAGAGGTCTTAGAATAAGTGGACCGGGTAATGTCTCAATCAAACGGAGTTAAAAAATGGGTTACGCCTATTCATCTGCAATTATCATCACAGACACAAATGCTCACACAGGGCGGTTTGGAAAGATTACTTGCTTGACTGATTCAACTGTTACTTTGGTTTCTCCAAACGTCACAAAGAACGGATCTTCAACTGTTTCTGGAATTGATTTAAAAGCAAGTACAGAAATTGAGGGAGTCTTCACAAGTATTACTCAGACAAGCGCGGGTTCTGTCATTGCCTATCATTTATAAATGGGACTTGAAACGGGCTTAAGAAAAGTTATCGGGAAGATTGTTTTAACTCCCGGTATTGGAACTTCTGTCACTTTTCGGCGCGTGACGATGGGAACATACGACGTTAAGAACAGTAAAGTTAATCGCTCGACAAGTGATACTTCTTTGAAGGGTGTTTTGTCGTCGGTTAATCAAAGAGAAGTTAATGAATTAATTCAGGGCGACGATTTAAAACTAATGATTGCCGCCGATGCTTTAACCGTTGAGCCTTCGACGGTTGATGAGCTTATTATGAGTGGGGTAACATATCAAATTGTGAGAGTTGAAAAAGAAATTCAGGCGGGTATTTTCCTTAATTATGTTTTGTACTTGAGGGCATAATGTTTGACAACATTTCTATTCTTGATATGGGTCCGGAATATGAAAAGGAGTTAGATCAATTAATGCGCGTTTTGGTTTTAGAAGCCGATTCGTTAGTAAAAGAAGGGACGCCAGTTAATACAGGAAGACTTGCGGCTAGTTGGCAGATAGGACAAAACGACACAAGTGGAGCACCAAAGCCACCGGGTAAATATCAAAATGCGGGGCCAGCTAAAGGAAGTAATTACCAAGTAGGAAAAGAAAAAGTGGGCAATACTTATTATGTGCATAATAATTTGCCTTATGCGGAGCCTGTCGTTTTTGGGACAAGCTTGCCGCCTTCTTGGGGTGGAAAATATAGAAGCGGAAATAAGAAAAGAGGTGAAGCTCCTAAACAAAAAGTTGGCTGGATTGACTTAATTGAGAAAGACCTCGAAGATAGAGGCAAGCAACTCTGGCGTTCTTGGGGTGGTAAGTAATGGCTGCGGCAGATTTAAACACAGTCAGATCAACGATTGAAACGCGGTTACAAGATGAACTTGTAACAGGTACTCCGCCGATTACTGTCATTTTTAATAACACGCCTTTCAAACCACCAAACAAAAAAACTTGGGTTCAATGCGATATTAGTTTTGGCAGTAGTTCCTATGTTTCGATGGATCAGAATAAGGTTAGTGGTGTTGTTGTTTTTAATGTATTTAGTACGAAAGGAATTGGACCGGGTGAAAATTTTATTGTCGGGAAAAGGATTCGAGATCTTTATAATAAGGTGAAAGTTTCAGGGGTTTATTTTGATGCGCCTGTTGGCCCTGAAGTTTTTGTTAATCCCGAACCTGAATCATATTTTCAGACTCAGGTCAGGATTACTTTCGATATTTTTGAGGCGGTTTAAATAATGAAACAAGTCGGCATTGCTTTACGCCTTGAAACTGGACAGACAATCAATGGTCTGAAAAAAGTTGACGCGCAAGCAAAAAAATTCAATGGAACGATTAATAAGCAAGGTTCAAAGTTAAAGGTTATTCAAGGTGGATTAAAAGGCACAGCTCTCGGGTTTCTTGGAATAGGTGGCGCAGCAAAAGCAGCCACGCCGGGGATCGCTGGCGCGGGGATGGCGTTACATGCGGCACTAGCTCCAATCCTTCCTTTAATTGCGGCGGGCGCAGCATTACAGCAAATGTTTGCAACGCTGACCAAACAAGATTTTGCCGAGGCCAAATTTAGAACTCTTGGAGGGAACAGTGAAGCTCTTGTTGGAAATTTAAAAGAACTAACGCACGAACTACAAGGACAGGCAAGCGTCACTGATTTAACGGCAGCGGCTTATGACGTTGCTTCTGCGGGTTTTACCGATGCGGCTGACGCGGCCAAGATCTTAAAAGCGGCGAGTCTTGGAGCAACTGGCGGATTCACTGACATCAATACATCAGGTGGCGCGGCTGTAAAAGTTTTAAACGCTTACGGGAAGACTGCGGATGATGCGGCATTCTTAATGGATCAGTTCGCACAAACACAGGCGGACGGAATTATTACCATTGGCCAGTATTCAAGCAATATTGGTAAGGTCGCGACGACTGCGGCGGGCTTAAAAGTTCCGCTGGCAGAAGTCAACGCGGTTATTGCTCAATCAACTGCGGCGGGTGCCCAAACAGAAACGGCTTTTACTGGACTTAATGCAGCATTAGCAAAAATATCAAGCGGACAGGTCGGGAAGAAATTAAAGGTTGATATAAATGACGTCACTCTCGCTTCCGAGGGGTTAGGTGGAACGCTAGAAAAGTTGTCGCAATTCTCGACGGCTGAACTTCAACAGGCTTTCGGAATTGAAGCGTTCAAGGGTATTCAAAACGCTATAAAAGACACAGAGAAATTTAACGAACTTTTAGAGAAGCAAAAGAACGCGCAAGGTGCGGCAGCTCGGGCAGCCTTTACCGCGTCGGATACAATACAAGGTCAAATAAAACGGCTTGGGGTTTCGTTCCAAAATATTTTTGCGGAAGGTTCAGAAGGTGGCGAACTGTTGAAGCAGACTATTCGCGGCCTTGCGATGGCGATGGAGCTTCTTGGGGCGGCGGTGAAGCTTGCAGCTCTTCCTTTCCGTTTGATCTTTCAGGTTGCTAAAGGCATTGGCGAAGTTATCGCGGAAACTTTTGGTATTGAACAAATAAAGGTCATTCAAGAGTTTTCGCAATCGTGGGCTGATTCTTTTATTGATCTTGAAAGGCAATTAAAGAGAGCAATGGCGCAGGCAAAACTTTATGGGCGCAATCTTGTTATTGCGATGAAGAACGCGTTTATTGATATACAAAACGCCATGCCTAATTGGGCGAAGAGGATGTTTGGTGTTAGCACGACCGCGCCAATTGCACGATTAGAATTTGAGACATTAGATGAAAGTCAATTCGAACCAGAAACGTTTAAAAAGAGCAAAGAAGAAAAAGAAAAAGCAGATAAAAAAGCAGAAGTTTCGTTGCAGAAACAAATTGAGATGACGAAGCATTTAAACGAAGGATTCAAGCAGGTTGGGGAAACGATTAAATCTAGTCTGCATGAAGGTATTAAAGGATTAATAAAAGGTACTCAATCTTTAAGTGAATCCCTCTCAAATATTGCAAGTAGGATTTCGGATATGTTGCTTGACATTGCAATCAGTACGGCTTTAAAGGGCATGATGCCCGGTTTCTTTGCCGCTGGAGGTAGACCTCCTGTTGGCAAGCCTGCGATTGTTGGGGAACGTGGCCCAGAACTTTTTATTCCTCGTCAGTCTGGCACAATTATCCCGAACCATGATCTTGGAGGTGGTGGTGGAGCGACAAACGTGGTTGTAAATGTGGACGCCTCTGGTTCGTCTGTGGAGGGAGACGGAGGACAGGCGGAACAACTTGGAAGTATGCTGGCGGCAGCGGTTCAGTCTGAGATCGCAAGACAACAAAGACCCGGGGGGCTTTTAGCAGCTAGGTAATGGCAACCTTTCCTTCTATCACTCCTTCTTACGGAGCTAATCAAAATAGTAGCCCCAAAACCCGAGTGGCGAGCATGGGAGATGGTTATGAATTGAGAGTGAATGTTGGATTAAATCAAAATCCAAAACAATGGAGTTTACGTTGGCAAAATATTAGTGAAACCGATGCAGATACAATTTCTAATTTTTTAGATAACAGGGCTTTAGATGGAGCAAGCTTTACTTGGACACCTCCTGATACTTCCACTTCTTATAAATGGGTGTGCGCTAGTTGGACAAAATCAATACCTTACCTAAATCGAGCTACTATAAGTGCAACATTTAGACAGGTCTTTGAAGCATGAGTACCATTGTCACTAGAGCTGGCAAAGGCTCACCATTAACTCATACAGAAGTTGATGCTAATTTCACAAATTTAAACACTGA
>Ga0181414_1000386_pt1 | contig 13512 bp, 9 predicted proteins | sample 37SPOviralmetaG_FD_130139 | JGI IMG/M metagenome (GOLD analysis project Ga0181414, IMG submission 130139) | Marine viral communities from the oligotrophic San Pedro Time Series (SPOT) site, San Pedro Channel, CA, USA - 37 SPOT_SRF_2012-11-28 | ecosystem: Environmental > Aquatic > Marine > Strait... | reverse complement strand
TTAAGGAGACAACAGCTAATGAGTCACAGAACTATGGCTATAAGTTTGGTCAAGACGAAGAGACATACAACATCGTTGCAGCCCACGGCTACTTCGGTAGATTAATTTTCCAATATGCTTCTTTTAATAATTCTCGTAGCTTACACTTTTTTCTCGCTACTTGGCCCGTCGTTGGCATATGGCTCACCTCAATGGGCATCTGCACAATGGCTTTCAACCTTAATGGTTTTAACTTTAATCAGTCCATTGTCGATACAAATGGCAAAGTCATTCCTACTTGGGCAGACGTTGTAAACAGACAGAACCTAGGTATGGAAGTTATGCACGAGCGTAACGCACACAATTTCCCATTAGACTTAGCGGCTGCTGAACAAACGTCGGTAGCCCTAACCTCACCAACAATAGGATAATAAAAAATGCCGTATGGTAAGGGTACTTATGGTACTAAAAAAGGACGTCCCCCTAAAAAGGGTACGAAGAAAAAGTAATGTCCAAAGGGGACATGAGTGGACTGACCATCAGAGGTGGTCACAAGCGGTCTACTAAATCCGGGGCTGGTCTTACAGCTAAAGGTGTCAAAGCCTACAGGCGTAAGAACCCCGGCTCTAAATTGCATACAGCTGTCACTGGTAAAGTCAAGAGAGGCTCGAAAGATGCCAAGCGTAGGAAATCATTCTGTGCTAGATCTCGTGGTTGGACTGGTGAAAGAGGAAAAGCTGCACGTCGTAGATGGAAATGCTAATGGCAAAAAAAGGATTATACGCTAACATACATGCAAAGCGTAAACGTATAGCAGCAGGCTCAGGAGAGAAGATGAGGAAACCCGGATCAAAGGGTGCACCTACTAAAGCTAACTTCACACGTTCAGCTAAGACTGCTAAGAAGAAAAAATGATACTGCGTCCGTTCATCGCTTATGCGACGCATGCAATCTAGTCATGGAACGGGGACTAGGTATCGGAGATTACTCATGCAAGTAACTTACGTATATCGTGGTATCGAGTACACAAAAACAACCAAGTAATGGAATACAAACACCAGAGCGAAGGTGGATTTGGCGTGGCTTATCCAGTCCAATTTTCACCTAAGCCTGAAGAGAAAAAAGAAGAAGAGAAAACTGAAGCTCAGTTAGAAACTCCTTCTTATTAAATAGCACGGGGAGCACCTCAGAGTCGGACTCCCCTGCACTTGGCATTAGCCCTTACGAGGATACCTTCTGCCGTCTAGACGGTGTGGATAGACACACAACAAACTCGAGAAAATTTCAGATCTGAGAAAGTAAAACTATACATTCTTAATAGAAATGGCTCATCAGTCAACAGGTAATAATACCTCATTAACCCGTCAGGGTCAGTCTAATAGCACAGGTGACGCTAGAGCACTTTATCTTAAACTCTTCTCAGGAGAGATGTTTAAAGGCTTTGAGCACAACGCTATCGCTAGAGACCTTGTAATGAAAAGAACCCTAAAGAACGGAAAATCATTACAGTTCATTTACACTGGACACACAACAGCTGAATTCCATGTACCCGGTAGATCCATACTTGGTAACAGCGACGGTGCACCTCCAGTAGCTGAGAAGACCATCACAGTTGATGACCTTCTAATCAGTTCAGCTTTCGTCTACGAATTAGATGAGACACTTGCACACTACGAATTGAGAGGAGAAATTTCCAAGAAGATTGGATATGCTCTTGCTCAGAAGTATGACCGCTTAGTGTTTAGATCTATTGCACGTGGTGCTAGAGCTGCTTCACCAATCACAAAGACTAACTTTGTAGAGCCCGGTGGAACACAAATCCGTGTAGGTACAAACAACCAAGCATCTGACGCTTACGTTTCAGCTTCATTAATCAACGCATTCTATGACGCTGCTGCTGCTTTAGACGAGAAGGGAGTTTCTACTGAAGGTAGAGTCGGAGTCCTTAACCCAAGACAGTACTACGAGCTTATCCAAGCTGTAGGATCTAACGGTCTTGTAAACAGAGACGAGCAAGGTGACTCCTTGCAGAAAGGAAACGGAATCATTGAGATTGCAGGCATCAAGATCTACAAGTCAATGAACATACCATTCTTTAGTTCTTATGGTACTAAGTATGGTTCTGCTTCCGCTACAAACCCCGGTATAACAAGCCCACAAAACGTTGGTTCATTCGTTGGCGAAACAGTAGAAGATGCTGCTAACGATGTAACTGGAATCAACAACGAGTATGGTGAAGAAACAGAATTCGCTAACTCATGTGGTTTGATCTTCCAGAAGGAAGGAGCTGGCGTTGTAGAAGCTATTGGACCACAGGTTCAAGTAACTTCTGGAGACGTTTCAGTTGTTTACCAAGGCGACGTAATCTTAGGTCGTCTAGCTATGGGTGCTGATTACCTCAACCCTGCTGCATGCGTCGAGCTAGTCGCTGGTGCTGCTGCTGGTTCATCTGGTAACGCTGCATTCTAATGCACAATATACGGAGGGCTTCGGTCCTCCTTTTCTTATTTTTTAATTATGCCTTTTCCAACCACTAATGCGGTCAAAGAATTACCCGCTATAAATCAAATATTATCCACATGTGGTCAGGCTCCTGTAACCACTCTAGATCAAACCAACCCGGACGTTGCGATTGCTTATGATACGTTACTACAGGTGACTCGTGAGGTTCAAGCAGAAGGTTGGACATATAACAAAGAGTTTCACTACTTGTTCACACCGTCTGCAGATGCCGCTTCACTTAACCAGATACTGATACCTAACAATGTACTACAGTTAAAGTTATCTAAGAATAGTGCTAACATGGAGTATGATGGTATACGTAGACAAGGTAAACTATACGATAGAATACACCACAGATACACATGGGAAGATCATCCTAGTGGAGTGGAGTGTGATGTTGTATGGGAGTTTGACTGGGTAGATTTACCAGAACCAATACAAAACAGTATAGTTGCCAGAGCTGCTACTATTGTGTCCCAGAGAATTGTGGGAGATACACAACAGTATGAGATGTTACAGCAACAAGAAGCGTACGCTAGAGCCTTAGCTATGGAGTACGAAACACAACAAGGACAGTTCACTATATTTGGACACCCTTATGACAAAACTAATTCCTACCCAGCTTATCAACCTTTCCATGCTTTAATGAGATGACAGCAGTAACTCAACGAATTGACAACTACCTCGGAGGAGTATCTAGACAATCTGATGACAAGAAACTTCCCGGTCAAGTCCGAGAGTGTCTGAATGCTTATCCTGATCCTACTTTTGGTTTAACTAAAAGAACAGGATTTAAGTGGATTAAGAATCTAGGTACAGGAACTACATATGATGGTGGTAAATGGTTTTACATAGCCAGAACTGCAGATGAAAGATATATAGGAGTCATTACTCCAAAACCTAACAGTGGATATGGTGGCATATCTATCTGGAACGTAGACGGTACAGTATGTACTGTTAACATGGATACAAGTACAGCTGTAAATGCTGTAAACTATCTTACAGGTGCTAGAGTCAACTACTCTATACTAACTGTACAAGATACATCAGTTATTGTAAACAACTTACAAACTGTAGCTAAACAAGCTGACCCTAACTTTGTTGCTAATACACGTGCTACACTGGTACTTAGTGACACTGCTGTCAGCTCTACATACAGCGTAACAATGAACGCTGGAGGTGGTGCATCAGACCAGACATTTACAACAACTACTGGTACAACAACTACATACGACCAGTTACTTACAACTCTTAAGAATGGTATAGATGCGTTCAGTATCTCAGGACTAACAGTTACAAAGTTTTTAGGTACACTAGAGCTAAGTAGAGTAGTGAGTGGTACACGTACTGCATTCGCTATTGCCTGTCAAGGTGGACCGGCTAACAACAAGCTAGCTGTATTCCAAGATCAGGTAGATAACGTCGCACAATTACCTATACAGTCTTTTCAAGACCACGTAGTAAAAGTTATTAACACTTCATCTGCTAACGATACTTACTATGCTAAGTTTGTAGCTGACAACAGCGTGTCTGGTCCCGGATTCTGGCAAGAAACACGTGACCCTAGCAAATCTGCAGGGCTCGATGCTTCTACTATGCCACACGAGCTAGTTAACACATCACTAAATAACTTTACTTTTAAACAATTTGATTGGGTAGATAGAGAAGTAGGAGACGATGTAACAAACGCTCATCCTAGTTTTGTAGGTCACAAGATACAAGAAGCATTCTTTCATAATAACAGACTAGGTTTCTTATCTAACGATAACGTATCTATGAGTCAGGCTGCTAAGTATTTTAATTTTTATCATACTTCAGCTCAGTTAATTACAGATGCTGACCCTATAGATCTTAGTGCATCTACGATACGACCAGCTAACTTACATGCAATTATACCTAGTACTCAGGGTCTTGTACTATTTAGTAAAAACCAGCAGTTCTTACTTACATCTGCGGACGGTGTACTCACACCCGGTTCAGCTACTATACGTCCTATTTCTAACTATGAGGTAGACATCTTAGTTGACCCAGTTGACATGGGTACTAACATTAACTTTATAAGTAAGACGCCAAGTTACACACGTATCTTTGGTATGATTACTAGAGGACAAGATGAAAACCCACAGGTACTTGATATAGGACGTGTGGTAAATGAATGGATACCACAGACTATAGACACGCTGATAGCTAGTCCTCAGAACCAGTTTATAGCTATGTCTGATCAGAACAATAAAGAGGTTTATTTCTACCGTACATACAATGATGGTAAAGAAACTATTGTTCAGTCTTGGTTTAGCTGGGAACTCCCCGGCACAGTACAGTCTATACAAATTGACTCTGATGACTTTTTAGCAGTAACTAAACAGGGCAACCAGTTTACATTATCTAAAGTTAGTCTTAGTCAGAGTCCAGAAGACGCAGTTATCGTAAATAATGATGGACAAAAAATCAACCCTTGCATTGACTTATATGCTGCACCTAGCTCAGTGGCTTATGATAGCACAGGCAACTTTACTAAGTGTTATATACCTTGGGCTAATGTTACAGGATTATCTCCAGTACTTATAATTAAAGGTACAACAGCTACAGGTCAATTTATTGAATCTGGTTTTACTGTTTCACCTACGATTGCAAGTGATGGTACAGGTACATATTTTAAAGTACCACTTAAAAACTTAACAAGTATAGCCAGTGATATTATTATTGGATGGAAGTTTGATTTTAATGTTCTATTAGGTAAGACATACATGTACCTAGATGATAACATGTCTAAGACTGACTTTACTGCTAACCTTACAATAGCTCGTATGAAGTTTGCTGTAGGTCTATCAGGAGTCATGGGCTTTAAGCTTAAATCTAAAGGTATACGACAGGGTAAAAAAGAATATACAGGAGACGGATCTACTACAGCATATAGCTGGAATGAAGATGACATATCTTACATAGATTCAAACCAAGTAAAAGTAAAGTTGGATGGTGTTGTGACCACAGCTTTTACTGTAACTAATAACACAACAATTACATTTAACAGTGCACCAGCTAATGGTGTAGCAATACTTATTTATTTAGATGAGTGGTACAGTTTACATCCTGTTGTCGAAGCAGACAACTATTTAGCTAACGATATAGCTTTAACAGGAGAGACTGTATTCTCATTACCAATACATCAAAAAACACAGAACTTCCAATTAAGATTATTTAATGATTCTCCATTTCCCGTGGCATTAAACTCTATGATGTGGGAAGGACAATACTCACCGAAATTTTATAGGAGGGCTTAAATATGGCAGCATGGGTCGCACCAGTTATTGGAGGTGCAGTATCTCTTGCAGGCGGTATTATTGGCGGAAATCAAGCTGCAAACGCTGCGGCTGCTCAGGCAGACAAGCAGAATGAAGCAACAATTCGCCAATATGAATATGATATAAAGAAATGGGATCTCGATAAAGAGATGATCAAGAGCAATCGAAATCATGCCTTTGAGGAGATTGCAGCTAAAGCTGTTAACGATGGTCGCACAGCTGACTATCGTGATGCAGCTGCAGCACAACAATATAACTATTCACTTCAGATCCGTAACAGAGAACAGCAATCTAACGAAGATCAGTTTGCAAGATCAGAAGAAATATATATGACACAGATGGGCTTAAATGCTCAATCTGCTGAGACTGCTAGAGAAAATGAATACAGGCAGTTAGAAGAGATACACACAGAAATGGCATTCGATAGACAGGATGCTTATTTACAAGGACTAATCGCTGAAGGCAAACTACGAGCTAGAGGTGTTACAGGTCGAAGTGCTATGAAAGGATACCAAGCTACAGCTGCTGACTTTGGTCGACAGATGTCACAGCTCAATGAATCCTTTGCAAGTGCTGGACGTAACACACGAGCAGTATTAGAAGAGATAGCAACAGATAGAGCATCAGCTGACTTAGCTGCTTACGCTCAACGTATGCTAGATCCCGGTGTATTACCATTGCCTCTCGAACCAATCAAAACACCAAGAACTCAATTTGTATATCCTAGAGCATTACAAGAGTTTGATTTTGGACCTCAACCAGTACTCGGAGCTATGCAGTCACCATCTGCAGCAGCAGGCAGAGTATGGGGTAGTACAATATCAAGTATCTCTGGTAGTTTAGGAAGTGCAATAGCATCATACAAACCCTGATAAATAATGGCAAGCAAGTATAAGCGGCACTCACGTGGTGGCCGCTTTTCCAAACAAGGAGACGGACAATCCACAGCGATTGATCGTATTAGACAACAGCGTCAAACTGAAATAGACGCTCTTAAACAACAGGCACTACAGCAAGGTGAGATCTCTAAAATGCAGATCTCTGGTATGTCTGATGTAGCTAAAAACGAATCTGACAACAGACGTATTTTACAAGATCTAGAAACAAAGATCTACTCTGCCAAGCGTAGAGCAATCGAAGTAAGAGGACAGAGAGAAGTAGAAGCACTCCAAGGAGAAGCCTCAGAATTAGGTAAATCAGCTGATTTCTGGCTAGACTTTGCTACTAAACACTCTCAAAATTATGGTAAGTTAGCTAAAGAAGCAACAGACTATGCACAGTATAGAGCTGCTATCAATGCTTACCAGAGCATGGACCCTAATGATAGGACTACTCTCGCAGAGTCTTTAAAAGGTGCATATGATACAGTTGAGTTAGATGCTCTAGGTGGATCATTTCAAATATTAAAAGATGGTTCTTTAGAAGATGGTATACCTGATTTCTCATCTCGTAAAGATGCGAAAGAACTTATAACTAAAACTCACGGAAGTTTTGCTAACAACCATCACCTATGGTCTATGTTAGCTAGAGACTTTAAAAATGATTTAAAAGGTCATCTTAAAGAAGTTAGACAGAACTCATTTGATCGTAACGGTAAAAATCTTTATAACTCTAAAAACTCAGGACAGCTACTTTTAAACTATGCTTATCTCTATATGAGTCAGAAGGGCATTCCTTTAGGTAGTAAAGCTGGACAAAGTATATTATCAGAAATTAGAGGTCAAGTACGTTCAGAGTTTGAAAGGCTTGAGCTAGGTGAAAACTATGTTAGAGATGAAGGATATAGAACTGACTTAGGTAAGCTAGTAGAAACTAGATATAAACAGTATAAAAATGGAGAAATAAAAGAACAAGAATGGGTTAACACTCTTAAAATGTGGCACGTTTTCTCCAATGGTTCTGTTGTATTAGGCGAAGATAAAAAACCTATTGACTTAAGTAAGTTAACAAATAGAACTAAAAAAGATGAGTGGATAATTAGCTATGATTCTTTATTAGATTATATGAACTTCGAGTCTGCAGATGATGCTGTAGATTTTTTAAACATAGCAACCTTAGATGACAATGGTTATCCTAGATTAAAAAAGAATGGAGAACCACAAGAGTTTTTACTTGACAAGCATCAAGCTATTCGAGATCTGATTACTGATAAAATTAAAAAGAAACTGGATACTGAAAAAAATGCAGCTGAAAATAAGATTAGAAGTGATCGTCAACTAACTCTTAATACTATCAAGAATCAATTAGAAGATGCAACTAAGAGTGGTGATTTTAGCTCTACTCTATTAAATCCAGACTGGGTTGAAGCAAGTAAGAAAGCTGTAGATGGTGCAGAGTATAAAAACAGTCTTGAACAGAACTATGTTTTTCATGCTTTAAATTATGATCCAGCAGCTCACGGAACTAACTTTCAAAAGTATATGTCTATACGAAGTGAGTTCTTATCTGGTGATCTGAATGGTGCATTATATAACTTTATGCAGTTAAAGAACATACCAGAGGGTTTTGTTGGTATACATGAATCAATTAAAGCACTCAGAGCTTACGGTGATGACAACTTTCAGACTAACTTAAAAAATAAGATAGCAGCTGAATTTAGTTCTAATCTTAAAAAAGATGTAGCTATACGTAAGGCTTTTCAAAGCACAGGTGATGTAACTACAATGACTGAAGTTGGTATGGCTAGATTTATGGATATATTTCTAGACAATGCTAACATTGAGAACCCTACTTTACGCTATCAAAAATCTTGGGAAACTTTAAAATCTGAGATTAATGATGGTATGGATGGTAAAGGTTTATTTGCTGTCACTAAAGAAAGTGCAAATGATTTTGGTTATAAATTTGAATACTTTAATCAAGATTTACAGCCATTTGAAGAAATCAGAAGTGGCGATTTACAAGCTTTAATATTATATGACTTTGATAAACCAGAAGGTATTGCTTATGCACGTCCTGATTTAAATACTGTTATAGAAGAAAACTTAGATAGACTGGTTACTTCTAATGATATTAAAGGTATCATGAAAACATTTTTACAAGGCACAACTCTTAACTCAGAACTACCTCTTAATTTAAAAAACTTTGTGGTAGAAGCACGTAAGATATATCCAGATATGACTACTCGTGATGTTATGAACCAAGTGTTAACAGTTATAACAGCTGATAAAGAACGGGGTTATAATAAATATAAAGATACTACATGGCCGATGAATAACGAAGACTTAACTAAAGATATTTGTGGCTTTGCTACTAACAATTCAAGGCATAATCAAGTGTTATGTTTTAACAAAATAGCAGAAAATAATAATATTGATCTCAACGCATTACTAGGAGAAAGATGGAAGACGAATTAAATCTAGAAAACGCTGCTGAGATCGCTTCTAATACTATTGACAGTATTTCTCAACAAGGTAATCTAGAACTCAAATATACACAACCCGAAGTTGTAGAACCAGAGGTTGTTGAGCACAAGTACGCTGCACCTTATAGCAGTGAAATAGGTAAAAGTTCAGTTGACTTGACTAATAAAGAAGCTCAAGAACAAATGAGCAAAGAGTACAATGCTTGGTTTCAGCATGGTTTAAACTTTGGTGTAGTTGATGAAGCTAAAAAAGTTGAACGAGATAGAATGAAGAACGCATGGTATCAAAAATATCATGGCATGGATGCTTCAGCATATAAAGAAATCAAGGATGGTCAACCTAAAAAAACTATGTATGGGTATGATGCCAACTTACAAGGTTTAGGTGATCAGCTAGATAACACATTTCAAGGATTGTCTGCACCGGGATTAGGTGTAGCAGACTTTGCTATGGATGCTATCGGATTATTTCCCGGTGGAGATAAGTTAGATGATAAATGGGATCAAGCTACTAAGTTAGATAATCCTATACATCAAGCTATTCGTAGCGTCTCTTCAGTTGTAATACCTTCTATCATGACTGGTGGTGCTACTAACAGCTTACTAGGTAAAGTAGGTGTTAACAAACTACCATTCTTTACTAAACATCTTACACGTTTAGGTGCATGGACATTAGAGTCACAGATCATAGCTGGTATCAGTGATACAAGTGAAGATCATAACGCAGCTAAAGTAGTGTCAGATTTAGTACCCGGACTTTTTGGTCCACAAGGATGGCTACCATTACCAGAAGCATGGAAAACAGCAGACGGAGATAGTCCAGCTGTACGTAAAAAGAAAAACATGTACGAGGCTGGAGCCTTGTCTTGGATAGGTGTAGCACTTGGTGCATTTATTGACATGAAGAGTGCTGGTAAAACTGCTGCAAAAGAGATGCGGTGGTTTACACCTAGAGATGATCAATCTACTAAGTACTTACAACAAGAACTATTTAAAGGAGCAGATAACGATAAGCTCATACGTATACAAGAAATTAACGAACTACTATCTAGTAAACAATTAAGTAAACAGAATGAGAACATTCTTATTAATGAACTAATATCACTTGAAGATGAGGTAGGTTTAATTAATGGTATGGATGATGCAATTCGTAGATCTGATTTACGAGCTGTAGACGAAGCTGATAATGTTGCTAGAAGAAAAGCTAACAACCCAGATCAGCTAGAACTAGATCTAGGTATTGATCCTGATTTAGCACCTGAGATCTTTGATCCTAATGTGACTGCTAGACAAGTACCACCTGTTGGTAATGTCGCACGTAACATGGCGGATACTACTGCAATTAAAGCTGGTACATCAAAAGGAGACCCAGCACCTATAATTACAGAGGCTATGAGAGCGAAGGGTCTAATGGTAGGTTCTACGTCCCGTGGAGCCGTTATGGGGCTTGCAGAGGCTGGTAGAGGTATCGGAAGATTTGATGCCCTTGTAGACGGTTTTAGATACACCTCAGAGCAAATGAATGCTGCAGCGTGGGCAATCTACAAAGATATTATTTCAGCTGATAATATAGAAGATGTAAGAGCTTTATTCCTAGATAATAGAGATGTTAAAAACATGCTACTAGGTAGGTTTAGAGTTGAGACATTTAACGAAGAGCAGGCTCGTGGTGCTGCATTTGCTATGAGAGATCTAATAGATAGATTTCTAGGTAGAGATGTAACTACAGCATCTGCTAGAGTTATGGATACTTCTGGTAGAGAGATTAACACACTCGCTGAATCACTTACAGAAGTAGGTGGGTTTGTTGACGACGAACGTGTAATGAACTTAATACTTGACAAGCTACAATTCTTGATGGATGAGTATGCACTTAACAAGTATATATCTGGTTGGCAGTTACGTAACAAAAACTGGTTTGACCAAGTACCTCCCGGTGAATTAGACAATGTTCTTGACAGATTAACAAAAGAATTTACATCTGCTGAAAACTCTATACATGCGAAGAACTTAAGGTTTACTAAAACTCTAAAAGCTTTGAAGAAGAGTCAGCCAGAAGCTATACGTCCTTTGATGGATGCTTTTGCACATACTGATGGTGATGTAGACAGTTTAGCAAAACTATACAAGTGGACTGAACAACAGGTTACACCATGGGGAGCTATCAAAAGCCCTAACCCTAAAGAGATGAATCTATTTGCTAGAGGACTCTGGGGTATTAACATGAACAATACTTTATCAGGTAAGTCACCTTTGAATGCTGCTGTTGGTAACGCATACCAGCTACTTATTAAACCAATCACTGGTTTCTTAGGTCATGGATTCTGGGGAGTGTTTGATAAAAACTTTGATGGATTACGTAGGACTGTATACTATCATGGTGCTGTATGGGAAACTAATAGACGAGCTTTAACTGATGCGTTTACTCAGATGAAACGTGCTCATAAAGATCCAGACTCTATGTTAAAGATATACCGTAAAGACTTTAGATTACGGGCTGATAAGACTAAGAAGATTCTGGAAGAGATGCGTGGTGTATACGAAGCTGACGGAAACGTAGGTATGCTTAAGCAAATTGATCTAGCTATTGCTATGAACAGTATTGCTAAGATTCCCGGTTTACGTTATGGTATGACAGCTCTGGTATTTCCAGATGCTTATACTTCTAGCTTACTAGGTACATATGTAACACGTATGAGAGCTTACGATGAGGTGTTCTATGAGTTTGGATTCCCAGACTGGACACGTATCAAGACAGCAGAAAAAAGAATAGCACAGGAAATGTTTGATGATAATGGACTTCCTAAAGATCCTATACTTAAATCATTAGCTGGTGAGATACAATTAAACTTAGATGATGGGTTATCTAAATGGATTAACCAAGCTACTACAGCATATCCTGTAAGTAAGTATCTTCTTATGTTTCCACGAACACAAACTAACTGGGTAAAAAATGCTTCGTCATGGACTCCTATTAGTATGATTCCGGGAATGAATAAGTATAGTAAAACTATTTATGCTCGTACTGATGAAGACATTGCTAGAGCGTTAGCAGAACATGGTATAGATATGGCTAGCACACCAAACGCTAGAGCTATCTTTGAGAACCTTAGAGCAGACTACACTGGACGATTAATGTTTAGTGGTATGATGGTTAGCTCTTTGTTCGGATATGCTATGTCTGGTAACATACGTGGTAATGGTCACTATAACGCTTCACGTAGACTGAAAGAAAGAGACCAGTTTGGCTACGAACCTAAGACAATTAACATTGGTGGTAAGTGGGTCAGCTATAAAGGCATGATTGGACTTGATCAGATGTTAAGTACACTAGGTGACTTAGCATACTACAGTAAAGATCTAAATGAAGCATTACTTGAAAACTGGCAAGCTAAACTTACATGGACGTTATCTGCTAGTTTCTTGAATGAAACACCTCTATCTAGTTTGGAACCTATGATTTCTATAATCAATGGTGACTTACGTGGATTTAACAGATTAACTACTCAGATGATTAGAGCTTCTATTCCTTTGTCTAGTGGTCTAGGTGTATTAACTAATGCTATTGAGTCTGCACAAAAAGATATAGATGGCGAAGTCATTGAGTATCTCATGAACAGACTACCCGGGCTGAAGAACATGTTACCTAACCAGATTGATATTTGGACTGGTTTACCTGTAAATGATATTGATAATCCTTTCTTAAAAATACTTAACTCAATAAGTCCATTTCAAGTAAGTAGTGGCTATCCTCCAGATTTATACGAAACATATAAAGGTAAAAAAGTTACAGCACAAGAAGTTATTACTTGGTTACAACAAGAAGTAAACTATGCTGGACTTGGTAAACTCAATATGGATTCTACTGGATCATATAAGTATAGTACAAAAGAAAGAGAAATGATAAATAGTAAGATGGGTAGTTATGAGATGTGGAGACAGATTGTACCTTTAATGTATGATAAGCAATATGCAGATCAATTAAAGAAACTACGTCTACACAGATTATCAGGTGCTGATCTAAATAATGAAGATATAAAACTTAAACTTAAATTACTTCCTGTATATAAACATATTGATAAGATTGTTAAAAACTCTCAGAAACTTGCTGAAAGTGAGTTAAAGATTGGTGGAGATATGATCTTAGATCAAGAATATGTAGATCAATACATGGAGAAGGGTGACGTAGATTCTGCTGTTTCAACACAGAAGAAGAATACTGAAACTCAAAAACTTTTACAATACAATAACAACTAACAATAATGGCTGTTACAGAAAATTCGTATACGGGTAATGGTTCCACCACCAATTACTCTTTTACATTTCCATATCTAAAGTCAACTGACGTACAAGTACAGGTTGACG
>Ga0181414_1000382_pt1 | contig 13565 bp, 6 predicted proteins | sample 37SPOviralmetaG_FD_130139 | JGI IMG/M metagenome (GOLD analysis project Ga0181414, IMG submission 130139) | Marine viral communities from the oligotrophic San Pedro Time Series (SPOT) site, San Pedro Channel, CA, USA - 37 SPOT_SRF_2012-11-28 | ecosystem: Environmental > Aquatic > Marine > Strait... | reverse complement strand
TGGTATCAACAACGATTACGGTACTGCTTCTGAAGTCGGTGCTAAGTCCTGCGGTTTGATTTTTCAAAAGGAAGCAGCCGGTATGGTCGAAGCCATCGGTCCTCAGGTGCAAGTCACCAGTGGAGACGTGTCCGTTGTCTACCAAGGCGACGTGATGCTCGGCCGCTTGGCTTGTGGCGCAGACTATCTGAACCCTGCAGCTTCTGTTGAGCTGTATGTGGGTGCTTCTGCTCCTTCTGCATTCTGATTTATTTATACACAAGGGATCCTTCGGGGTCCCTTTTTTTTATTCATTCATAAGGTCTCTTTATGGCGCTTCCAACTTCACCTACAACTGCTCAGTTAGATGCAGTTAATGAGATGCTCATGTCTGTAGGTCAAACTCCTGTCACTCAATTAGAAGCTACTAACCCGGACGTTGCGCTCGCTTTTGAAACGCTCACTCAAGTGTCGCGTGGTGTGCAGGCTGAAGGTTGGACTTTCAATAGGGAGAACCACCTGAGTACATTTACACCTGACAGTACAACTAAAAAAATTCAAATCCCTGACAACGTCTTGCAAATTGACTTGTCAGATAATCATGATAACCGGAGTAAAGATACAGTCCGTAGAGACGGATATTTGTATGACAGAGAGAACCACACATTTGAGTGGGACTCAACTCCTGAAGTGGACGTAGTTTATTTCTACGACTGGGGCGATCTTCCAAAACCAATTCGTGACTACATTGTAGCTAGAGCTGCTGCAATCTTTAGTAGCCGTATCGTTGGTGATCCTACGCAGTTCCAACTGCTATCACAGAGAGAAGCATACGCTCGTGCTCAAGCATTGGAATACGAATGTAATCAAGGTGACTATACATACTTTGGTCATCCCGATGGTGGCAACTTCTACAACAGCTATCAACCCTATACCGCACTTTATCGATACTGATGGCAAACATCACTCAACAGATTCCTGATTTCCTGGGTGGTGTTTCTACACAGCCTGATGATCAGAAGGAAATAAATCAGGTTAAAGAGATTATCAATGGTTACCCTGATCCAACTGTAGGTCTGATTAAAAGACCCGGTCTAAAGTTTGTTGCTAATATTATCAACAATACTACGTATGACAACGCTCATTGGTTCTATTATAGATACTCTTCTACCGAACAATACGTAGGAGCAATTATTAGCCAAGCTGTAAAGATGTGGAATGTAAGTGATGGCGCTGCTGTCACTGTTACTAACGGCACAAGTCAATCATATCTAACTGTCGCTGGTAATGCTCATAATCAGTTTCATGTAATCAGTAAGCAAGACCAAATCATTATCATTAACAAGACAAAAACTACGGCTTTGTCTGCAGCTTTGTCTGGATCATTGTCCGGTACTGTTGCTAGTGTTGCTAATTTACCTGCTGCTAGTTCCAACAATAATAACGTTTATAAGATTTCTAATACCAGTGCTGCTGAAGATGATTACTATGTCAAGTCAGATGGTACTACTTGGAATGAATCACACCAACCTAATATTGCTATAGCTATTGATGCCACTACTATGCCTTACAGGCTACGTAGAACGGCTCTTAATGCCTTTACATTTGAGGCTAATACCTGGGGTCAAAGACTTGTTGGTGATACTACTACAAACCCAAACCCTAGCTTTATTGGTAAAACACTTAATTTTGCATTCTTTGCTAATAACAGATTAGGCTTTTTATCTGAGGATAATGTAATCCTTGGTGTTCCAAACGACACATATAACTTCTTTAGTAAGTCAGCTATTGTTCAGATAGACAGCGATCCTGTTGACTTAACCTGTGGTAGTCAGCGTCCAGTTACGCTTACATCTGCAGTACCTGTACAGCAAGGTATTGTCTTGTTCAGCGGCTCACAGCAATTTATGCTGTTCTCTGATACTGGTGTTTTGACGCCAGCTCAAGCTGTTATTAAATCTATTTCTAGTTATGAGGTTGATGAAGATGTTCATCCAGTTGAAACTGGTACAACAATTACTTTTGTCAATAAATCTACCTCCTTCTGTCGTGTGTTTGGTATGCAGACACAGGGTCAAGGAGCTAGTCCTTTATTCATTGATTTAGGGAAGTTTGTTTCACAATACATTCCACATACTGTCTCATCAATAGTTGCTGATACACAAAATTCGTTTATTGGGCTTTATGGTCAATCAGCAAACAAGGTCTATTTTTATAGAACCTATGTTGAAGGTGATCAGCAACTTATGAGGGCTTGGTACAGCTGGCAACTGCCAGGTAATGTTCAGTTCTTTAATAGTGATAAAGACAAAATTGTTAGTGTGGTTAAGTTTCAAGGTGGTCTTGTCTTACTTTCAACTGAATTAAATAACTTACCTACTCCTGCTCAAATAACAGCTAACACGCTACCTGCTGAAAACCTCTTCTTTGACATGATTGCTAGTTCTTCTGGCAATACCTATGTGAGTAATCAGACTAGGGTTCAGGTTCCATTTGCTTTGGATTCATCGCTGACACCTTTTGTAGTATCTGATGATGGTGTGCAGTTAAAAGTAGAATCAACCTTGACAGCTGGTGGTAACAATTTCTTTGTTATTGCTGGAGCAAATAACTATTCTAGTCTTAATCTAAAGGTTGGTTACAAGATGCCCTTTGAAGTTCAGATGCCACATATCTTTGTTCGTCGCAATCAAGGCATTGTTGACTATACTGCTTCCTTGATTATTTCTAGACTAAAGTTTAGCATCGGATTGTCAGGTGCTCTTAGCTTTAAAACCACACCTCTTGGTGAATCAAGCTCAAACCAAACTGGTGCTGTTCAAATTGTTGACTATACAAACATGAATTCAGTTCCGTTGAGTGAAGCATCTATTTTGACTATTCCAGTCTTACGTCGTAATACAAGTTACGACATGACTATTTTTAGTGACACGCCATTTGCTGTGGCACTTAACTCTGCTATGTGGGAGGGTAATTATTCAACTAAGTATTATAGGAGACTGTAATGGCATCTCAGGCAGATGTTGTAAAGGCACAAAATGCTGCAGCGCAGGCAGCCACACAAGCTAGAAATGAACAACAAGCGTTGGATTACTTCAACGCAATGGATAACTTCTATCTGCGTCAATATTCTGATAATCAAAACAAAAAGCTTACTGATCAAATACAAAAAGATCAGTTTAAAGATGCGCTACAGGTATCTGATATGCGTAAGGACGCACAACTGCGTGCGTTTGATACATCAGAAGAACGGTATCGTGATCAGTTAACCGTAAACCAGGCAGAATTTAATCGTGCCAAATCAGGTCTTGACTCTCAATTTGACTCAACACTGCGTAGCTATGAAGATCAAATAATTGATCAAGACCGTGCATTCACACAAGAGTTTGATAGAGCATCATTTGATAGGGATACTGTTGAGCGTCGTAAGACGGACATAGCAAGCCAATACGGTGAGGGTGGAACTCAAAGACGTAGTGATGCCCTTTCTATCCAACGTGCACGTGATGCTATTGTCAGACGTTCAGCTCTAGCAACAGAGGATAAAGCTGATATTACTTCTCAGAAAAAAGAGATTGAAGATGTCCGCACACAAACCGATCTGATTGTTGAAAATCAGCTTGCTGCAGCAGACCTAGAAGACGCCAGAGCACTTCTTAATCGTGACTCACAGTTAGCTAACATTGCTTTTCAAAAGCAAGGGCAACGTATTGAAACTCTTGCTCGTGTAGGACAAGCAAAGGCTAGAGGTCGTAAAGGTAAATCCGCTGACCGTACGCTTCAGACAACACTTGCACTAAGTGGTATTAATGTTGCACGACTGACAAACCAAGCTTTCTTTGCACAGAAGGAATATTCTGGTGCTCAGAGTGCTGTAGCTAACCGTAAGGCTGCTATTGGTTTTGAGGATCAAATTAGTAAACTTAGAGAGACTACTGCTCTTGCTCAACTAGATACGCGCAGTAACCGTCTTGAAGCTGAAGAGACCGCTGACATTACAGAAGGGACAAGAATTACTGAGCAAGAAACTCTTCTAGGTGATATTGCTTTAAATCAATTTACAAGTGGTACAGCTGAAGCTGACCAACAGCTTAATGAGATTGCTTATGCTATTGGTTTGTCTAGAGAACAACTAACAATGAATAAGGAACGCCTTGGTGCGTCTCTTGTTAGTACTGTTGCAAGTATAGATGATCAATTACTTACTTTAGAACAAGCTAAATACAAAGCTGATTACAACGCTCATGCGGCACGTATGTTGCCTCCTGAGTTTGCACCTGATGCTAAAGCACCATATGACGTACCACTACCTAAATACATTGAGCCTCGCCCTGGTGCTGCTCCTGCTCCTGCTTACCAAGCACAATACATACCAGCTCCAACCCAGAGTGGTCTTAGCCAAGCATTAATGATTGGTGGTGCTGCACTGAGTGTTGCTGCTATTCCGTTCACCCTAGGTGCGAGTGCCGCCCTGGCTGGTGGTGCTACTGCTGCTACTACTGGTGCTGCTTTTGCTGGTGGTGCATTTGGAAGCATGACTGTTGGTGGTGCTGCTGCACTTGGCGCAGGTCTTGGAGGTGTCGGTGGAGGCTTGAAGCAATTCTCACAAATGCCATTTATGTATAACTAAACAATGCAACCAGTACAGTATCGTGGGTACGCCCAGGGCACTGCATTTAACCCGATTATATTATCGGATCAATCTCGCAAAATACTTGAGCAAAACGAACAGTTCTTAAGAGGACTTCAAGCAAAGCAAAAGATTGAACGTGACTTTGAAGTAGCTAAACTAAAGCAGCTTCAAGAAAATATCAGGTCGCAGCGCCAACAACTAAATGAAAACTATGGATACGATCAAAGGCAAAAAGATCGTTATAATCAATCCTTACAAGCAAACGCTGCACGAGAGGTACAAGACCTCAAACGAATTGCAGCATTAGATGCTAATAAACCTACCACTGCTGCTGTTGTTAATCAGGTTGCTGATTTTCTTGTTGGTGCTAGCGAAACAGCTGCAACAGTAATTGGTAAGGTAAGAGAAGCTAAGGATGCCAGTGATCAGGCATCTGCTAATGAAATTCAACAAAGTGGTGAGCTAACTGATGCTTATATTGGTAACCAGGTTGGTGGTCAGCTTGTCTATGACATTGCTACTAATAAAGTTATTTCTGTCTTTGCTACAGCTAAAGCCTTTAAAGAAAGTGGTTACGAATTACAAGAAGGTCAACAACTTTTCTCAATTAATGAAGCTGTCCAGCAAAAGATTAGATTCTCTTCAGCTCAAGCAAAATTTAAGAACTTTTCACTAGAGTTTAAAAATCAAGCAGAATACAAATTTAACGGTGAAACTATTAGCCGCCAGCAATTTGCACAACTTTCTGCTGCTGATAAAAAAGCTGTATTTGATCAACAATATGTATCAGCTTTAAACCAACTTCAGGAAGAGTCTGGATTTAGCCCTTATATGCTTCAGCAACTTACCTCTCAAAAAGGTACAGAAGTATCTAAGTACTACGGTGATTCTCTTAAAGCGGAGACCAAAATTCGTGACGGTCAGATGGTTGAGGCTGCACGCCTTGAGGCAGTAACACACCGCAGACCTGTAGATTTACATAATTACGCTAATATTGTTGCTATCAGTAATGGTGGCGACCGATCTAAAGGCGTAGCTGCACTAAAAACACTCCTTTCTGACGCTGATCTAATTACTGATGCTGAGTTTGAGAAGTTTGCTGATACCACGTTTACTGATCAACTAGGTAATCAAAGCACTTTCCGTCAACGTAATTCCGTTACTTACAACGAGATTATTCAAGAGCGTGCAAAGAGTGAACTTGCTGCTGAAAAGTTAGACGATACAAAACGTAAATTACTTGAACAACGTAAGATAAATGCTTTCCATGAAGCATTTGATGTGGATAAACGAGATGGAACTATTGACGGTGCTAAGCAGCAGGATCTTGTTAATATTGCAGCGCAAGCGGGAGCTAATGAAGAATATGACTTACAGCGTCTTGCTATTGCCAACATCAAGATTACTGCTGACTATCAACTATTAGAAACACAACGAAACAGGCTTGATGAGCTTTATGCAGCTAATATTTTAGATGAAAGGCATGTACGTGATTCTGGCCTTCAGGGTGAAGAATTCAGTGAATACTTGGAAAAGGCTAGAGAAGTCCGTTCAGTAGTTGCTCCGACCAAAGATAACCTAGGTGAAGCGGAAAGTGTCATTAAAGCTGATCTAAGAGAGCGCCAAACTGGTGGCTACGCATATCAAGGTCCTATGTCTGCTAGTTACTACACAGGTGTTCGTAGAGAGACTAATCGATATACACGGGCTTATGTTAATGAAATGCGTAAGTCTGGTGATCACGCTACAGCTCATAATGTTGCTATGGGCGTGGTTAATGGTGTCATCGGTACAGATCCAAGTAAAGGCTTATACCGTGTTGCTAATACCTACGACGAGATTGTTAAACAGCTCAAAGCAGGTGGACGTGTTGGTGACTTTGTAGACAGTAGTCTCCATTATGCACCATTAGATAAACAACCAAATACAATTACTGAAATACGTGAGCGTGTTGACGAACTAGGTGTAAACGCTATTAAGACTGTTGTTACACCACAGCGTTTAAAAACTACGTTTAACAACTACAGAGAAACAGGTCGTGTAACAATTGATCCTGCGCTTGATGTTGTACGCAAACTTTTAGATATTCCGTACGCAGAAGCTCATAACCTTGCTGCTAAGCAACTAAAAGATGATTCATTAAAACTACCTAAGAACTTATATGATGGCGCTATTGAAGTGGAGTCCGCTGCTCGCGGTACTTCTCTTGCCAAATTTTTGAAAGCCCAAGCTGACCTTGATCGTGAAGTAACAACTAGCCTTGTTCTTACTGAACTAAGTGGGCAACCTTTTCAGCAGTCAGCTGCTGCACAAGCCGCTAATGGAGACTTTGATGGTCTATTTAATTCGTTAGAAGTTCAAGAAAGTGGTGGTGATCCATCCAAAGTGAACAAAGACTCTGGAGCCACAGGTTTCTTGCAGATTATGCCTGACAATATCGGACCTTGGTCTAAAGAAATTCTTGGTCGTGAAATGACTAAAGAAGAATTCTTGGCTGATCCTGAGGCACAACGCAAAGTCGGCAGAGGCAAGCTGCGTCAGTACTACAACGTATACCTCTTGCGTGGTGAATCACCTGACGAAGCTATCCGTAAAGCGGCTGCATCTTGGTACGCAGGTCCTAACTGGGAATCTGCCTATGGACCTAATTATCACAACGATAATAAACCACAAATGTATGGAGGTACAGAATACCCTTCAATGCTTGATTACACAACTAAAGTCCTTAATCGTGTGAGGGGTAGGTAATGGCAGATTATTTAACTAGAGAAGAACAAGCTTATGATGCAGTTCAGCCAAACACTGAAATTGAACAACAAGAACAAGATCAATTAGATGCTGAACTAGCAGAACAAGCTAAAAGTGTTGACACTGAATCAGGTGTCAAATCAGGTGAGAAGGCTGGTCCTACCTTAGAACCTAGCCGTAGAGAAAGGGCTGACCAATTTGTTGGTGATAACTCTCAAGAGTTTCCGGTTCTTGAACCAATAGGAATGGGTGTTCCTGACTTTGCAATGGATACACTCGGAGCTATTGGAGAGCTTGTCCCTTGGTTGTCACCACTTAGCGATCTAGACAAAGATTACGACGCTAATTTTGGCCGTGATACCGAGACGGATCCAGCCAAAAAAATGATACGTGATATTTCTGCAACTGTTGTTCCAACATTAACTATCGGTGGTGCAGGTGCAAGCCTTCTTAAGGGTGCTGCTGCAGCTCGTGGTTTGGTGCTGTCTAGTCGTGCAAATTTACTTGCACGTATTGGATTTGAAGCTGGTGTCGGTACAGGTGTTACTGCTGTCTCTGAGCAGACTGATGAGCCAGAAAACGTCGCCACCTTGATGTATGAATTCACTGGTCTTGATCTTCCTTGGCGTCATGTGGATGGTGATAGTCCTTATTGGACTTTTGCTAAAAACATGGTTGAGGATGCTTTCTTTAATATTGGTGGAGCTGCGTTAGAAGCTTACACTGCTTCTAAGTCACTTACTAAACACATCCCTAAGAATGAGGTATCGTCTCAATATTTGGGAGAAAAAATTGCACCGCTTGCGGCTGCACGGGAGGAACTTGGTGATCCTGTAGCTGCAGCTGTAAAGGTAAAGGATGATGCACGTCTTGCAGAAATTAACAGAGAAACCATCCAACGATTAGGTCAAAATGCAGACAATCCAAACCCGTATTACGACCCGTTTATCAACGAACCTCACTTTCCTAGTGAGAGATCAGTCAAAAACTACAACGCAAATATCGTTGATTTTAAGACTGACGTAGCACGTATGGCTAACAACATTGGTGCTGATGAAGTAGGTGGCCGTGCGCGGCCGGCTGTAACACCAGGCATGATGAAGCTTGTTGGTCAAGGTGATGAGGCACGTGAAGAAGCCCTGAAGAACTTTGGTGAAACCTTAGATGTTATCAATGTAGATACTCAGATTGGTGACAACTTAATTACTGAAGAGATGAAGCAAGCTGCTATTGACCAGCTGGTTGATAAAGCTGCCAATCTTGAAGGTATGGACTTTGCTAAAGCTGTAGGTTCGTTGCGTGAAGCTATTGAACCCATTCGTGGCAATACAATCCAATACTTAGGTGCTGATAATGCTGAAGTAGGCATGAATGCTTTGGATCGAATGATGGATGTTCTTGATCCGCAGCGTCTTAAGGGTTCAGCTGTAGTTGCTTACCAAGCAGGTAAGGATATTACTGACAGTGCTGCTGCCATCAATATTGGTAGTAACAGTAACTGGACTGCACGGCAGCAGGAACAAATTATTCAAAATATACCCATCCTGATGCAGGAGGTACGTTCGCACCAGTTCATCAAGGGTTATACCTTACAGATGCTGGATATGGTAAAAAAGGCTAAGGCTGACGGTACTTATAACGTTGATTGGATTAATAGTAAGAACCAAGAGTTTGCTATGAGCCTTAAGGCTACACGTGAAAAAGCCTTAGAGTTTACCAACAGGATGTATGATATTTCTCAAGAAAACCCTGAGTATTTCAAACCTCTCTATCAGCAGTTCTTACGTACCAACGGTGACATAGATACTCTCTATAAGCTCAACAAGCTTATGGAAGAACGTATGGGTCTTTGGGGTAAGGGCTTAGGTTTTGGTAACAAAAAAATCCCTTCGATCCTGGTCAAGGAATTGCAAAGTGTTATTTATAACTCTGTCTTGTATGGCTTTGCTCCTGTCCGTGCGGGTGCTGATGCTGCGCTACACACCGTTGTTAAGCCTGTCACTACTCTCCTTGGCTATGCCTCACAAGGCAAGTTTGGTCAAATGAAACGTGCAATGTACGGATTTGGTGGCTTTGCTGAAACATTCCAACGTGGTCTAAAACATGCATCTGATGAATGGCGTTTTGCTGTTCAGCATCCTGATTTTGCTCACTCTCGTGCTCGGGCCGATGTCCAGTCAGGTTCACTGCAGGACTACGACACGATGGAATTGATGATGGAAGCCTGGGAGAAAGACAAGACTCCTGGTAACCAAGGTAAACTATTCACCGCACAGGCAATCAAAACACTTAGCTGGTGGAATCGTTATACACCTGAAAATAAGATTGGGCGTCACATTGGCCCTAGATCTGGTGTTAATGCACTGTCCTATGTAGATGGTTTTACTAAATCATTGCAAGCCTCGTTTGTAGCCCGTACAAAGGCATACGACGAAGTATTTGAACGTACTAATGGTGCGTTTGATGAGGACTTGTTTGATACAGCGCAGAAACGTCTTTATGACTCTATGTTTGATAAGAACGGAGTTATGACTGGTGATGCTGCACTGTATTCAGCAGGTGAGATGAACCTGAACCTTGATAATGACATGGTTGCAGGTGTTGAAAAAATGGTTAACGATATTCCTATTCTCAAGTCTTTGTTCCTGTTCCCACGGACAGGTATGAATGAACTTGCTCGTATTACTACCTTTAACCCTCTTGGCCCTCTTGGACTAGCTATGGGTAAGGCTCGTAAGGCTCTTAGGGCGAAAACCGATGCTGAAATTGCTGACGTATTGAAAACACACGGTTACTTAGAAAGTGATCGAGCTGCTTTTGAGACCATTAGAGCTGAGTACATCGGTAGGCAGAACATGTCAGCGATGATTGTGACTGGCATTGGTATGTCTGCAATGTTCGGCAATGTAACTGGTAGCGGTCCAACAAACCACGCTGAGCGTCGTCGGTGGATTGAACTTGGTGGTTACCAGCCATATAGCATTAAGGTTGGAGAAACAGAAGATGGCAAACCTATTTGGGTTAGTTACAAAGGTTCTGGTTTCTTAGAAACTTTGTTGGGTATGACAGCTGATGTTGTATTCCACGCTAATAAAGTAGACAAAGATGCCGATGAATGGTTTGGTGCTATTGCTGGTGCTATTGGTATGAATATTGCCAATAAATCATTTCTTAGTGGCTTTGAACCCCTGGTTTCAATGCTTAGTGGAGACAAAGGTGCTATTAACAGGTTTCTTGCACAGAACGTAAACTCTATTCTTCCTTATAGCGGGGCACGTAACATTCTTAGCCGTACTGTTGCACCACAACTAAAGGATGTAGAGAATAACTTCTTTGCATATATGGCACATAAGAACCGCTTCTTACCCGGTGTTGGTGATAAAATTGTCAACTCTGTTGATATCTATACAGGTGAACCTATTAACTACACTGTACCTATTATTAACCATATCCAAGGTCTGCTCCCATTTGGTCATATTAATGCACGTATGGAACCATGGAGACAACGTCTACTTGAAAGTGGATGGGATGGTAAGAAGACACTTTTGCATAACCCAGATACCAAAGAAAAATACACTCCAGAGCAGCGTCAATGGATGAACAATTACATTGGTAAGAAGGGTGTGCTTGGACGACAGGTCCAGGAGATCTTCTCTAAATCTGATGGTGAGTGGAAGAAAACTATTGATGAATATAAGAAACAACGTCCTGGTTTAGTCAAAGAACTACTTGGGCAAGGTTTTTCACAGAAAAGCTACCCATGGAAGAAGACTATTCTTATGGAATATCTGACCAGAATGCATAATGAAGCGTATGAAGAGGCACGTTCTGCCTTAGTAGCTAGTGATACTGACCTTGGTAGAGCAGTAATTATGCAAGACCTGATTGAAGGCAATATTAAAGACCAACAGTTTGATCGTGCCGCTAGTGGTGTCGAGCAACTACAACAGTTTAATTCTCCATAAATAATGGCAACTACAACTCAAACATTTTCAGGCACTGGTAGTCAAACACAGTTTTCCATTGCCTTTCCATATAGAGATACTGCCGACGTTAAAGCCACTATCGATGCTGTTGTCACCACTGCATTCAGCGTAAGCGGTAGTACTGTTACTTTTAACAGTGCTCCTGCTAACGGTGCAGCTGTAATTATCTTCAGACGCACCAGTAACGATACTATTGAATCTGATTTCCAATCAGGTTCGGCTTTACGTGCTGTTGATCTAAATAATAACTTTGAACAAGTACTGTTTGTTACGCAAGAGTCATCTGATCTTTCAGATACAGCTACTACAAACGCTTCGACAGCTGTTACAAACTCTACTAACGCTGTTAATACAGCAAATACAGCTAGTACTGAAGCTACCAATGCTGTCAATACAGCAAACACTGCTGACACTAACGCCACAGCTGCTGTCAATACAGCAAATACTGCTGACACTAACGCTACAGCTGCACTTAACAACTCGCGTGAAAGTGATGGTTCTGGTGGGTTTGTTTCGGCTATTACAAAGGCAAATACTGCAATTACGACTGCAAATGCTGCGTCCACTCAGGCCGCAACTGCCGCAACCGACAGTGCATCCGCCGTCACAACAGCGAATTCTGCCAGTACTGCAGCTAGTAGTGCCGTTTCTACGGCAAACACAGCTTCTACAAACGCCACAACAGCTCTCAATACAGCAAACAGTGCTGCTACTGATGCTGCATCTGCGATCAGCACAGCTAATTCAGCCACAACAGTAGCGAACAGCACAATTGCTACAGCCAATACGGCTTCTACAAACGCTACAACAGCTCTCAACACAGCGAACACTGCTTCTACAAATGCATCAACAGCGCTGTCAACAGCTAACACTGCAAGTACAAACGCCACAAATGCCGTATCAACGGCAAATGCAGCTTCTACTGCTGTGTCAAATGCCGCGTTTTACGGTCCTGTAGCGAATGTTGCAGCCATCCCTGGCAGCCCTTCAGATCAAGATCGTATTGAGATCCTTGACTCAACTAATATTCAATCATTTAGCCCACTTACAGGGCTTCCTAGCGGCTTTACAGGCAGCTCAGACCTAACAGTAAGGCTTCAGTATTCTAGTTCAGGTAGTACTTGGGAGTTTAAACAGTACTTTGCTGCAGATCCAGAAGCTCGTTATGCAACAGTTGCTTCAGTAACTACAAACACGTCTTCAATCTCGACAAACACTACTGCAATTGGTACAAAAATGCCAATTGTTGGCGGTACTTTTACTGGTTCTGTCAGTTTTGATGATAATGTAATTGTTAAAGGAGATTCAACAAACGGTAGTGGTAAACTAACGCTTAATTGTGAAAATAACTCACATGGTGTTCATATTAAAGGACCGGCTCACAGTGCAGGCGCTACTTACACGCTGACACTGCCTACAGCTCTACCAACTGTTACTGGTCAATCACTAACATCTGATACCTCAGGCAACCTCGGCTTCACTACTGTCGATGCTGCTTTCGTAGAAACACCACAAACTATCTCTACTAGCAAAGTTATTGGTGCAAACATTAATGCAGGAATGATGGGTCCGACGGTCTCTATTGCTTCCGGTGTAACTATCACTGTCGGTCAAAACTCTCAACTAACTGTACTTTCTTAATTATGGCATACGGAAAAATTAAAGCAGACGCTATTATTTATGATAATAGTGGTTCTGACGTAGAGGTTTCAACAGCTGATATTACAAGTAAAGCTAGCGTTGCCTCACCTACTTTTACTGGTACTCCTGCTGCTCCTACAGCAGCTCAAGGTACAAACACTACTCAAGTGGCTACTACTGCCTTTGTAAATGCTGAAATTGCAGCCGACCTTACAGCTGCTATCGGTACTACTGTACAAGCATACGATGCTGATACTGCTAAACGGGACACAACTAATACTTACACTGCATTGCAAACAATGAATGCAGGTATCTCTGTAGATGGTCCTTACAAGCAAGCTGCTGAAGCTGTAAGTGCTCTCGACATTGATCTAAGCACTGGTAACTACTTCACTAAGACAATCAGCGGTAACTCTACGTTTACCTTCTCCAACCCGCCTGCAAGCGGTACTGTCGGTTCTTTTACTCTTGAGTTGACGCATAGCTCTGGCACCGTTGCTTGGCCTTCTAGTGTCAAGTTCAATGCTGACACTGCTCCTACTCTTACCACTGGTAAAACCCACCTCTTTTACTTTGTC
>Ga0181414_1000380_pt1 | contig 13606 bp, 17 predicted proteins | sample 37SPOviralmetaG_FD_130139 | JGI IMG/M metagenome (GOLD analysis project Ga0181414, IMG submission 130139) | Marine viral communities from the oligotrophic San Pedro Time Series (SPOT) site, San Pedro Channel, CA, USA - 37 SPOT_SRF_2012-11-28 | ecosystem: Environmental > Aquatic > Marine > Strait... | reverse complement strand
CATTCACTATGAATTTAGCACCTGAAGGAACAGCAAGTGGTGCATACAAATTGTCAGGCACAGCTATTGTAACTGATGTTACTATAACTGCGGCACATGATGGACTTGTTGAAATGACTATTGCATTTCAAGGTACAGGTGCATTGGCTATTGGTACTTACTCATAATGACTAAAGCGATTGATAATGTCGTTGCTCACTTTGATTCTCAAGAAATAAAAAAAATTGAAGTCAAAGAATGGGGAACAGAAGATCAACCTTTAGAAATTTTTACAAAACCATTGACATTACAAGAGTCTAAAAAACTCTACAAAATGGCAAATGGCGGTGATTTAGAAGTCATGGTTTATGCAATCATTACCAAAAGTCTTGATGCAGATGGCAATAAACTTTTTACATTAGCTGATAAGGATAGTCTTATGAATAAAGCTGATGTGGAAGTTTTGTCTAATGTTGCATCTGAAATTTTAGGTAGTGTTACTGCTGAAAAAGCACAGGAAAAGTAAAAGCCGATTCTGATCTATTTGCTATGTTTGCTCTTGCGGACAGGCTCGGCATGACAGTTGAACAATTGCAAAAGAGCATGACAGTAGATGAGTTTATTTATTGGTTGGCATATTTAGAAGAAATGAATAGTAAAATGGAAAACAATGGGTAACTTAGGTAAATTAAATATTGTCATTTCTGCGGTTAATAAAACCAAAGCTGTTTTTAATCAGGTTTCACAAAGTTTAAATAAAATAAAAAGCGGTGTTGGCAAAGCACTAAAAGTTTTTGGTGGCTTAACTGCCGCCATTGGTGGTGTTGGCTTTGCATTAGCCGCTTTGGGAAAACAATCATTTGCCTATATAGATACGCTTGGAAAAACATCAGATCAATTAGGCGTATCTGTAGAATTCTTACAAGCCTTTCAAATAGCCGCAGAAGAAGCTGGAAGTTCGTCAGAAGGTGCTAACAAAGCATTGCTTAAATTTAGTAAAAATATTGGTGAAGCTGGTAGAGGTTTAAAAACACAAGCAGATTTATTTAAAGACTTAGGTGTTTCCATTAGAGATAGTTCAGGAAACCTTAAAGGCACAGAACAATTATTACTTGAAACAGCAGATGGTATAGCGGCTTTAGGTTCTTCAGCAGAAAAAAATTCTGCACTAACTAATTTATTTGGTCGTTCAGGACAACAACTATTTGCAATCTTAAATCAAGGTGGTGATGCGGTTGCTGGATTAAAAGATAAAATGCTTGAACTCGGTATTGGTATATCAAGTGAAGCTGTAGATGCTGTTGAAAGATTTAATGATACTTCTAATATTTTAAGTAGACAATTAAACAGTTTGAAAGATAATGTTTTTGCGGCATTTCTGCCGATACTTCAAACTTTTGTAAATCAATTTACTACAATGTTTAAAACCTTTGCTGAAGGAGAGGGTGGTATTCAAAAATTTAGTCAAGCATTGGCAACAAACATAATTGATGGAGTACAAACAGCTTTATTAGCTATGCAAGAATTGGTTCTTGGTGGCTCAAGAATGGTTACTTCTTTACAAGAAAGTTTGTTACAAATAACTAACTTTTTTGGCAGAAACGAAGAAGCTATAAATTCTTTACTAGATAGACAAAACGAATTTGAACAAAGAACTATCGAAGGCTTTACAGGAGTCATGACTAAAGTAGGTGAATACAGAAATATGATTGGAAGTTCTGTTGAAGCTATGAATACTTTGACCAATGGCACAGATGAATTTGCAAACAGAGGTACACAAGCATTTACAGATGCCTTAAGTCCTTTAGCTAAATATAAACAAGAGTTGGGAGATACAGGCAAGGCTATTGAAAATACAACTGTTAAAGCAATGAAAAAATTTGAAGATACTTTGGTCGATGGCTTAATGACAGGTAAGTTTGCTTTTAAAGATTTCTCAAACTTTGTAATCAAAGAATTATTAAGAATAGCGATTAAAAAATTAATTATAGATAAAATTACAGGTGGCTTTACTTCTTTTCTTGGCGGTTTAGGTGGCAAAGAAAGAGGTGGCACTGTAACAGCTAATAGACCTTATTTAGTTGGTGAAGCTGGTGCAGAATTATTTGTACCAAACAAAACAGGAACAATCGTTCCAAACAATAGATTAGGTGGTGGCATGGGATCAGGTGGTATGCCTGTAAATATTACTTACAATATTCAAGCTTTTGATTCAAAAGATACTTTATCTGCAATCACAGAAAATGCACCTACAATATCTGCCATAATAGAAAGCGAATTTAATAAGAGAGGTAGAAGAGGTTTTGTAACATGAGTGGCAGTTTCCCAACATCACCTTCAGCAAGTAGCGTAAACATAAAATCTATAGAGCCTACTTTAGTTTCTGTTACACAAAATTTAAAAAGGCAGGTTAGAAGAAGAGGTGGTCAAAGATGGTTGTTGGAAGTGCAATTTCCACCAATGACTAGATCAGAGTTTGCACCTATCTACGCTTTTGCTATGAAGCAACAAGGTCAGTTTGAAACCTTTACTTATGTACCGCCTGTAATAAGCACATCGCAAGGCGATACAACCGAATCTCCTGTAGTTGATGGTGCGGTGTCAGTTGGTGCAAGTTCAGCGACTATAGATGGTCTTACAGCTTCAGAATCAGGCATTATAAAAGCTGGTGATTTTTTTAAATTTAGTGGTCATTCAAAAGTGTATATGGCTACTGCTGACATGGATGCAGATGGTACAAGTCATGCTACTTTAAATTTTGCACCTAATCTTTTAAATGCTGTTGCTAATGATGAAACCATAGTTTTTTCAGCAGTACCTTTTACAGTTTCTTTTGGTGATGATATTACTCAATTTAATACTGATGTTAGTGCTTTATATGGTTTTAGTATGTCATTGGTAGAAATATTTTAATGAGATGGATAGAGGAAGCACAGGTGCATTTCAAACAGAGATTGTTAAATCTGCCAATAAACCTTTTCATCTAGTTAAATTATCTTTTGATGATGTCAGTTATTTTTTATCTGATGCTTATATTCCTGTAACTTATGATTCAAATACTTATACACCAACAGGAAGTTTTCTAGCTTTTTCAGATATTGTTGAAACCAATGAAGCTAATATTGAAACTATAAGTATTTCTTTATCAGGAGTAGATACAACTTATGTTAATTTATTTTTAGAAGGTGGTTACTTAGATAGAACAGTACAAATTTACAAAGCATTTTTAGATAGTAACGATGCTTTGGTTTCCGATCCTTTATTAATATTTGATGGCAGATTGAATAATCCTGTAATCAAAGAAGATGTAGATGCTGGAACTAGCACAATAGCAGTACAAGCAAGTTCATTATTTGTAGACTTTGATAGAATCAATACAAGATTTACAAATAATGAATCACAACAAAGTTTCTTTGCTGGTGATACAGGGTTTAGATTCAGTTCAGTTGTAGTAAAAGAATTGAATTGGGGAATGACTACAGGTGCTACTGCATCAGGTGGTGGTAGTTCTAGTGTATCAACACAAGGTTCTTCGACATCGCCAATCAATAATACATCACCAGCGCAAAAAAGTATTTTTAGAGAAATAAGACCAACCAATCCATCTTTCAGTTTGCAATCAGGTTCAGTAAGAATACACATCAATTATGCAAATAGAAGCACTTCTAATTTTTCTGTAGGACAACAAGTCAAGATAAATGGCTTTGAATCGAAAACATTTGATGATGGTGAATTTATTTTAAGTTCTGCAATTAATTTTTCAGAAGGTGCTGGAACTCATGCCATAGTTGCTTTAGATTCTGATGGCTTTGGTTTTACAATTGCAGTACCAAATACAGTAACATCTGTTAAATCAGGGAAGTTTGGCGGTAGTGAAATCACAGTTGATGATGAATTGGTTGTGCCTGTATTGATACAAACTACATCAGGCTCTAATTCAATAACTGTCAATGCGGATAACTTTGCCAAAGTTGATGAAGCAGTTTCTTTTAATTTAGAAACAACATCTGTTGGTGGTATAGAAAGTAGAATCCTTGCCTTAGATCATAAAATTACCGCAAGGACTACAGATACACTTACAGTTGCAGTTACACAAAAGAATATTGTTCTAGCCAATCCTTTGAAAACCACATCAGGTTCAACATCATTGGTTATAGATTTTGCAGAACATAATATTGCTGTAAGCGATTCAATCACAATTTCAGGTGCTATAGCAGTTGGCGGTGTACCAGCTTCTGATATAAATAAAGCACATACTGTTACAGCTATAACAGAAAACACAGTTACAGTTGTTGTTTCAACAACAGCAACAAGTACCGCAAGAGGTGGTAGTGATGCAGTTCGTTTAGATGGAAAAATTATTAGAACCAATCCAATAGAAACTACAGCTTCATCTGCTACTGTAAAAGTTCATTACAGAAGTCATGGTTTAGCAAATAGCGACACGATAACTTTAGAAGGCTTGGATGATGTTGGCGGTTTGGATAGAAGTTTATTAAATAAATCGCATACTGTAGTTGATGCTTCCAACACAGATTATTTTACAATTACTTTATCCGAAACTGCTACAGCTTCAGAATTTGGTGGCGGTGGTGATAGTGTTTTAGAAAGACCTGTAAAAGCTACATCAACAGTAAATTATGGTTCATCTGGAAGCAGAATAAATTTACCAACAGAAATACGATGATAGATAAATCTAAGGCAAATAAATACATTGAATCAAAATTAAATGAGCCTTTTGCATGGGGTACAAATGATTGCAACACATTTATTGTTGAATACTTTGATCAGGTATTAGGTACAGATTTATTGAAAATAATTTATGAAAAATATTCTACAAAAAAAGGTGCAATCAAATTTCAAAAAGAATTTGCGCAAAGAATATCAGGCAGATGTTTGGAATTAGGCATGAAAGAATATCATCCAAGTAAAGCTATATTTGGCGATATATTAGTCAAACATAACGAAAATTGGGATTCATGTCATATTTGTATTGGTAGTAAAATAGCATCTGTAGATGAACAAATAGGTACAGCAATTTTGCCAATATCTGATTTTAACGATTTTGATTCTGCATATAGATTTAGTAATGAAAATTAGAAACATAATATTATTTATAACAGCTTTATTTTTTACAGGTAGTATTTTTGCTTTACCAGCATTAGCACCTGTTTTTGCAAAAATAGGTACAGCAGTAGCAGCTTCATTTATAGGTGGTGCAGCAGCAGCAGGAATAGCCACAGGTACATTAATAGCTATTGGTGTAACAGCAGTTGTAGTTGGTGCTTACGCTGGAAGTCAATTACTAGGTGCTATGAAAATGGACTTTCCTGATGATATGTCTGCACAAGCAAGTTCAGCTTTAGCAAATCAACAAGGTTCAACCAATCCTCTACCTGTTATTTATGGCAAAAGAAGGGTGGGTGGTACACCAATTTTTTATCATGTATCAGGCGCAGATAATGAATTTCTTCATGTGGTTTATGCAATCGCAGAAGGTGAAATTCAAGGTGTATCAAACGTATATTTAAATAATGATACTGTTGATACAGCTCCTGATTTATATGATACTTCTCTAACAAATGTTATTATCAATGAAGGTGAAGGTGGTCTTATTGGTAATATATCTGTCTTTGGTATGGAAAATATTCAAAAACCAGAATATGAACCTACAGTTAAATATGAAATATACAACGGCTCAACTACACAAACAGCAGATCGTGATTTAATTTCAGAAACCAATGGCACTTGGACATCGTCAGATAGATTACAGGGTGTGGCTTACGCTTATGTTAGATTTAAGTTTGAACCTGAAGTATTTGGTAATACAGGAATACCACAAGTTAATTTTGATGTTATTGGTAAAAAAACAAGAAGCACAACATCAGGTGGAACTACATATAAAGTATTTAGTGATAATCCAGCAGACTGCATCGAAGATTATTTGACCAATACCATTTATGGTAGATCAATTCCAAGTTCACAAATTGATACAACATCATTTACTACCGCAAGAAATATTTGTGATACTGAAGTTACAGTAGGCGGTAAAACTCAAAAAAAATATACCTGTAATGGTATTTTGAATACCAATAATAAAGCCTTAGATAATATTGAAAAACTTTTAACATCTTGTAGAGGTTCTTTAATATTTTCAGGTGGTAAATATAAATTACTCATTGATGATACAGGTACAGCAGTACAAACTTTTGACGAAGATAATATTGTTGGTGCTTTTGAATTATCTTTGGGTGGTAAAGAATATAAAGCGAATAAAATAAGGGCAAACTTCTTTAATAAAAATCGTGATATGCAAGGTGATTTTGCCATTGTCGAAAGTTCAACATTTAAAACAGAAGATAATGGTTTAAGTCTTGAAAGAGCTATAGAACTACCATTTACAGATCAAATGGAAAGGGCACAAATGATTTCTACAATCAATATGAAACAATCAAGGCAATCATTGGTCTTTAAATTTACATCAACCATTGTTGGACTAAGAGCCGAAATAGGCGATGTAGTTTTTATTTCATTGGAATCTTTAGGATGGAATACACTTAATTCTAATCAAGGCAAGAAGTTCAAGATTATGAAACTTGCTATAAAAAATAATGATGAAGTAGATATTACTGCAAGAGAATATGATGATGATGTTTATAACTTTGGCTTAATACAAGCAGAAGATACTACACCAAATACAAACTTACCTAATTTTTCATCTGAAGATAAACCAATAATAACTACACCTTCTGAAGAATTAATAGCAATACCACCTACATTATTCAACAGGGTAACTATTAATTGGACACAACCAAATAAATCTTCTGTTGAATCTTATGAAATAGGAATCAATAGATTGAACTCAGTACGCTTTGCAAATAAAGCTAGTTATGATTTTGAAGGAAGAAGTGTAACCGAAAGTTTTACTATTGATAAATTAGAAGAAGGTCAATACTTTGTAGCTGTTAGAGCAAAAAATAGATTGGGAGTTTATTCTGATTTTGCAACAGAAATATTTGAAGTTAAAGGGTTTTCTACCTTACCAGCAGTAAATACACCAGCAATAAATTTTGTAACAGAAGAACTATTTACTACCACACAAGGTTCAGGTGTAAAAGCAAAAGCCATTTTAACTTTTGGTACTTCAGTTAATACAGATTGGGAAGATTTAGGAGTAACCATAGATCATTATGATGTTGAATTTAAAAAATCTACAGAAGCTTCTTTTCAAGGTGCTGGAACATCACAAGGAACTAATTTTGAATTCTTTGATATTGAACCAGCTTTGTATGAATTTAGAGTAAGAGCAGTAAACACAGTTGGCGTAGCATCAGAATTTTCATCAACCACACAAAGAATCTATGGCTTAACCGCAGTTCCTTCTGATGTAAGTAATTTATTTTTAAGAGCAGATTCTAATACTGCAACTTTAAGTTGGACACCTACAGCAGACTTAGATGTAAAGATTGGTGGTTTTTATGAGATAAGACATAATTCATTAACATCAGGTGCAGTTTGGGCGCAATCAACACAAATAGGTGAAGCTGTATCAGGTATTGCAAACTCAACAGAAGTGCCATTGTTAGTTGGTACTTATTTAATAAAAGCGGTTGATTCTACAGGCTTTAAATCTGCTAATGCGACAACAGTAGTAAATACAGTTACACCTGATTTATTTCAATCAGCACAATTTTTAACAAGAACAGAAAATCCATCTTTTGCTGGAACTAAAGCAAATATGGTTGTCATAGATGAAAAATTAAAACTAGAAGCAGATACTTTATTTGATTCATTAGGATTGATTGATGAAGTAGCATTAATTGATGCTGCTGGTGGTGTAGATTTATCAGGTACTTATGACTTTGCAAACGTTATAGACACAGGTATTGCAGCAGCTTCTTACCGATTGACTTCTGCATTTGCTTTTACTACTAATTCAACATCGGACTTTATAGATACTCGTTCAGGAAATATTGATAGTTACGAATCTTTTGATTTAAATACTTATGATGATGTAGAAGTACAGTTGCAAATAGCAACAACCAATGATGATCCTAGTGGCTCACCAACATTTAGTGATTTCCAAAACTTTAGAATCGGAAATTATTTTGGTCGTGCTTTTAAATTTAGATTATTAGTAACGTCAGGTGATGTAACTCACCAAGTTTATATCACATCATTGTCTGCAACTTTAGAAGCGTTCCAAAAGTTTGATACGCAACAATTAACATCAAGTACAAGTTCATTAGGTGTTACTTTTGGTCAGGGTTTTTTAGTTACGCCAAAAATTGCTGTAACAGCACAGAATATGGCAAGTGGAGATTTTTATGAAATAACAAGTGTGTCTAGCACAGGTTTTACAATTACTTTCAAGAACAGTAGTGGTACAATTGTCGCTAGAACATTTGACTATATAGCAAGAGGTTTTTAATGGCTCAACACGATTATGATATAGCTAATCAATCAGGTGCTAACTTTAGAGCAGACTTAAATAATGCTTTAGATGCAATAGTATCTAATAATTCAGGTTCATCAGAACCATCTACAAAATTTGCTTATGAATGGTGGATTGATACTTCAAACAATTTATTAAAGCTAAGAAATTCTGCAAACAACGCTTGGATTACTTTACCTTTATCAATCACCGCAGATAATGCAACATCAGGTGCTTTGACTGTAAATGGTAATTTAACAACCACAGGCACAATTGATGTCAATGGACAAGAATTAATTTTAGATGCTGATGCAGATACATCCATAACAGCAGATACAGACGATCAAATAGATTTTAAAATTGGTGCAACAGATGTAATGACTCTAACAAACAGTCATTTAGTTTTAAAAGGCACAACGCCAAAAATAACTATTGGTGATGGTGGTGAAGAAGATACAGCATTAATATTTGATGGTAATGCACAAGATTTTTATATTGGTTTAGATGATTCTGCTGATGATTTAGTTATAGGCACAGGTTCTACTGTTGGCACTAACCCAAAAGTTGTAGTAGAAAATGGCGGTAATGTAGGTATTGGTGAAGCATCTCCATTAGGTTTGCTTCATGTCAAATCAGGAGAATCAAGTGGTTCTGCTGATAGTGGAGCAGATGAATTAGTTTTAGAAAACTCTGGTGATGCAGGAATTACAATTTTATCTGGCACATCAAACTCTGGAAGTATCAGATTTGGTGACAGTGATGATAATGATAATGGAATAATTATTTATAATCATGATTCATCGCCATATTTAAGATTTTTTACAGGTGGTTCAGTTAGGGCAAGACTGGATTCTGATGGTCTTAAGTTTGGTTCAGATACTGCAGCAGCAAACGCTTTAGACGATTATGAAGAAGGAACTTGGACAGCGACTATAACGACTGATGGTACAGATTTTACTACTTCAGGCAGATCAACTTTAGGCAAATATACAAAAATAGGAAATTTAGTACACGCTCATTTTAATGTTTCAATAAATTCACCTACAGGTGGTACAGGTAGTTTAGTTTTATCAGGATTACCTTTTGCAAATGCTGGAGAACCAGCTATCACAGGTAACTTGCACATTGGAAGAATAGCCAATTCACAGACACAAGACCCTCATGGATATTTATCGACAAGTGCAACCTCAATTACTTTTTATTACAATAGAGATGGAAGTACCGCAGCTGGTTTTAGTTCAAGTAATTTAAATGGACAAGTAACACCTTTTTTTGTGGGTTCAATAACTTATTTAGTGTAAAAAATTATAATTATTATTAAGAGGTAAAAATGGCAATAATAAAAGAAACAGTAGTAGATAAAATAGAAGTGCTTGAAATGGGACAAGTGCAAGTCAGAACTGCTACAGTAATAAAAGAAGATGATAATGAACTAAATCGTTTTTTTGAAAGGCACGTTGTAAATCCAAGTGTAAAAATTGATGATGCTTGGAATGACACAGACATATCTAACGAAGATACTAAAGTTCAAGCTGTTTGTAATGCAATTTGGACTACTCAGGTTAAGACTGCATATCAGGAAATGTTAGATGCACAAGAAATAAGTGAATAGTATGTCAGATATACAAGTTAAAAACGATAATGGTCTAGTTGAAAAATTTAGCAAAAAAGATATGACTGATGAACAAAGAAGTTTATTTGATGCTCTTTTAGACTTGCAAAAAAGATGTATTGAGATTGAACCGATAGCTAGAGAGTTTGCCGATAAAAAACAATTGGTTGATCTTAAATCTAAATCACTATTAGAAAGCCTTAGAGGTATAGGAAATGCCGAAGAAAGCGACAGCGAAACCAAGACAATCGACTAAAAAGCCAACTGTTGAACAAGTATCAAATGCTTTGGATAGGCATGAAAGAGTTTGCGAACAGAAATGGAAGGAGAACTTTCGCAGATTAGATTCTATTGAATCGGATATAAATACTACCAATAAAAGATTGTGGCAGATAGCTGGTATTGTTATCGGTCTATTATCTTCTTTAGTGATTAATGCGTTCTTCATGTGAAATGAACATTGAAGAATATTATATTGAAATCTCAATATTTATAGCAAGTGTCTTAGGCGGTCTTGCTCTTAAAGATTATTCGGTATCTTTTATCAAAGGTCTTAAATTCAAACTAAACTCACAATTCAACGAAGGCGATAAGGTCTTATTAGATGGCGAACAAGCCATGATAATAAAAATAGGCATGGGTACTACTGTCTTTGGTGTTTATGGTCGTGATGGCTATACATGGCGTTATATCAGCAATACCAAGATAGAATCCCTTAAATTAGAAAAGATAGTTGATAAAGACTTGCATCAAGATTCTGCTTATGAAAAGCGACAAAAACTAAAAAACATTTTGGAGGGCAAAGAAGATGATTGATAAATTTTTTAAACCAATAAGCGATTTAATTGGTAAAGCCATACCTGATAAAACTAAACGTATGGAATTAGAAGCAAGTATCAAATCACAAATGATTGATCTGCAAAAATCACAAAATGAAATAAACCTAGAACAAGCAAAACATCCTAGCATCTTTGTTTCGGGGGCAAGGCCCGCCATACTTTGGGTAGCTTGTTTGGGCTTATTATGGTCTTTTTTCTTAGCACCTATTATGAATTGGATAGTATGGACTTTTTCTATAGACATTGTGCCACCTGAAATTGAAACAGAAGGTCTTATGACTTTAACATTATCAATGTTAGGTTTAGGTGGTATGCGAACTTTTGAAAAGTTTAAAGGTGTCGCAAGAAATAATTTAAGAGAAGAAAACGTAAGAGATACATACAAACCATAATGGAAACAGGTGTTACCAAAGAGCTGATTGATGATTTAAAAGAAATGCTTATCAAGAATGAAGGCATGGAACTTAAACCTTATCAATGTACCAGCGATAAAACTACTATTGGTGTTGGTCGTAATCTAACTGACAATGGCATAACTATCCAAGAAGCTGAAATGTTATTAGCAAATGACATGGATGGTGTTTTTGCAGATTTAGATAGAAACATACCTTTTTGGCAATCCATGCCTTACAACGTCAGATTGGTCTTGGCAGATATGTGTTTTTGCTTGGGCATCAATCGGTTACAAAAATTTACCAAGATGCTTGAAGCTATGGAAGAAAGAGATTTTGAATTAGCTGGAGAAGAACTATTGGATTCTACTTATGCGGTACAAGTAAAGAAACGAGCCGATAGAAATTACCGACTCGTCACAGATGGGGAGAATTAGTTATTTTTTTAAACCTAGAAATTCTATATTGTCATCTATGTTTTGCATGATTTCTTTTCTAGTTTGACCAGCACACTTAGCTTCATAACACTCATAATACATTTTATAAGATGAACTGTTATATCCTGAAGACCTGTAAATATATATTTCAAAACCTTTGTAGTAAGCTCTATTCTTGTTTTTGTAAATAAATTTATTTTTTTGGTTAGTCATAATTTTCTCCTTAGTTCTCTCTACGAATTCCACCAGACTGAAAACCTAAAGGTCTTTTTTCAAGCGTTCTTCTTATTTCCTTATGATTTGAATTTTTAGTTAAAAACAAAGCATTAACAAACATCTCAGCGTGAACATACTCAACATCTGAAACAAGCTCGTCATTAAACATTGCTCTTAGCTCTGCTCTGATTTCTCGGTTAGTAAAAGTCATAATTTTCTCCTTTATTGATAATTACAACTATTATATTAATGAGTTTTACAACTATTTCAACAAAAACTTAATCTTTTTTAGGTAATTCTTTGATACTAAATCTTCTTGAAGTATAGGCTTCTTTTGCTGGTACTACCTTCTCAGGTTGTGCTTTGTAATTAACAGTCTGCCAAACGACTCTATGGCTTTCAGAATAGCCTTCTTTGGCTTCTTTCATAGACATCATAATGCTTTTCTTAGCTTCTTCGATATTGTCCTTTAGGTTCTTTATTTGTGCTTCCCAAGCCACAATGTTATCTATCTGTACTTGGTCTTGCTTTGTTAGTTCGGTAGATTCACCATTGTCTTGCGGTGTGATATATCCAGCTTCTTTGGTATCAAAAGGATCATACCAATCACAATGAGCAATCCTATTGTTAAAGTCTATGACTGTAGGTTCAAGCACATCTTTCTCCCATTGTTCGTCACGTTGATAGAAATACATTCTCAGATCAGAACCATTTAAAACACACACTACTGACCAAGAATATTCGGTAATAGCCATTAAACCTTTAACCTGTATAACGCCACGATAGGGCGGTAGGCTTTCGCTTAATGGTGCATTGGTGACTTTGATTTCAACAATACCTTTACCATTTAGCTTAATGCCTTCGCCATCTTCAAGTTCAGGACAATAAAAACCTTTCTCTTCATCTTTGGTAATAAATAGATTATCAGCAACACCAATACAATCTATTGAGCCATTTAAGGTAACCTTATTGTGCCTAACAGCTTCTTCTACTACCAACTGTATATCTAATAAGCCAATCCTTTTAGATGCCAACTCAGCTACAGGTTTTTCCAAGACATTACCTACTTCCATATAATTATTGGTATCAATTCTAATATCTTCACCTTTCAAGGCTTTATGACAGTTCTCCAATACTTGATTCCTAGTTTGATAGGGATTCTGTCCTGTAATCAATGGTTCTAATAAACTACAACTGATTTCATAGTCAGGTGTTAATTTACCTATAGCTTCAGGTGTATGATCTATCTTTTGTGTTTTCATAGTTTATTTCTCCTTTTTAAATCTTTTCTAATTCTGTCTAATGTTTCTTCGGTTAATTTACCAGCATAGTTTATTTTTGTTTTGCTTTCCTTTTTATACATCTTTACCAATGCTTGATAAAACTGCTTCTCTCCCTGTTTCTTCTTCGGTTGTTTGTACTGATAGGGATTCTTTCTTTTCATGCTTAATAATAAATTCTTTCATGTCTATCATCCACAGTTTTAAGGCAGTAGCTTGTTTGCTATGAAATTGTGCATTGGCAAAATCTTTTCTAGCTTGTTCGTTGTGATAGTCAATGACCTTCAAAATGATACCTATGGCATCTTGATATGGTTGCCTTACCGCAGAACTAAAAGTTCTTTTGACTTTATCCATAATGTTTGAAAACTTGATCTGATATTTCATCAACAGAATCTCTGCATTGTATCGGTTCAT
>Ga0181414_1000368_pt1 | contig 13871 bp, 22 predicted proteins | sample 37SPOviralmetaG_FD_130139 | JGI IMG/M metagenome (GOLD analysis project Ga0181414, IMG submission 130139) | Marine viral communities from the oligotrophic San Pedro Time Series (SPOT) site, San Pedro Channel, CA, USA - 37 SPOT_SRF_2012-11-28 | ecosystem: Environmental > Aquatic > Marine > Strait... | reverse complement strand
ACGCAGTTTAGATGTATCTGATATCTAGCACCTGCAAATGAATGCTTTGCACCATAGATTAGATAGTCACCTGACTTTTTAGTATCTAGTTTAAGATCTCCAAGAGCCATAGGTCTATTAGCACCAAATAAAATTCTTACAACGTTACCTGTCGTATAATGTCCTGATGAGTGAATAAAACCTGTACCATCTATTCGTATTGTAATAGGAGATTTGCGTAATAATTTTTTAAGAGTTTTTGATGCTATTTTTTTCTTATGTCCAGTATATTCATCCTCATCATAAGATATGTATCTATACGATCCATCATCGTATGCACCAGCCGATGATATTTGTGTTATTGTTTTTGAGTTCTGTTTCTGTAACTGAACATCATTAAATACAAAATCACTTGCCATTGTCGGTTGCTGATTTCTAATTTTAGTTTCTAATATATTTGATACTACATCATCAATAATATTGTGATTACAAACTGTATCTTTAAAATTATGTGTATCAATAAAATGATGCTCACCTGACACTAAGCCATCTGCTATCAAGTTGTACATATCTTCTGCATTTTGTATAGAGTATTCTTTTATTGGAACAAGTCTGTATGATAATTTTTCTAAGTCATGATCTGTAGGCCCATGTATGAAAGGAGATTTTTTATTAATTGGCTCATTTTCAATCATCGTCTTAAGATCTGCGTATATCAATTTATTCTGAGTGAATGAAGAAAAGAGATATGTAGGAAAACCTTCTGTTGTTGTACCTCTATTTTTTATCCACGATAAAGCATCAATAGGAGTAAGATTAGGTATGATAACTTTCATCTTCTTCTGAAAGACTTCAGAATAAATTTCTGCTACTTCATAGTTTAACCATTCAGCTGCAATCTTTTTTATAATTTCATTAGGACTACCTTGATAGCATTTATTTACATTCTTTAAATTAGAAAGAAATAGTATGTCTTCAACTAAGTGAAGCATAACTAAATCTGTTTGTTCATTTGCTTTTTTATTTGTTATAATCTTACTAATTACAAATCGGTGTTCTACATAAGCACCTTCTTCTTCAGCATTTCTAAATGTTAACGTACAAAATTCAGCGCCTTGAATATCAAGTCTATCGTAAAGTCTAAGTGTATCAATAAAAGCAATTTGACCAGTAATATATGGTAAATCAATGTGTTCAAAAATTTCCATGTCAGAAACTAATCCGACAATATCAACAGGTTCTAGCATACGAGACGAATTTATAATTACAGACTCAAGTACGAAACCATCTTTTCTTTTTGTTCTTGTCATAATTAATTTCTAATTGCTTGGAAGAATGCAGAAGACACTTCGTTAATAAGATCCGGTTTAATAACCCTTATATTTTTCAGTTCATCGTTTTTTCTTACATATCTATCATAATGAGTTATTTCTGTTAAAATTGCTGGAGCATCTAGAGTAGGATCAATGTCAACATGATTACCATCTACATCTTCATAATGATGAGCAGACAGATGTTCTTTCATAATAGAAGCCGCAGTGATAGCACCAGGTATTTCTAAGTCAACTGTTACGTTTGTTACAATCTCGCCAGCGGTGAAAGCTTTTTGCGAGGCAACTACTATTTGACCGAGATCTAAATTTCTTCTTAATATTTCACCTCTAGCACCAGATGTAGAGCCTGACGCAGTTTGTCCTACAAGCATAATTCCTGTAAGAATATTTTTAGTACGTATAACATTATGAGGAAAATCTTGTTTTACTTGATCTTCTAATTGATTCAGTGTAAGAGGCCATCCTCTTGATCGTAGATGATCATTAATAAGATAAAAAGTCCAGTGAAATTGTGGGCTACCATAGAGTTTAAACGACACTTGATCTGGTCTATCATTCTCTTGAATACTATAGTTACGATAAAAACTTACATTATCTTTAATTTGATCAACTATATCAGAGTAACGAGATATGTCTTGAAATATTTCGTATGATAATTTTTCACCGCCTATATCTTTATTATTACCAAAGTAGTATGCGGTTCTAGGAAAATTTCGAAAGTATAACATTAGTAACCTCTTTCAATATCTTGTTTCGATAGAGCGCGATACTCTTGGAATATCAAAGTCATATCTACTTCTGTCGGTTGACCATCGGCATGAAACGACATCTGACTTCCATTATAATTTACTTGGCAACTCCGAAGATATGCTAATTGTATCTTAGGAAACTTTGCATTTGAATTAAGAAACTTAAAAGATATTTCAAATAGATTCGGAAACTTATAACCTGCAGGTATACCTTCCGCCAAATTTACTGTTTCTGGATACATTTCTGTACGGAATGATTTCACAATATTTTCTACTTGAGAAGCTTCTGCTGCAGATGTAGCTATGAATCTAAATTGAAAAGTGAATTGACGGACATTCGGTCTGTCGAATATCATTCTTGTACCAGGATTTACACCTGTTTGCAGTGCAGTTAGCGATGCAGCTCTTAGTCCTGCTAAAGGTATTCTATTTGCCACACGTGCAGCGGCAACGTTTGCAGTATCTTTTGTGATTTGACCGGTCGCTAAATTAAAAATACTCTCTAGTCCTTCGCCTACTGCAGATCCTATAGCATTTACTATTCCACTTCCACTATTTAATGCAGCCGTTGCAACCAATCCTCTTGTTCCTAAATTTTCTTGGTTGTATGATATATCATCATTCACGACAAGAGACTGTGGCATGTAAATTCGAATCACTACAGGTTTTAATGGATCAAGTGTTTTTAATCCAGTTGCACCATCTTGTCGAGGATTGCGATCTTGTGTAAGTGCTTCTTGCTCTTTTCCAGTTGCTGCTTTAGTTAAATCTGTTATTGGTGTATCAGCACCTCCTTTCGCAAAAGGTGATGGATCATCGGGAGATACGATTCCTGTTTTGCGATCAATATCTGGATTAGTGGAAGTAGTTGATAGCTGATCAGCTTTAGCTTCACTATTTGTTAGCCCTGTTGCCATGGCAGCTCTTACTAATAAAGGAACATCATAAAATTGAGCATATTCTGCAGGATCAACTGTGTATGCATCAACGGTTCGAACCTTAAATTGCATCATTGCAGGAAAATCTGCTGCCCCATCGAAAGGATAACGATATACTGCAGGAGCTGCAGTAAAATTGTCACCCTGTTCAGTCTGTGCCGATCGAGTAGCATTCTCATTTGTCACACTACCAAGATTTTCGAACCCTCTACTTTCTTCTTGTGCGCTTTTCGCTTGTTCTTCTATTTCTTGTTTTAACCCCGGATCAGGCATGACAATTTCCTATAAATAAAATTAGTAAATTATACCACTATTTATATCAAAAAATGGCATATTCTGGAAAGTATAGACCAAAGAATCTGAAGAAGTATAGAGGTGATCCTGATAAAGTAACATATCGTTCTCATTGGGAAAAGCTTTGCTTCTTATGGTGCGATCGTAATCCTGATGTAAAGTATTGGTCATCAGAAGAAACAGTTGTACCTTACTTTTGGGATATTGATAAGAAATACCATAGATATTTTGTAGATCTTAAGATTACATTTAACAATGGTAAAACAATACTCGTTGAAATAAAACCTGCCAAAGAAACAGAACCACCTAAAAATGCCAATAAGAGTAAAAGATATATAGGTGAAGCAATGACCTATGTAAAGAATATGAACAAATGGAAAGCTGCAAATAGTTATGCAAAAGATAGAGGATGGGAGTTTCAAGTATGGACAGAAAAAACGCTTGACAGTATGGGTATTATGAAAGAACAAAAGGGTAAACTGAAACCACTAAAACCATTAAAACCTTACCGTAAAAAGCCTAAGAAAAAGATATAAATACTGGTATGAGTAACTTATTTGCAAAATTAGAATATGAAGCATTTCGCGCTGGTATTAATCCTCGTACAAAAGAGGCACAAGACTGGTTTCGTAAAAAAGCACAGTCTATGCGAAGAGTCAATAGACAGGATCTGCTACAAGATGAACAAGTAAAACTTGTAAATAGACAGAATCCACTTATAGGATCTATGAATATGTTTTTCTATGATCCGAAACATAAAGAGACTTTGCCATACTACGATAGATTTCCACTTGCAGTTATTGTAGGACCGGCACCAAATGGATTTTATGGATTGAATCTACATTATTTACCAAATGTACTGCGAGCTAAACTTCTTGATGCATTACTTGATATTACAAATAATAAGAAGTACGATGAAACAACAAGATTTCAAATATCGTATAGAACATTACAGGCTTCAAGTAAAACCAGATTTTTCAAGCCGTGTTATAAACATTATCTGACAAGACATGTAAAATCACGACTAGCACGTGTTGAAGCTCCTGAATGGGAGATAGCTACATTCTTACCGACTGCTGATTTTGAAAAGTCAAGTGCTGCTAATGTATATGCACAATCAAGGAAAGCAATATGAGTAGTATAGATCAACTTAAATCTCTTGCATCATCTAAACTCGGCTTTGCTCGAACTAATCAGTTTCTAGTTGAGTTACCTACAAACTTTTCAGGTAGCGGAGGATTCCTTGGTTCACTGACTACACTTCTTTCAAGTGGTATAGGTCTTGGTTCTGGTGGTGGAGATCTTAATTTATTGTGTTCATCTGCAACATTACCTGGTAAACAGATACTAACACACGATCGTCGTATCGGTATGGAGTTTCAAAAGGTAGCATATGGTTATGCTGTTGATGATGTTGCTCTTACATTCTATGCATTAAATGATTATGGCACAAGAAAGTATTTTGACGAATGGAGATCATATACACTTAACGAAAATGGTCATATTGCAGCTTACAAAAAAGATTATGCGAAAGATGTAAAGATACATCAGTTACGCAAACCCATTAAGAATATCGGTACTTCGGCTGGACCGATTAAAGTAAACATAGGACTGGGTGGTGGATCTGTTTATTCAGTAAGATTAAAAGATGCATTTCCTACAACAGTTCAGGCCGTTGAATTGAACAATGATTTGGATGGACTTGTACAAATAGGTGTACAACTGTCGTATACAAATTGGGAACGAACATCAAGTGGACAAGGCTGGATCCAAGCGACTGGTGGATTTACCGGCGGATTAGGCAGCTTGACTGGTTTCCTACAATAGGAGTAAAGTATGGCACTGCCAAGATTGAATGAATCGCCACAGTATGAATTAGTTATACCATCAAGTGGAGAAACTGTAAACTACAGGCCTTTTCTTGTAAAAGAACAAAAGGTATTATTAATTGCGTATGAGTCTCAGGACCAAAAGCAAATTGTTAATTCTATTTTGCAATGTATTTCTGCCTGTTTAGAACAAGAAATAGATGTATCAAAACTTTCTACGTTTGATGCTGATTATATTTTTACTACAGTAAGATCAAAATCTGTAGGAGAAAAAGTAAGTGTTAATGCAAAATGTAGTTCGTGTGAACACGCAAATGAGATTGAGATAAATCTAGAAAATATACAACTAGAGGGTAAAGTAAAACCTATCAGCGTAGAAATTACAGAAGACATTCATCTTAAGATGAAATATCCTACATATCATGATCTTATTACTAAGACAAATATTGCAACAAAGGGAGCCGCTGTCGAATCGATTTTTGAAATGATTACAACATGTATAGACGGTGTTGCAACTAAAGATGAGTTTCTTTCTGTACAAGATGAATCAAGAGAAGAGATAGAAAGATTTATCAATTCATTAACTACTGATCAATTTGAAAAGGTAAGACAGTTTGTAGAAACGATTCCTAAAATAACATTAGACTATGAATACACATGTGAGGCTTGTAAACACGTTAACAAAAATAAATTGGAGGGACTGCAGGATTTTTTTTCGTAAACCTCTCGCATGAGTCATTAGAAAATTATTATAGAACTAATTTTCAATTACTACAACATTTTAATTATTCTTTAACTGAAATTGATAATATGATGCCGTGGGAGAGGGAAGTGTATCTAACATTATTATTAGAACACCTTAAAGAAAAAGAAGCAGCAAACAGCACATGACTATTACGTTAGCAAATATCAATGACACCCTACGAGAACAAACTGTAGCTATTACACAAGAACAAATGGTAACTCAGAATCGCGTTAAGCAACTGAGTAAGTCATTTGACACATTTGTAACAATGTTAAAAAGTGATGAAGGTGACGATCTTGAGGCTGAACGTGAAGCAGAAAAACAAACTAAGGTCGTTCAAAAACTGGAAAGCAGAGAAGGCAAAGGTGCCGGCGGATTAAGTAAAGTTTTTGACATAGGGAATCTTATACCATTCGCTTCAGGATTGGTAGCGGGTATGATGAAGCGTGGTATACCTGCTCTTATAGGTGTTCTACTTGCAGATGAATTAGCTGAACAAGTTAAAAAGATGACTGGTAGTGATCTTTTAGCCAATGTTACAGAATTTGGTACTGCGGGATTTGCAGTCGGTTTTTTATTTGGAGGTGTTAAAGGTGGTATATTAGGTGCCGCCATAGGAGCAATTTTTAGTGATGCATCAAGAGATAAAATTGCCGAAGTACTTAGTGATGCTTTGGATAAGGAAATAAAAGGAACTGATCCAGAAGCTTTGATAGGTGCAGGTGCATTGACTGGATTGGCTTTACTTGCACCAAAAATTATATCAAAGATTCTACCTCTTTTTCTAGGGCCGGCTGGCATATTAGTACTTGCTGCTGGTGCAATAACAACACTTGCATTTAAGTACTTTACTGATGATGAGTTTAGGAAAAAAGCAGATAAATTTATGGATCCTCTTCGTAATAAGATAGACGACCTAATGTCAGGTATTGCCAGCGCGGCTAAAAATTATATTAACAAAATATTTCCTGATTTCGTAACAACAGATGCTGAAAATATATCAATAGATCAGATGATGAAACCTGAAGATTTAGCAGCACAAAGAGCTGCTGAAGCAGACATAGCAGCAAATAAACCGATTATTGAAGAGTTTAATAAATTAAGTCAAGGCTTTTCGCAATCAGGAAGATTAGAGCGTATGAAGAAGTTTGCTGAAGAACAAGGTATTGATATGAGTAGAACTGCTGAAGTTTCTTCATTTATGGGAGTAGGGAAAGAATCTACATTAGCGGATGCTGATGATCCTTTTAGATTGCAAATGGAAATTAATAAAATTTTAGGTGCAAGAACCGCAGATGCAAAGGCAACACTAGAAAGAATTGAAACAGTAAGAAAAGATTTAGAAAGACAATTAGCAGAAAAAGATACGGTTGCTGATACGACTCAACCGAATATTAAAACAAGAATATCTGCATTAGAAGCTAAGCTAGCTGTAACAACAGAGCCTTCAGAAAAAAGATTTATTCAATCTCAACTTGCTGCTTTAAGACCTTTAAGTAGTAACGTCTCTCCGTCTATTAATCAATTTGAGTTAAATAGAGCAACACCTACAACCAATGTTGCACCGGTTATTGATGCTTCTGTTACTAATCTTGGACAATCAACCACCGCTCTTGTAGGATCTGGTACCAATTCGTTTGATACAAATAATCCATTATTACAAAGAGCGATGGCTGGTATGGGTATGTAATTAGTCTTCTTGTGCTAACTTAGCAAAGTAAGACATCGTATCATCATCACTTTGAAGATTGACTTCTTCTGCTGTGATAGGTTCAGATACACGATACTCTGGCTGAGGAGCTGGAGTATTCATTTGAGCTTCTTGTTTCATGGTTGGTGCACCAACTCCTGATGCATAATCAACACCGAGCTCTAAGACTCGAGCTAATTTAACTCTGAGTTCATCATAAGTTTTATAGTTCTTAGGATCGGTAAACTCACTAAGATCATGCAACTGATTATACACTGCTTCTAGCTTAGCTTCATCTGACTCATAAAGAGCAGTTCCACTTGCAAACTCAGATTTATCATAGTTACGATAACCTTCAACCTGACGAATTTTAAGCTTGAAGTTAGCACCATCCCAGAAATCAAATGGATTGATTGCTTTTTCATCGGCAAATGATGGCTGCATAACATCCATAATCTTGTCAAAGATCTTCTTACCGAACTTATAAAGTACGACACGACCTTGATTATGCGGTGCAGAAGGATCTTCTACTACTAATGCATTAACTACGTAATGCAGACGCCGCTTTTGTGCACGTGCGGTTTCTTTATCGGCTTCAATACCAGAATTCCAGAGTTTGGAGTTGAGTTCGCCAACAGGATCAGGTTGACCAATAGATGTAAGGCTGTTTTCGATATACCACAAACCTGTTGGGCCTTTGAATCCATGATCCCAGTATCTGACCCATGGTAGTTCTGAACCTTCGGCAGCTGGTAAGAATCGTAAGACTGCATATCCATTACCTGCCTTGTCTACTGTCGGTTTCCAGATACGCTCATCATCATAGTTTTTCTTTTCACCACCGCCGACTGCTTCGGCTGCTTTTACGAGTTGTGAGATATCTGTACCGCGATTGCGTTTAAGTGCTTCGAATGACATATTTGTTTTTTCCTTGTATAGCTGAAATATGATTTATTATAACACAGTATAACTGTAATGTAAATCTATATATATTCATCTTATTCGAATAAAGCTGAATCTATAGAATTAGTTTTAGGTAGGAAGTTAAGGTTCATTGCTTCTGCCTCAAGCTTCCCTTTAATGATAGGTGATATGAACTTATTGACGTCTGCTGGATCAATTTCATTCTTATCACAAAGATATAAGATTGCTTCCATGTAACTAATCTTAAGTTCGACTACAGTCTTCTCAATGAGCTGTGTAAATTTACTCTTGTTAAGAAAGTCACTCATCTATCCATTACCCTTAGTAAAATTGTATCACCATTTAATCTACCATTTGGTACAGTAGTTTTAGTGGTGAGCGTTTTCCATTCACTATCGATTTGTTTAGGTGTCTTACCCAAGACGTAAGGAATAAACATATCTGGCTTTCGTAACTTGACAGATCGACTGTTGACCTTATCAATGTTTTTAATCGAAGTACCAGAGATTTCAAATCCCTTTACATCTTGAGTAATGAATTCCGTCAACATACGATTCTTTGTGTTAAACGTATAGAGACGTGTACCTCCAACTATTTTAATAGGAGGTATCGACACAAGCTTAAATTCAGTATCTTCTTTCTTATACTGAACTTTAGCCACTTGTTTATCTGCAGCTTTTGGTTGCTTTACCCGCGTTGCACGAGTAGCTTTTGCCGCAGAACGGATACGATCGCAATCTGCCAACATTGATTGACAAACCTTGATCCTCCGATTGAGTTCTGGTCTTGTCAAATGGGCATATCCTTCGACTGCGTCATTGCAGCGTTTGTGATATGCATCCTCATAATCAAGTAACCAGCCTTCAATTACTTGTCTAACTGGTGCGACTGCACTACCAGAGAGACCATGTCTTTTAAATTCTTGATAGAGATCAAACTCAGCTTTTTCACCTTCCATCCACGCATCCTCAAGATTGAGAAGATCTTGCATAATGGTATTACTAATCTTCTTTTGAAGACGTTGCATCGGTGAAAGAGATACTACGTTAGCAGAGTCTTTAAGCTTTGCTTGCTTTTCGAAATAGATGTCTTTACCTGACTCGACAAGCTCCATCACGTACTTGTACAAACCTTCGGCATACTTACTAGACCTTTCATCTAGCTTGAGTCCACCGTTAATCCAGAAAGCGGTAGCACAATAGTGAGAGAAGATATAGAACTTATAATCAGGATGTGATAAAGCAAACTTCTGATTCTTATAATCGACATTTGCTTTGATATAAGTCTTAAGCGTACTAATAAGATCTTTACGATCAATTTCCATGTGGAAGTAATACTTGACAGCTTCGAAGCCTTTGTCAATTGGTGCACCAGCAAGACCGGTTCTAGCACGTGCTCTGACTTTAGCTTTTTTACGTTTTACCATAGGCATATGAAATCTCCTCTTTTTTCATTCTGTATATATTCTATCACAGTTTCACGCAAATGTACACAGTTATTTTCACTATTTGTGAAAATAGTTGGAGCCAGGTTAAGCTGGTCAAAAGTTAGTGTATGTCTATACATCAACTGCACCAGATTTAGCGTCTCATATTTGCGATGTCAACTGCATCCTTAGAATCTTTACGAATTGGTACCATATTAGATTTATGAAGAGTGCCGATACCAGCGAGCTCATCACCGGTATATTGGTTAGCTTTACGCTTACCTTCTACCCGCATGACAAGATCGCTGGTGGGCACAGTCTCGGCCACGGTATAGTCAGGGAGGTCAGCTATCCTGGACTTTATACTACCTTTTTCATAACCCAAAGACTTGAGGAGCTTTGCTGTTTCGGCTTCAGCGCGAAGTACAGCTTGTGTCTTTTTACGGGCTTTTCTCTTACGAGTAGAAATAGTAGTCATACCGCGAACGAGGTGCATGGTCATCTCTTGTATCCCTTCATTGTCATATCGTTGATGCGTTGTTGCAAATACTGACGAATAATCTTTTGTATTGCATCATACTCGCCTGTAGTAACTGCTTTCATACGCTCTAGCTCACCTTCGAACACACGAACTGCCATCATACGATCACTAGATAAATTTTCCATTATACTATTCTATCACAGTTTCTTGCGTTTGTACACCGTTAATTGCATCTACAATCACTTTTGCGTCATTTAATTCAGCAGTCTTCTGTTCTTCAACGTTATCATTAAGTTCTTTGAAAGCACGTGTTTCGCGAAGCTTATCAAGCAGAAACTCATTCTGTACTATACGTGTCTTAATAACACTATTAGCAACTGCGTTCTTGTACTCCAGAAGTACGTATGCACGATACTGTGTACCATTTTGAACTACTTTATTCTCTTTGACAGTGTAACCTGCAACGTCTGCATCTGCAATCAGATTACGAGTTACCTGTTCGAAGTTATTCTGTACACGACTATCAAAGTCTGTAGCACCAAGTTTTGTTTTAAACATTTTCAATTGAGAACGAATACGACTATCTACACGATCTGCAAGTGTTGTCTTTGCAGAAAGAACTGCGATGTCTACCGCTAACTGAAGATCTGGTGTAACGGCAGTACCGACTGCATATACAGCATCTTCTTCTTTTGGAATATTTGTGTACCACTTTGGCATTTCGTCAATTTGACTTTTAACCTGTTCTGACTGATACTCAAACATTTGCTTTGACATAGCTGTTTCAGGTGGGGTTTTGTCGCAAGCAGCAACTACTGCGACGAGAGGAATTAAAGCTAACCTTTTCATTTTATACTCCATTTAAAACTGCGACAATATTGTCGCGCATACCAGAAGTGACAAACCAATTTAATACTTCTGGGTTGTATACTACTAGTATTGCACCAGTAATTATACCTAAACCGAATTTAATCATTACATAACTCCTAGACTGACCAACGTACTGAATAAGTGAGTGACTCCATTACCTTCTTCTTCTACGCCAAATAGAAACTCACCTACTGACCTGTTCTTGGCTGGTATTTCTTTCTCAATGATTATAGTTTTAGGCGGTGTTTTGCAGTCATAACGTTTGATGTCATCGACTACACCACCGTCTTTGAAGAAAGTTCTTTGAGAATAGAAACAATCTTGCGCTACTGCTGGATTACAGCCACTAATTCCAATCGTTATCCATAGCAACAGTATCGCGCATCTTTTCGCCATAGTATTTCTCCGCATATTGTGGTGCATCCTGATAATGGTTATGGTTCTCATCCATCTTATCAACCATATCATCAAACTTTTTACGCTCGGGCTTATCTACTTCATCGACGTAACGTACTACACGTGCAGCACTAGCAGCTAGCCTTGCACGACGCGCTTTGATTTTTTCAAATCTTTCAGCAGCATCGCGAATAGCTTGCATACGCTCTTCTTGAGTAGATTCTTTAGTAATAACATAATTTGACATTCTTAGCTCCTCTTCTAATTTATCGTTTTATTTAAGAATTGAATCAATTTCAGTTTGATATTTTGGATCAAATTTAATTGTTAGTGATGGTAAATTTGAATTAGTTGGATAATCCAAGTGAATAAGAATAGATTTGAATTTATTGATGAAATCAAATAATTCGATGATTGAGACATTTGGATCGAAGTTGTAAGTTTTTGTAATCATATTTTTTCCTTTTTCCATTTTATAGATCTATTCTATCATACTTTTACGCAAATGTACACAGTTAATTTGCATTAAAGTCATTTTTTTTATGCAGCGTATTCTGACCAAAATTCATTCCAAAGTTCATCGACAAATTCTAATTGTTCATTGGCAGACATGTGTGCGATATCTGCAAAGCAGTTGTCTTTAGTAAGTAAGTTTAGAAGTTCTGAAACTTGCTCACAACCACCAATCCTAAGACTAACTGAGTTGATAAACTGATCTTCGCAATCCATAACGTAACTTGACATACCCATTATTCTTTCTCCTCAACATCAATACCATAATATTCTTTTGGGTCTACTTCGAAACGACCACACTCAGACAAATAAGGATTTTCAATCCAAATACCTTCAAACTCAAAACCTTCCATTATTTTACGCTCCAATCAAAGTTTTCGATAAGGAAGTCGTTACCTTTATCTTCGGCGATAGCAATTGCGATTGCTTCACGAATAGAAGTATCCAGGTTGTTAAGGTAACGCTTAGCAGTAGGGATATTAACACCATTGCTTTCTACAATAAAGTTACGAACAACTTCTGCATCGTTAGCATCTGCCTTATACATATCAACCAAATCCATTTCAATAACTTCTGGATCAATAGTTAAGGCTTTAAGATTTTTGATAAGTTTGTTAAGATTTTTCATGATTAGCTCCTCTTTGCTTTTTTCATTTTATACATATATTATACACTAAAAACCACGAAATGTACACAAAAAAGTGCACGAAGTTATTCAACAAAAACAACCACTTGTAATTTTTTTTCTAAGAACGATAAATATTTAGCAGATGGGTCTCAAATTGTTCTACTTTTTCGATACGATTTGGCCATAATATATACTCTTTTTCAGGATTTTTCTTCAGATTATTTAATAATGGCACAATTGCATTGTAAAGCTTATCCAGTTTCTCCTGAGTCACAGTCACAGTAGTAGCTATTGACTCGTTTTGACGAGCGGCTTCCTGCACAGCTTTTAATTCAGATTCGTCTACTGCAGTAAAACCGAAATCAAAGAAATCGTCGTTAGACATTACCATCTCTCCTCTGATGCATGTATTGAACGAAGAACAACCAACCGACAAATGCCCAAAAGAAGTTGTAAATGATACCTTGAGATATTACCCAAGCAAAAATTGAAATCATTATATGATCATACCATGTGAGCATTTAAAAGTCCTTCATTATTTCGCTGACCTTGCGTTCAAGATCTTCATTCATATTTTCTAGTACTACGATTTGATTGCGTAATTCTTCAACTTGATCTTTGCGTGCTTTCATAACTTGACTTAGTTCTTCGAGAACACTTTTAAGTTTTTCCGCTAAATCATATTCCATAATTATACCATAAATGTGTTAATGAATCCTTTAAGCGGGAGAGACTAAGTCTCTCCCTTATAAAGCAGAGCCTAGTTATAGATCTAGGATGCGGTTCTCCTTTGTTGCAGATTAACCGTTGATCTGTGCGAGTCTATTAAGCGACCAACCTATACTATTTATATGGAGCGGGTACGGAGATTCGAACTCCGATCCTCAGCTTGGAAGGCTGCAATAATAGCCGTTATACTATACCCGCAGTGAGTCTTTCTAATGAGGGCGCTCTATAATTTCCCACCAGCGTCTTAATTTTAGAGTCGTTTACTGGCTTAACCGCGTTATGTCGCTCGACTGTTTGGATTAGCAAAGACGCATCGACTGAGAGAGGAGCGAGACAGGAGCGCCTT
>Ga0181414_1000366_pt1 | contig 13917 bp, 12 predicted proteins | sample 37SPOviralmetaG_FD_130139 | JGI IMG/M metagenome (GOLD analysis project Ga0181414, IMG submission 130139) | Marine viral communities from the oligotrophic San Pedro Time Series (SPOT) site, San Pedro Channel, CA, USA - 37 SPOT_SRF_2012-11-28 | ecosystem: Environmental > Aquatic > Marine > Strait... | reverse complement strand
TCCCATCATTCGCCGCATATCTTCATTGCGCATAATACCGCCGTTTGAACCTGGAATAAACATCTCAGGTCCACGCTCGCCAACCATGTAAGGGCGACCAGCATTCACTGGGCCGCCGTTGGCTGCAAAGCCCACAGGGGCTATCCCTTGGTCAACCCCATTAATATTCAATCCCAGCCCAGTTTGGACAGGAGCGTCAGGCAATGTCTGTGGAGGAGTTGTAGAACTTGCGCTAGCAAGGCCAGCAAAAGCCTTTGCAATACCAATCGCGATGTAGGTAGCAATCATTCGAGCACCTTCTTGTGCCAAAATTTGGCCAACGCTCTTCAAGAAATCAGCAAATACCTCTTTAGCGTTCTTAGTCCCCTCAATTAAGCTGGTAATTCCATTTGTCAATGCACTACCAACTGCATTGCCAATACCTTGCGCAACATTAATTGCTACTTGCTGCAAATCAACAAGGCTAGCCTTGGCGTCTTTAATAAACTTATCTATTGGCGTTTGATTTATAAGCTGCTTAAAGACTTTCATTTGTTCTTCAATTTGCTCAGTCGTAATCCCACGATCGCGCATGCCCTCAAGCCTTTCACGCTCTCTTTGAATCTCTAACTGATTAAACTCTTCCTGTGTAATCAGGCCAAGCTCAAGCTTGCGGGTGGCAAGTGCCTGTTGCAGCTCTTGATTCAAACGCTTTCTGTCAGCCATTTGCCTTGCGAGCTGCTCTCCCATTTCCTTCCCAATTCTTGTGATTCTTTCCTGTAAAGCCTTTGTTTGATCCGCTTCTCTTTTATTTATTCTTGCCAGCTCAACTCTTTGCTTTTGCTCTGGCAAGGCTTTAGCAGCCTCTCTTGCGAGATCAGCCTCTAGCTTGATTCGTGCTTGCAGCCCAAGAATTTCGTCTTTACCAAGATTAATGCTTGCAATTCTTGCGTCAGCCACGGCCTTCGTGATGTCTTTTATGCCAGTGCGGGTATCAGGATCAGGCTCCAAGCCCGGCAGCTCTTGAGCTGAGTCAAAGTCTCCAAAAGCGAAAGGCTTGAAGTCAAAAAGTTGTTTAATGATTTCATCTCTCCGCAGCTGAGATGTATCAACTTGCCCTTGCCCTTGCTCGCTAAGCACAGCAGCCCCTCTTTGCCGCGCAAGGCCCATTTCGACCCCATAAGCTTCTTGCACATTTCTTTGGAAGCTGGGATGAAACTCTTGAGTTCCTGGAATCCCCCCGACAGTTGGCGTTACATTTCGAGCCGCTTCTTCGGCTCTTCTTAATGCTTGTTCTGCATTAAAACCACCAGCCTGCAACTCGCGCTCTCTCATGACAGCGCCATGAATTGCGTCAACGCCTTGACCGAACAAAGAAACTATCCCACCAAGTGCAGGCCCGAGACTTCTGGAAATTGCGTCTCCAAGCCTGCTAAACACTTGTTTAATTTTTTCAGCCGCAAAAATAAAGTCAACGACCAGGTTCTGCAAAACGGTCTTATTGTCATTTGCAAAGTCAACAATTCTTTTGAACAAATCCTGGAAGCCAGAGCCTACTCTCAAGAAAAATCCTCCAAAGTTCTCGACAGCCTCGTCTAAAGCAAGCTTCAATCTTGCTCCGGCCTTTTCAGGTGCATCTCCAATAAGCTTTGCGACTTCGTCGTAATCGAAAAGTTGCTTCTCGGTGAAATCAACAAAGTCAGAAATTTGCACGGTTCCTGCTTTCAGGTCTTTTGCAAGTTGGGGCAAAGATCTACTAGTCGCTTCGGCAAATTTTGCAACTGCCCCTGGCAATCTTTCGCCAATTTGACCCTGCAATTCTTCGGCGCTAAGTTTACCTTTGCTCAGCACTTGCACGCTGGCCCTTATGATTGCGTCTATGTCTTGTTGTGTTTTTCCAAAAGCAATTCCAGACGCAACTAGACCTCTAAAAATAGTTTCTGTCTCGGCAAGTGTTAAATTATTAGCTCTTGCCGCCACGGCAATTTGAGAAAAACCTCCTATAGTTTCTTTCAGGCTGATTGCATAATCTTTGCTAATATTTCTTGCTGTTTGAAGTAATTTATTGTATTCATCCTGCCCGTCAGAGGCCAAGGCAAGAGTTTGCTTCGCCAGATTGAGCTGAGTGGTGTACTCCGCCAAACCTGCCAACTGTTGCCTTAACTGCTCACCAGCAGCGCCAACGCCTGCTCCAACTATTGCTCCAGGAACGCCGCCTACAGCAAAGCCAGCGCCTGCTCCAAGCATTCCAAGAGGACCGCCAAAAATTCCAGCAGAAGCAATAGCTCCAGCTCCTTGTGCCAGCTGGTCTCTTCTGGGGCGAGGGCGGCGAGAAAGCTTTTCAAGCCTTCTGTCAAGTCTCTCAACCTCTTTTGTTACCTCTCGGAAGTCTCGACTAGTAGGATCTAGAACATCACGCAATCCTGCAAAAGCGGCCCTTTGGGCCTGAATGCTTGAAATGCTTTCGAGCCCTGCGCTAGACGCGAGCTTGATGTCAGAAGCAACTTTTTTGTAACTATTTCCCATCATCTCTATTTGCGCAATTGCGCCTGTCGCTGACACTTGGCCAATCGTTTTGTATAAATCACTCAGCTGCCTGACCGGCATAGAAGGTGCTGCAATATGCGCTGCTAGCGCCGCGTTGTATTCAGCGTCTGCTGCTGCCTGACCGGCAAGTATCCGCTGCTTTCGGCCGCGAGAACGCTCAACTAACTGTTCAGCTCTTCGCTGCTGCTCCGAGACTCCCTTGATTGCCTCAACGCGCCTATTGCTAATATCTATAAGCTGTTTTTCAATACCAAGAATCTCGCGTTGAGTGTCTCGATACTTATCGCTAGTAAAGTCAAGATCTTGTAAATTTGTTTTTAGTTCAGAGATTTTTAAAGAAAGTGCCGCTGTTGTTTTTGGAAGAGCGGTATCGATTTTTATAATTGACCTAGGGTCAACCACTCCACCGGCAGCAGTCTGAGCGCGAGCTATGACGCTTTGACGCGCTTGAGCTTGTCTAAAAGAATCTTCACGCTCCTGTATCTTGCGCAACTGGAGAACGTAATTGTCAGTATTGACCTTAAGGTCGGCTAGGTCTTTGTTTAATTGATTGATCTGAAGATTAAAAGCAGAAGGCTTTCTCGCAGGATATTGCGCTAAAAGCTGCGCTGCGGTAGCAACTTTTTTGCCTGTCGCTTCGGAAGTGTCTCCAACAGACTTTAATCTTTTTTCGTACCTTTCAATGTCTCTAGACAACTCCTTGTAAGCTTTGCTGCCAATCCGCGCCTGCTCTCTAACTCCTTTTAAGGCAGCAATCTGGCCTTGAATGGCTTTTTCGCTTGCGCCAACAGTTTTTGTGTAATTTTTAATTTCACTGCTAAGTTTTTCAATATCTTTATCCGAAAACTTTGTCGCCTGCGAAAGTTGTCGAAGCGAGCCCTTCAGGGCATGAACGCCCTGTATGCCAACTACCTTAAGATCTACAAGAAGGTCCTGAACGGTCTTAGCCATCTGCCTTCTTGCTGAATTCGCTTAGTGCTGCAGATTCCATGATTTGGAGACCCTCCAGCACCTCACGTCGGTTCTCCACATCATAAAGGTCAAAAAGCCCTCCGGAAACTAGCAATACCTCGTACTTGAGCCCGACGTAGCCCGCCATGCTGACTGTCCACTGGGTTTGCATCCGTAAGAACATCATCACGATGTCCCAGTTCTCCTCCCAAACTTCAAAGTGCTCTGATTCTTCTTTCTTCGGCTTAGGCAGGCTTAGCCCAAAAGCTGCAGCATCGTCATTGGTCTTGTCCTCAATGACTTTGCCGCCAGATGCCCAGTAGACAGCCGCCTCTTTTAGTTTCCCGGTTTCGCCTCTGCGTATGTCTTGGTGTAGGCCGACAACACTGCCTTCAGCCAGTCAACGTCGTCTGAGAAGTCTTCTAGCTCAGAAGTTGTGAACTTGATGTCCTTGCCAGCCTCATCTGTAATGCCCTCCCACCCAACAAGAACCTTTTTCAACAATTCAACGCCTTGCTGCTCGTCAACCTTCTCAAGCTCTGACATCTTCACACGCTTGAAGATCGCCGTAAATTCTGATTTCTCGAACTGACCAGGGTTACTGTCGCTGGGCTCCTGTACTTCCACAGGCCATTTGAAGGTTTTTACCTTCTTACGGACGAAAGCCATTACATAATTGAAACAAGCTGGCTCAGCATACACAAGAAAAGGGAGCCCGCAAAGGCTCCCTTTAGCCCACTCAACTACGAATTAGGTATAAATCAAGTCAAACTCAGCGTTCGCAGCTGAATCTGGCACGCAAGTGAAGGGGATCTCCAGCATCGCAATGCCATCAGAATCCCCATAAGACACATCGCCAATGTCCACCTTGCTAGAGGTGAACTGAACGATGTTGCCCGCTGCTGTTCCATGAGTGAACTGCAGGTTGCCTAAGGCAGCGTCATCATCGACAGCAGCAGCGAAGTAGTCCTTCGTGGCCATCAGAACAGCCTCGATCGAAACCGAGCCAGTTGCTGCGCGATCAGTGATCAGCACCTCTTTGCTGCTGCCGATCAAGTCGCGGTAAATAATCGCATTGCCCAACTCGAAGGAGAAGTTTTGCAAAGCGCCTGCGTAGGACAGCAGCTGGAAGCTAGTCGTGTTGCCATTCTTGAACAGCAGCGGATCTGCTTGATTGGCATAGGTTGGCGTCAGCATCGCGCTGTCGTCAGGAGCGTTATAAATGCCTGTGAACGAGAAATCCAGCGTTGGAATCTCGCCAACAGCGCCGCTGATCGCTACAGATCCACGGCAGCCAGTCATCTTGTGACGGACACCATCGATGTTGTAGTGAATCGTGACTGACTCAAACCCAGTGCTTACGGGGTCATAGGTGACACTAGTGCCGGCAACAATCGTCTCAGCCAAGCCACATGCCTTAAGAGCTTTACCGTACTGAGGAGCAGTACCTGCAGTGCCTGAACCAGCGAGTTCAACACTGAAAGTACACTCAACGCGAGTGTTAGCCAAAAGCTGTTGCGATGCACCGAGATAGGGGCGGATCAAGTCACGGCTCACGACATCACTACTCTGAGGAGTGATGCTTAGATCTCTGACGAGAACGGCGTCGGCTCCTGTTGGAGTTGGATCCGTGCCGTAAGTCGACTCCGTCTCGATCACTATCAGGCGTTTGCGGAGTAGCAGTGCCATCGGATGTTTCCTGTGATGGTTGTTGGGGTTGCGTCCGCGAAATTAAAGTGCGCACGCCTGTTTCAGGATCAAGGAGGTAGCTTCCGCCATGACCACTGTGTTCATCCATCATGGTAAGTGGAGAAGGTGGTTAGGTTTAGCGTAACCCTCACTCCTTACTGGGTTAAATCAGCAACCTCTGTCCGGTAGCGGATCTCATATTCACAACTGATCAGGCCCAGTGCCTTGTCAGCCTCAATAAATTCAAACTCAGTCCTTACTGGCACGATGTCATGCGCGTATCCCCCGAGAGTCAGGTCATTCATGACTTTGCTATGAAGTGACTCGACAGTGTCATCAGCCGCTTGATCTGGGATATCAGCTCTTTCAATGACAGTGATTCGGACAGTCATTGTCCAGTCCAGCTTTGGCAAGCTTGTTGTCTGAACGCAAACGTCACGGATTGGCTGCACAATTATCGCAGGTGACTCAGCGCGAGCCACAGGATCAACCCTTGTCCTATAAATCCTTGTGCCCACGCCAACAGTGTTGGTGAGAGCAGTACGGATCGCTGCCAAAATGTTTTCCCGCTTCGTCGTCATACGCCAGGCCCAGGGTCACGCCTATTCTGCACGATGTAGGCAGCACGCTTGTAGAAGAAGCTATCTGTGCTGCCCGATTGCTCTAGCAATTGCTTGATTCTAAGCCAGTTCTCATAGGTCACTTGATCCACCTATCAGTCCTTCATAAGCATTACACGCATAATTTTACCGTCGTCTAAAAACATTGGCTCACGAACTGTGTAATTGACACCGTCAACAGTCATCGTGTCACCTCGGACTACTGACGAAAAGTCAGAGCTTTTAACTACAACTGCATAGTCAGTCGTCAAAACCACTCCATCAGCAATAATTTCGTTTGGAGATTCAAAGTACCCAACTCCTGCGACCTGCCCAAGAGCTACCGGCACAGTGAAGCCTGGTGTATCGAAGAAAGCGTCTAGATCCTCTGTGAACGAAAGAGCCATATGAAAAACCCCCGGATAGCCGGGGGTGCTAGGTCAATAATCAGTTGTACTTTTTGCGTCCTAGTGCGGTGACGCTCACAGCGCCAGCACCAGTACCACCAGCAACAGTGATGACAACACGCGCATAGCGCTTGATCTCATCAGTGTTGACAGTCAGTCCCTCGACGAGAGCAGTGTTAGCGGTGGTAGTGGTGAAAGCTGCGCCAGACACATCAGCAAAGGTGCTGTTGTCAGACGAATCCTGCACCTTGACGGCATAGGTGATGCCTGAGCCACCGGCTTCAGCGTCAAGAATCAAATTGATGTCACCCTCATAATCCAGAAGGTCAACGCCTGTTTCGTTGCCAGTTGCGGTGACAACGTCGTTAGGCGCAAACGACAAGACGGTCAAAGTCCGTCGAGTGTTGCCGATGCTCATGATTCTTTAGTCCTCTTGCGAGTAGTGGGCTTTTTAGGTGGGCAAGCAGGTGCATCCTCTACTGCGGGCGCATCTTCTTGCTTGTACTCAACAGCTTTGCCGAGTCCGATCAAAGTCGCGGCGTCACTGTCCTCGACTTCCAAAATGGAGCCTGCATCAGCAGGCTCCCCGGAAATCATCACTGATCTAAGGATTTCAACCTTCATCAGGTAGCGAAGCAGAATGCACCAGGCTGTTTAACAGCAAAGTCCACGTCCTGCAACGCAATGATACGAACCGTACCAGCGGTAGCGCCTGCATAAGGATCAACAGTCAGATCCAGACCAGACCACATCGCCATGATCAACATGGAGAAATCGCCAAACAGTGCATCGTTGTTGCCCAGCTGATTGGAGACCGTCACCGGGTAGCCGTTGATCTCGTTATCGGCGAACACAAATTCGCCGCTACCAGCATCTTTCTTAGTGCTCTTCAGAGCGCCGCGAGCAGATGCGTTGACGAGGTAGCGCAGGCTGCCAGCGTCAGCGTTTGCTGCAGCAACATCGGTTTCCATACCGATGTACTCCTCAAAGGTGCCGAAGCTAGTCAAAGACTGGGTGCCAATACCAGTGGTATTGATGATGCCCAGAGGCTGGTTGGAAGAACCAGAGCCGTTGAGTCCAACACGATCAAGCTCAAGAGCAATCACGCGAGCAAGATCATCACGGACCATTGCTTCAACGTCGATGCTGGACTGCAGCAGCAGCTTGCGGCTGTAGTCAACAAAAGCACCACAGGTCTTGGGGCTCAGGTTGACTTGCTCAATGGTTTGCTGGCTCTCAGTAGGAGAAGCACCCTCGCCTACCCAGTAAGCAGTCGCACTGCTTCCCTGCTTAGGAATTGAGATGTTGCCGTTGATTCCGCTCAGGGTGGTCATGCCGGCGTTAGCCAGTGCAAGACGGTTCCGCAGCAGTTCGACGAAGCTGCCAGAGAGCAGCACATCATCAACAAGGTTGCCGCCAGCAGTGGCAGTACCAACGTTCAGGTCACGACGAAGCACCTCGTTTGGCACCACAATGCCGTTTGAGGAACGCTCGTACTGCTTAGCAGCAGCAGAACTAACTTCAATCTCATACTCAGCATCCCGGCGAGCTGAATTGTCGCCAGGGTTGGCCAGGTAGTTCAGAGCACGAATGAAGCTGAAGCGCTTAACTTCTTTTTGAGACAGACCGACATCATTAGAAGTGACGTCGGCAGAACGAATGGGTTGTTCCACTTGACGGGTTCCGATTTTTTCGAGGAATGCAGCGCGAGCTTCGTCGATAGAGTTGTCTCCATCAACCAACTCACGAGCCAGGTCTGCCATGCGGTGCTGAACACCGAGAGCGTTGATAGCGGCAACGCGGTCTTTCTCGGCCTTCTTGGCCTCCGACCGAATCACCTCCAAGTTGGGAGTTTGTTCTTCCATCACAGGAGTGGGTGTAGATGCGGTCGTGACCGCTGAACGATTTTCCTGCCTTTCAACAGGATCTTCGTCCACAATAATAGTGTCCACAGGTTGAGAAGATTCAGGCGCAGCGACCACTTCTGAGAGAAGTGAGCGTCCAATACCAATAGTAGGGTCAGCAGGAATTGAAACAAGGCTCAATTCGTGTGGTGTCCAGCTAGTGGCAAGCACTCCTTCTTCGCGTTGCTCAACTTCGTCGATTGAATAGCCAAACGAAATACCACGCAAAATGCCGTCTTTAACGTCATCTAAGTACTGTTTGGCAAATTCAGATCGCGAAAAGCGGATTTTGGCATATGCACGCTTTTTGCTGTCATCGAGGTAGGCCCTCTCCACAACACCAAGAACTTTGTCTGGATTGTGATTGAACAGGAATGGGGCTCCGTCATTAAGACGCATGAAGTTTGGCGCCTTGCTGTCGTGGCTCAACACCTCAGTACCGAAGTACCGCGTAACTGGGTACTCAGAGCTGAACGGGAACTCGAAAGTCCGCTCATCAATACTGCGGATCTCGGTGGCTTCGGTGCGCTGCATGCGCTCGCCAACCACTGAACGCTTTTTCTCTGGCTCTTCAGCACGGATCGGAGCGATTTTTGTCAGCGTGCTGAACTTATGCCCGACCTTGCGATCGGTTGCCTCTTTGTCCCGATAGAGCGTGATCAGAGCAGCTGGATCATCTTCTGTGCCAGTAATCGTGAAAGACGAGTCAGGCACGTCAATGTTGCCGTCACGCACAATGCGGTCGATTCGACCTTCGGCCCGGCCACCTGATGAATTCCAAGAGACAAAGTCTCCTGTCTTTAGAGCGTCAGGTGCCGCTCTTTCCTGTTCTTGCTCCATAGGGTCAGAGAGTTCTTCCCCATTATTGCTAATAAGTTGTCTACCCTCACGCGCTTTCTTTATTCGCTCTGAACGGGCGTCTGACCAAGACTTGCCAGCATCGCCGCCCCATGCAGCCCAAGCGACTCTGCCATTGCTCGGATAGCCCTCTTCTCCTGGGCTAAAACCCTTTCCCTGCTTATCCACAAGGTGTCTCGCGAACCACGCCGACATGGTCACCACAGTGTCGGCACTTAGCTCGTTACCGCTCAAAATCTGACTAGCGCGAGTACGTGCAACGTCTGTACCACCACCCTCACCTTCTGACTTCCAGTCGCGATAACGCTGTGCCTCTTTCCTCATGCCTTCATTAGGCATAAGGTCAATGTCAACTCCGTTTACGCTTGCCATTACTTCTTGCTCCGCTTACGACGAGCAGGCTGAGGATCCTCTGATTCGAGCAAAGACAACTGCACATCCTCGTCCGTCAGGTCTAAGTCCTTGTCTAGCTTGACCCCTGCATCAGCAGCAATCTTCTGCTCGCGCGCCAACTCTGAAACGTTGTCATCGAAATCACCGCCTGAATAGGCAATGATTTGCTGCTTAGTCATATAGCCAGCCTGCTCAGCTTCCCGGTAAGCCTTCACCTCTTTTAGTGGATCAACCCAGCTCCAGCCACGCGGCATCCAACGAGGAGATAAGTAACGCTCAGGACGCAGTTCATAGTCAGGAAAATCGCAATAGCCGCTCAAAACAGCCAAATTCAGCCACTCACGGAATACACGGTTGTGCAGGTTGTCAATCAAATACTTCTGAACAACACGCCAATGCTCTCGATCCTCAAGCAAGCTAAGTCTTGAGCTGCTGTAGTTTGTGTCGCTAAAGTCGCGAGATAGCGTCTCATAAGAGCAGCCAAAGCCTGACGCAAAACGCCTAACTTTGTTCTTCACAAACATCTCAAACTGTTGGTCAGGAGAGTCGATGTCAGGCACCGTGACAGACTCGCCGGGAGACAGATATTTAAACGTGCCAGGAGAAAATTCTGAGATTCTTTCGCTATTTTCAACATCATCAGCAATCAATTCTCCCTCGTTATTTGTGATAAACCCCATAATGCTCGCGCCAGCACGGGCGCGAATCACCGCTGCTTCTTCATAACCCTGCAGCTGGTGCGCATCAGCCATCACGCTATGAAACCACGGCACACCTCTGTTCTGACCTGGCCTTTCAGGCATAAATAGGTGAATGACATCATCTGCAGGCAAGAAAACATGCTTCCTGTCAGGTACAGGGCTGCCCTGGAAAAATGTATCTCCAGGGTGGCGAGTCAAAATTGCATAACGGACAGGACGACCCCACTCGTCAACCTCAACGCCATTCCGCCACTCATTGCCTTTCTTTTGTGTATCACCGCTATAAGACTCATCCAACAAGTCGCTTTCAATCATCTGCAGTGCTAATGGCACCTTGGATTCGCCAAAAGCACGCCTCACAATCCTAAACAATGCTTCCCCAGACTCACACATAGCACCAGAAGCTAGCCACTCAAAATCATGGAAGCTATATCGACCTGAGCAGTCACATGCGTTTGGCCGCGTCCAATAAGACCACTTCTGCTCAATCTCATTGTTAATCCTGTTGTCACGTCGATTGCCACGCAACTGCAGCACCTGTGACTGCAACTTGATGCCGGTGCCAATCACATTAATCTGCGTCGTTCGCTTTGCCTGTCTCGCATACGGATTATTCCGTACCATCTCGCGAGAACGATCCCGCAGACGACGCAGATTTCCTCGAATCTCTGCATCAGCACTAGCTTGTGTTGACATCCAATCAGACGTCAACCGAGAAACCATCGCCCCTGTATAACCGCGACGAAACATTCTCGGATTAGGCTTGCTAAGACCTAGGAAATTCATGATCGAAGTCCGAATACCCATGATCAGTTGAACCTCACGAACATGTTGCGTGGATTACCAAGGCCATTGGCGATTAGCTCAGCTTGCTTCTCTCGATTGACTTCAGCCTTTAATCGACCTTCTAGCTGAATCAAGTCCTGCAACTCATATCGTTTCAGGTTGCGATTCCCAATTCTGTATTCCTGTACGGCACCACCAGCAATCAAAGTTCTGATCGCGGTCTGTACGGCCCCTAGATCTTTCTCGACCTGAGTACGTCCATCAAACTTTGGCGTCGCTGCACCCGTATAACTGAGACTGGCCTCTACAGTCAAACTGCCGTAGCCCAGCGTCAAGCTCTCTGCACCCTTGGTAGCAATCGCCTGCCAGTACCAAGTACCAGCATCAAAGTCGCCAGTTACCGTTGCGCTGAGCGTGAACTCCCATCCGGTGCCAAACACCGTGCCAGTAGATGTATGCGCATCAGGAGCTTCGTTTGTTCTCAAGAAGTACTTGAGCGTCCACTCATCGCTTTTTACCTCATTACCAAAAACATCCGTGGAAGAGTTGTCTCTCCACTTCACAGTGTCACCAGCTCGAATCTCGCTTGGGATGTTCACAGGGACTACCAGCTTTGGACGAAATTACGGCGTTTAGGCCGCTTTTGCTGCTTAGATCCTAGCTGAGCCGGCTTATTAGGCTCATTACGCCGCTCGAACTGATCCCAGATGCTTCTTCGGTCATACTTCTGGTACAGCCGGTGCAATGCAGCGTATGCATAGACCATTTCATCCAAAGCCTCGTTTGGACTCTGACTCTTTTTTACCCAAATTCGTTGTGGGAAGCCATGGTGGTAACGTAAAATTTGACGCTCCGCCGTCAGCTCCTGCAGGTAATCAGGACCGACTGTTGGATAGAAGTGCAGATAACCAGGCCCAGGATCATTGTGCTTCAGCCGAGCAAACAACAACGACTTGACTCCATCAACGCCAACAGGATATAAGGCAGCACCATTTTTCATAGCTCGACCCTTGAAATTAATGTCAACCTTGCTGGGCTTGCCTAACGGTGGCTTGCCTTTCTGGCCCATACCCTTAATCGCAATGACGCCCATCGCTGCACGTTCCCTTGCGTAGCCATACACCTCTTGGGTGTGGTGACCACCAGAGTCAATGCAGCACACCTCAATATTTAACTTGCGACCGTCCTCTGTTTCATAAGGGTTTTGCAGTACCTCATCTAGTTGCTTCCATACTTCTGGCCGTGACGGTGATCCATGAAGAACCACTCGATTAACCAAATACATCTCCTCATCCCTTGCAAACCCCCAAACCGACAAGCTCAGTCTGTCATCCTGACAGTCACAACCACACGTCAGCAACAAGACTTCAGCTGGTGGTGTGCCTTGCTTATATTTTTCCTCTGCTGCACGTTGTAGCAGTGACTCGCCACTGATCTTGCTGGCGTATTCGTCCTCCCAAACAACTCCCAAAATAGTGTTGCACCAAGTTTTAAGTTGCTCTGCGTCATGCCTAGCATCTAAAAATTCCTCCACAAGGTTCGACCATGCTGCGTTTGGTGAATAGCTGTAAGCAGCCCAAATGTGAAAACCAACGTGTTTGCCATTCCCAGGCTTTGTTGCCTTCCATTCTCCCCGCTCAACCATCCACCTCTTCTTCGAGTGAGGAATCAATTCGCCGCATTTTTCACACTCATAACATGCTGTGGACGGATCATCGTTAAACCATTTGATCTGCGGCCAGCGCAAATACTGCATATGACCGCATTTTGGGCATGGGACATAGTATCGACGTTCGTCAGACTGCTGGTACATTCTCTCAATCCGACTGAAATCTTTTACTGTCGGTGTAGAGCCAGAAACAATCTTCCTGTTCCAGTAGTACTCCGTACGTCTGATGCCCAGCTTTATTTGATCACCCTCTGATCCAGCCGAGGGCGGATAACCGTCGACTTCGTCAAACAAGACAATCCGCCTGCTAACACGCCGGAAGCCACGCGGTGAATTAGCTCCTACAAGGCTAAGAGTTCCTCCAGGGAACTGTTTCTGCAAAATCGTATTTGCACCATCCTTTGCCTTCGCTTCACTAACCAACCCCTTCAATACAGGTGTATCCCGCAGCATTGGCGCAATCTCTTCCTTTGAATAGCCTTGCGCATCCTCAATAGTCGGCTGCACCAGCATGATGGGTGCTGGATCTTGGTGGATGTGATAGCCAATCACATGGTTCAAAATCTTCGAGTAGCCAACACGAGCTGACTTCATTACCGTCACCTGCTCTATAGCCGGGTTGGTGATGGCATCCATAATGCCTTTCTGGTACGGCAACGTGCGCCATCTACCCCCTTCAGCGCTTGATTCTGAACTTAAGAACGCATTTTCGTCTGCCCACTCGCTCAGGGTCAGTTTCCTGGGAGGCTTGAAGGCTAGAAACGCTTTTTTTTCTAGCAATCCGATGTTGGTCATTCCTCTGCTTCCCCGGAAAGGTCTTCTAGCGTTTCACGCACGATATCCTCTAAGGCTTTCATTGCAGCACTATCTAGCTCTGGAATTCGCTGCTTAGCCTTGCTCGGAATGCCGAGCATTTTTCCTCGCGCCATCGTAACAATTTCAAGCCACTTGGCCTCAACCTCCTCTGTTGGAACAAGCTTGCCTTGCTTTTGCTGCCTGTCGATCTCAAGCAGCTCTGCTTTTAGGTGCTCTGTTCTTGCCCGGCTCTCGTCATAGTCAGGAATGTATTCCTTAGTGCGACTCATTCGCGGCTCGGGCCTTCTTTCAGCAAGTGGTTTGTCTGGGGTTTTGACTGAAACAGGTCGCTGAGTGTTCTTATTCCAATCCTTTACCAATGTGTCGGCATCCAACATCGGGGTGCCTTTTTTGTCTGGATAAGTCGTGATGCGACCTCTCTTGATCGCTTGGTACACCGCCTCCTTGGTAACTCCAAGAAGCTTTGCTCCTTCTACTCGGCTGATCAGCTGCATTGACAAACTATTAGCGGTAAAATGCCCGGCTTTAGCTAAGCGGAATTAACTTCGCCAATAATAGTACCTTCGCGAACAAAGTTTGTGAAGTTATGCCTAGTGGAACCGTGCGCTCTCTTTCTTC
>Ga0181414_1000365_pt1 | contig 13932 bp, 25 predicted proteins | sample 37SPOviralmetaG_FD_130139 | JGI IMG/M metagenome (GOLD analysis project Ga0181414, IMG submission 130139) | Marine viral communities from the oligotrophic San Pedro Time Series (SPOT) site, San Pedro Channel, CA, USA - 37 SPOT_SRF_2012-11-28 | ecosystem: Environmental > Aquatic > Marine > Strait... | reverse complement strand
GGAAGGCTAGTGGCATCCATCAAGAGGTTTACGGCGTCCCGTATTACAACCAAATGGATAGCCTTACCGGCTATGGCTATAGAGAGTGTTTTGATGCAGCGGCTGCAATGGTTGTGGCGTTCCACCATGGCGTAAGAAGCCAAGACGCTTATCGACATGTACGCCGAAAATTTGGTGACACAACCGAAGTTCATGCCCAAGTGTCTGCGTTGAGATCACTCGGCCTTGACGCTGAGTTCCGCAAAAACACAAGAGTAGAGGATATTGAAATTGAAATTGATGCTGGCAGACCGTTAATGGTTGGCTGGTTGCATAAAGGTGATTTCTCAAAAGGAAAGCCAGCAGTATGCGACAGCGAAGGCTGTGGTCATTGGAGCGTAATCATGGGATACGACAAGGACGACTTCATTGCCATGGATCCCATGGGCAAGCCAGACATGGATCATGGCGGCCATGACACCACAAAATCTGGTGAGTTGATCAGGATGTCGCGTCCTGCCTTCTATCAACGTTGGTCTATAGAGGGTGAAGCAAGCGGCTGGGCTGTATTTGTGGATCGATGAACTGGGGTTATATCAGTGCTTTTTGGACAACAGTTGTTATGAACTGTGTTCAACCCGTGAATTGGCAGGCTTGTTTACCAGTGCAAGACTGGTTATTTCCGGCTATAGGTGATTACATACGGTTCAAAACGGAGCAACCTTATGCTTCCGAAAAACGACTCTTACGATCCATCAATGGAATGGATGGTAGTCAAACCAAGCCTTGAAGAAGAGCTAACCCTTGAGCGCAGCATTAGAGAAATTGAAGATTGCGACAACATTGATGTGTTGTCACGTCTTTGTGTTGCTATGGCACGTCAGCAGTGGCATAGTACAAAATTGCTTAAACAGGCTGTGGGCCATATTGCCTTGCTTGATGCCGTACTTTCTGGAGGCAAGCAAAAACTTTAAAAGGCTTTCTCAACGCAAAAAAATTTTTGAGCAGACAAATCAGAATGAAATGCCCAAAGTGTGGATCATACAGAGTCCACGTCGTGACGACTAAAAAAACTGTTGACGGCCCTTACGAAACAGTGCGTCGTCGTCATTGCAACAGTTGTGATTTTCGCTGGTACACCGCGCAAAAGCCAGAGGTAAACATTGGCCCATACTTGCACTGGATTGGAGATCAAGTAAAAGTGCCTGAACCAGAATCATCAAGCATGGGGACTTACACAGATTAAATCTGACGCCCCAGACCTCAAAAAGGTATATCTCCGCTTTCTTCTAAGTCGTCAATGGTGGCAAATGCCTTGCGCCTCTCAGTTTGTTGAGTTTGATCTTTTGGCGGCATAGGAGCCCAGCTGCCGGCCTGGTCCCACATGCTCATCCAGCAGGTAATACCTGGAACCTCAACGTAGTCAGATTGGCTTTTGTACTGGCGAACTGTTGTACCTTCTTTTTCGGCATTGTTTGCCATATCAATTAGATACTGCGCTGCAGCACGTGCATCAACCAAACTAAATTGCATCGGAATTTTGTGAGTCGGATCGGTTTCTTTTTCTGCCTTGCTGTTTTCAACAATGCGAAATTTTGCTTTGAATAAAGGGGTTGCCATTTTTAGGTGTTGTAGAAAAATTTAGTAAGGATTGTGTTGATCGCTTTTGAGGCCGTAACCTTTCGATCATTCATGTAATGACGAAGCTTGTCTGAAAGCTCGTCAGGCAGACGAGTTGTGAAAACATCTCGGTTTCTGTCGGTGTGGGAATCAGTCAATTTGCTTTAGGTAAAGGTCAAATCCAACCATCCGCGAGAGAACCTCAGCGGCATCTTCGGCTTCTTTCTGGTCAAAGAAAACCTGCGCACATTGTATGTCATGCGTCCAGATGCCTAAATTCTTTTTTGAGATCTCTATTGTCGGAGACATCAAGTAGTTCTGTTGAAATGGGTTGCAAAGAACGAGCCGTTTGCGGATGACAGCTGAGGATCTGTAAAGCGATCTTAACTGTATGCGCCATGAGAGTTTGTTCCTTCCAGCGTGCGTAGTGTGCTTCAAAATACAAATGTGAAAAGTCTTTGTCGGCAACTGCGCGTAGGTGTTCTACAGCACATCTAATGTTTTCACTTGGAGTTAGCTTTGATGAATTGCTGGATGAAGAGTGCATGGTCTTTGAGTGTAATTTGGTTGGCAACGGTGGCTCCACTAATTTTAAATTGTTTTTTGAAGGCGTTGATAACAGCTTGAGCTTGTTCGTTCGGCAGCTTTTTAATGCTATCGATAACTTTGTCTCGCTCTGACGGTTCACCGTTTGGCCCTTTACTGGTTTCTAGCGGCTGGGTTTTAATAGGTGGGTCCGAGATGACTTTTTCAGACTTTGTGGTTTTGGGTGCAGGGTCAACCGGTTCTTGGTAATCTTCTAAGTCTGCCTCAACATCTGCGGATAAGCCAAGAATTGAAAGCAGTGTGTAACGACGAAAATAAGTGATTGCTCCACCAAGAGCAAACATCGCGTTGCTGTTGCGATTTGTAATTAATGGCAACCGGGACACAATCGACTCGCCACTAACATGCATTAGTGTTGTCACGAGAATAGTTGTGCCTTCTGGCCCTGGCTCAAAGGTTTGCGATTGAATCAAGTTGTGTTTTGCAAGAGCAGGTAAAACCGTCGAAAGAACAGTTGGCAAATCGGCAAACTGACCATAATTACTTTTAGCGCCTTGCTGAATGATGCCAACATCTGCGTAAAACCCGCAAAGTGATTTTGCTAGTTCGTTTGCCATGAATAAAAAAAGCGAATGAATAAATGTGTGCCGGGAGTAAATCCGGGACCCCTCCCGCCTTGCTTTTCCTGCAGAGTTTTGCAGGTGTTGTATGGCTTACAGCCTGTGGGGACAGGCATCAGGTTTCCCGGCAGCCATCAGTCCCAGGTGTTGTGGTACTGAGGGCGCCCATTCCAGATTGAGAAGGACTTAATACTGTCAGAAATGTACTGACATCCATCACAACTGTGCTGAATGCGCTTGCGAAAAACCAGGTTGTCGGCTGCTTTGGACTCAAGGCTTGGCTCGGCAGTCCCGTCGCCTCTGCCATCATCATTTTTAACAATGCGTCCAATCGGGCGAAGCCATACGCTTGATTTGGTCATTCGATCGATGAGATAAAACTCAATAATGGTCATGTCGTAACCAAAGCTTGAATAAACGATCTGGTTAGTCTCAAACTGTCTGGTCTGAAGGGTTAACTGGTCTGCTGTAATAGTCATTTGTTTGTAGAGAATTTTTTAAAAAGAGTTTTTAGGCTTCGTATATTGTTTCGGCCTTGGGGCTGATGACCAGGATCAGGCCAGAGTTGTAGGCGTCTTCAAGCCGTTTAATTTTGTCTTCGTCGCTGTACAGCAGGTCATCCCAGACCACCTCATTGGTAGAAGGGTTTTTTGCCTCGCAGTAATGAGCTTTGACGGGTTCGGGCTTGCGAATGTAGTCCTCGGTCCATTCGAGCCATTCATTAAGAGCCAGAGATGTGTTGTGAAAATCCATTGTGGGGTTGTCGATAGAACTATGGTATACCAGATCAGCTGATTTGTATACCATTAAAGCTTGGGTAGCTTTGGCTCTGGCTTGTTCCAAGTAAGTGGCTTTGGCTGCGGCTGCTCTCCTGGTAAAACTGGGCGCTGTTTGTGGATAACGCTGATCATGATGAAGGGTTTTTGGATTTGGCACCCTTGCCGTGAGCTACTGGTCACGACTGAGGAGGTAAAGCCAGGCGCCTGCTCTTGTCTCAGGGCCGAGAATCCGGGCCATGCATCCGGCTTATGGCATGAATATGGTATACCAAAACAGTGCGCTTGTATACCTATTTTTTGGCTTTATCAGATTGCTCTTTTTTAAAGCGTTTTTCTGCCTCGTCTCTAGCGGCAATCAAGCTAGAGCAATGCTGCGATGCACTTTCTTTTGCCTTCATATAGTTGCTCTGCGCCAAAACAACTTGTGAACACTGATCAACGATTTGGTCTCTCAGTAAATCGAGGGTAGAACTTACAACTGAATACCAACTTTCTGAGTCGCTGCCTGTAAGAATCTTTAGTTCTTTGTCGCGCGTATCGCCGTCTTCGATCTCTTCGTGATTACAAAGCTTTTCAATTAGTAAATCGGTTGCCAGTAGCAAACCGTTTACTCTGCGAGCTTCGCGCATAATTTCATAACCAAGCCCCCTGGCCTCGTCATGAACTTTTTTGTGTCGAGTAACTATCAACTGATAGTTTTTATCTGTATCGAGAAACTTGGCAAATTCATTCATTAGTCAGAGATGGCAAATGGAAATAGAAGCGCCAGCGGTACTGTCCCATTGGCGCTTTGCAATGAGATATACCACCTGAGCATCATCGTCGAACAGCACGCCTGTTAAAGCATCAAGCGTGCTGCGGCAAAGCTTGTCAATGTCACCTTTGTTTCGGCCAATAGGAAACTGCGTCCAGCTACTGCTGGGTTTACCTTTGGAAGTAAAGTGACTTTTTGGTTGTAAAAACTTAAAAGTAATGTCAACCGCAACAGCCTTTTTGGTGTCCCAGTCAGGCCCTACAGCTTTTGCGGCAGCATACTTCACATCTACACGCCACGGTTTAACAAACTGGCTAGCCTCTGCACCGAACTGATTTTTGCTGCCCTGAGGAGCTGGGCGCCCAATAACGTCAAACTTAACTTGCATCTGATACATTCGTGAATCTGAAGGATGTGGTCGTGTTGAGTTCGGCAAAACCTAAAAGTTGTGCCTCTTCCTGTATTTTTTTGACTTGGTACATGGTGTTTTTGTTGTATGACCATCGACGAGTCTGTACGGACTTGACGCGAATCGAACCAAGCAAAAAAGCGCTGTCCTCTGTTTTGTAATCTTCAACCTTGCCCATGCAAACAAAACGGTTGAAATGATCAAGCTTCATATCAAGCTGATCTTGTAAATCGCGCATCTTGGCTTTAATTTCCATAATCTCTTTGGCCAGGTTTTGAACTGCTTGCATTAGTTGATCCAGATAGGTTTGCGATGTGGCGCTTTGCGCCACGTAAAAACAGATGGTTTGTTGTTGACCTTGTATTGCATGTATTGCCTGTAGGCAGCGACTGGATCACCAGGGACTTTTAACTCGTTTGGCATTGCCTGGTATGGCTCTGTAAAACCAGCCTCACGGAGCCAAAACAGCTCACGATGAAATTCTCCTAGCTGCTTGTAAGCAATGTGTACACGCTTATAGCGCCGAAAATACTCGTGACACAGGCTGTACCCGTGGCGTAAAAGCCAGTTAGCGTTTGATCGTGAATCACCTGCCCAAACAGTACAAGGGTGATGTTTGTAGCCACCTCTGTGCAATTTACCAGCCTTTGTAAGAACCTGATGTTCAATGTCGTGTCGGTTCAAAGCCGAAACAAGCATCTGAACTGTTTCGACTGGCATCTTTACAACGTGTCTGTCGCACAAGGTGCGGGCAGATACCCAAGGATTTGTGTCGGTATAAAAAATGTTCATTGGTGGTTTTCTGAAAACCAATCAGCAAACATGTCTTCAGCCGCGCCGAGGCGTTTTTCAATAAATTTGTTGAGCTCTTCGTCGGTAAGGGGTTCGTCGGTGCAGTACTCGTGTGCGGCTATGTAGTGAGCCTCGAGCGCTTTACGTAGATGATCTTGAGCATTCATGATTTGAGTGGAGTGGGGTTGTCGATGTAGATATGGTATACCAAAGCACTGAACCTGTATACCACCGAAGGATCAGGCCATGCCCATGCGGACCTTGATGAGTTTGCCGATGCGGTTGCGGACCTTGGCAACCTTACCTTTGGCGATTGAACAAGCGTTCCAATCGCCACATGCAATGCTGTGTGCGTATTCGGTTTCGAGGTGGTCGAGAAGAGCCTTAAGGTCAGAGATTTGTTGATCGGTGGCCATTTGAAAATGCCTTGGGGTTGTTGACATAACTATGGTATACCAAAACCAGTAACTTGTATACCACCTACCACCGAGGCTTATCTCTGTTAACAGTTCTTTTTTGTTCTACTCGCCACGTTCCGCATTTATGAAGCCAAAAAGACCATGTTTCTGTATTCCATTTCAAGCCAGGTGAAGCAAAACTACCGAACTGGTCTTTGAACTCTTTTTGGCATTGATTGCAGTAAACCGGATCATCATGGCGTAGCTGCCTAATCCGTTCAGCGATGTAGTCAATCGACCTTTGGTCCAGCATCAAAACGGCTCCTTAACTTCAAGATGTACTGAATACCTGCCCCAAGCCTCTTCCCAGGCATTAGTACATTCATCAGGCTCTGAGCTGATTACTTTTGCTGCTCCTGGACCCGACACTAATGTCACACACTTATCGATCCAAAGTTTTGGGTGGTGATAGTTCAGCATGTTTAGATAGCCCCCAAGTTGTGCTGTAGCAGCTTTACGCGATTCAACAGCCTTTGCTGATCCGACAGTTTTTAAATCACCAAGAATCATTTTGCCTTTGTACTCAATCAAAAAGTCAAAGGATCCACCAAGCGATATGCGTGGATCGCAGAGACGGTATTCGACGGCAATCGGCTTTGTGTCTTGGACCAACCAGTTGTCGAGCAATGGATTAATCCATTCCTCGTATTGATCGGGATTCACCTGTGCTTCGCCTAATAAATGGTGCTCAAGAGCTGCATGAACGGTGAGTCCTCTTCGAGCCCACCCTTTTTCTCCATCACGCGTTGCGTTGATTCGCGCCTGAACAAATGGGCTCATGTCAAAAGACAAAACACCAGTAACGCTGTGCAACAGCCAGGTGTCATGAAGAGAATACCGATGGATGTCTTCAAAGAACTTAAGGCCTTCAATCTCGTCAAGCATTAGCAAATTTGTTTACCGAATGACAATATCATGGTAAGTTTTAAACGAAATCCCATCTCGTGAAAAACTTTGCCAAGCTTTGAAAAGGGTCAACCGCTAGTAGTAAGGGTGGTTTTACCCTCTTCTGTCGGTGATTTACTAATTGAAACAAAACCGGAAACCCTTGCTATGCCTCACTTTGTGGCGTACCTGGTCGAGGCTGCCATAACCCAGGGGGTTTACATCGGCGCTCAAAGCCAAATAATGGGAGAACAAGCCGCCCGCCAGGGCTCTTTAAATACTAATACTAATAAAACTAAAAAAAGTAACTTAATAAATAAAGACTTAGAAAGGCATGCGGAACTTATCAAAGAGTTCTGGAAGCTCAAAAAAGGCAGCAGAGGACCAACCGCTTGGACTTTGCTTATGAATGAGCTGCTGAAGCTTTTGAAACGGCATGGGCACGAGGTTGTTGACCAACAGCTACAACTAGCAATCAACGGCAAATGGGCCAGCGTTTCCTGTACCCGCTACGAGCAGTTCAAACCGTCCGCGAAGGGTGATCCACCACACGATCAGTCAAAGCACCCTGCAGGGCGCGTATTTACCGCTAGGCACGGATTTAAAGATGAACCCGGCAACCCGGCTTTAAAAGGTCTCGTCTGATGAGCCAAACAGCGATCTGCCTGAAAACCAAAAATGTTTATCGAATTGAAGACTTACTACAACAACTTCCTGAAGACGAGTTGATTAAAAAGTTCAGCGGCAAAAAGTTTGGTTGCGTGCAGTGCATAAAAGAACGAGATAAAGAAAAAACAGGAGTGTCTCGTCCGATTGAAGTCATACTGCAAGAACTTGACACTAGTCAAATACCAGCAGAAAAACATTTTCGCCGTTCCTCTTCTTTTAGCAGAAGCGATCAATACATTTTCTCACAGTGTTGCTTTTCCCATGTGCCGGGTAAAGCTCAAAACACAAAATGTGCCAGCACTGAATCACGCCATGACGAATACTGTACTGAGCTTGCAAAAGGCAAACGCAACCTTATACCTGCTTTAAATCTAAATACGCCAAATCTTTTTTCAACAGTGATGGCGCGTTATATTAAGGATCCAAATTTTCGCGAGCCAGACATTGCTTTTCTTGCGGCAAAATCCCCAGAAATAAAAAAACAAGTAGAAAAAAAAATCCAGTTAGGCCAGCATAGAATTCTTGACTTTGACGGCTATAAAGGCCATTTGGCAGTTGAGGTACAGCTCTCGCCAATTAAATTAGAAGAATTCAAGCAACGAACAAAAGACCACTTACAACGATTTGACAACGTTGTTTGGATCTTTCACAAAAGTTTTCTTGGTAACGTAATGGCTGTTCGCGCTTATCTTGAAGAAAAGCAAATAGACGCGCACGTTATTGTTGACACAGGCAGCGGGTTTTTTAATATTGAAGTGCAACCGTACGTCAAACGTGGCAAACAAAAACCACAGAAAAAACGCGATTTTTGTCCTCAAGCACTCAAACGAAAATGCAGAAAACTAAGACATACTCAGCCAGAACAAGAAGCGGTTTACAAGTGGGCGGTTGAACATTTAAAAAAAGGGTATACAATGGAGCAGTTGTTTAATCCGCGTTATTGGAAAAATGCAGAAGGCTTTTGATGTTGGATCTATAAGAAAAACATTGCATCATGGCATCAAACAAGGCTATTGGAGCCTAGAAGATTTGGACGCCATGCCAGACAGCTGGAAATTGAATACATTGGTGGACCCTGACGTTTTCCCTAAAGGCTACATTGGTATCAAGCATCAAAATCTTTTGAAAGACTATCACCCAGAAAAACCTCTTGCTGAGCCAGACCCTCGCGACTTTACTGCCAGCCCTGTCAAATTAAAAGACATCACTGATGAGCCTTTCTAGTAAAACCGACACAAAAAAACCGATCAAGTGCTATTTTTCTGCAGCAGAAAGAAGCGAAATTGAAACTTTTGCTGCTGCAGAAAACAAGGCAATTAGTTGCTGGATCCGTGATACAGTTTTGCACAAAAAAATAAAAAAAGGCAGGACTGTTTTTACTAGTGCAGTCGAGGCCGCTTCTCGCAAATACAGCGGCATCCCAAGAATCCACATGGAGGCCATTGTTTCTTCTGTTATCGTTTCAATCCATGACTCAACACAATCAGAAAACTAACGACTTGCTTTTGTTTGAGCTAGTTGATTTGCTAGAAAACCTGGCAATATCAAAGTACGAGCAAAAAAATCAAGATGACTTTGATGATTTTATGAATCCAAAACCAAACACAACTTGCATTGTTGACTCATCTGCTAACCTCTGAAAAAAACACATGCCTGAAGTAGCAATCGAAGCCCGCGAAATGGACATTGATTCGATTTCGATGTATTCAAAAAACTCAAAAAAGCATCCTGAAAGTCAGATTAAGAATTTAGTCGCAGCGATACAGCGTTTTGGTTTTACACAGCCAATTGTTATTAATGACAACAACACGATATTAGCCGGGCACGGTAGATTTGAAGCCGCGCGCAGACTTGGGTTAAAGACTGTTCCTGTTCGTATCGTGGCTGGATTGACAGCCGCAGAGCAAAAAGCTTACGTCATTGCCGACAACAAAATTGCCGAGCAATCACTTTGGGATTACGAAAACCTAGCAAGCGAAATTAGTTCGATTAGTGAATTGGATTTAGGCCAAGACCTTAATTTTTTGCTGGACTACAACACTTTTGTAACCACAAAAATTGAACAGGTACCAGTTGGTGACCTAAAGCCACATCCTGAAAACTACAAAACACATCCAGAGTCACAGCTTGAGCACCTAAAAAAATCAATTCAAGAGCACGGCATTTATCGCAACATCATTATTGCCACAGATGGCACGATTCTTGCTGGGCATGGTGTTGTCGATGCAGCAAAATCTCTTGGTCTTGCCTCTGTCCCTTGCTTGCGTACTAATCTTGAGGCAAATGACGTAAAAGCACTCAAGCTTTTAACTGCTGACAATGAAATTTCGCACATTGGCGATGCGAACGCTCGCGAGTTAACAGACGTACTAAAAAAAATCCTGGTGGACGACGACTTGTTAGGAACAGGTTACGACCAGCAAAAGCTTGAAGCACTGCTGATGGTTTCTAGGTCAAAAGACGAAATTACTAACCTTGATGACGAAGAATATGAAGACCTAGACTTTAAGCCTCTTCACGATTCTATTAAGGTTATCGTTAGCTTTGAAAACGAAAAAGATCGAGCAGACTTTTTCAAAACTCTCGGCGTAAACCACACAGATAAAACAAAAAGCATCTGGTGGCCAATCAAAGAGAGAAAATCAACTCAAAACCTTGCTTACATGCTCGACAATGACTGACCCATTTTTTGACATCCGCAACAAATCAGCTTTACTTGAATGCCCGCCGGATCAAGACCAGAAAGTTTGGCAGCGTTACATAGCAAAACAGGTCATTGCTGAGCGCTACCAAGTAGCTGGTGTCTCACCCGTACAAATCGATATTGAAATAAACGGGTCTTGCAACATGGCCTGCCCGTTCTGCATACATGGCACTGGTGAAGCTAGGACTACTGCTAAACTCACGTGGGATCAGTACGCGGCAATCATTGATGAAGCTGCCAAAATCGGGACAGCAAGCCTAAAGCTTAACTACATAAATGAACCGCTGCTTGTAAGATGGCTTGACAAAGCAATAAAATACGCAAAAAAGGCAGGCATCTTAAACATTTATTTTACAACTAATGGCAGCCTGCTTAATGCCAAGCGCAGAACTGAACTGCTTGACTCTGGGCTTACCAAAATATTTGTTTCGATTGATGCAGCAACCGCAGAAACTTACAATAAACAACGGCGCAATGGTGCATTTGATGAAGTCGTGTCTAACGTTAAGGCTTTGATTGCCGAACGAAATAAACGTGGTATAGCATACCCGTTAGTACGCGTTTCCTTCTTAAAAAATAAATCTAACATACATGAAGCAGATTTATTTGCTGAGCAATGGACTGATGTAGCCGATGTTATAACTTTTCAAACTATGAACGAAGTGCCAGGTAAAGACACAGGGCTTACTATTAAAAGGCAAGAAAAACCACAGTCATGCAGTTTCCCTTTTAAGCAATTAGTTATTGATTCGGAGGGCGACATCCTCCCATGCTGCAAACTTTATGGTAAATTTTTGGCGTTAGGAAATATTAAAAGCATGTCATTATTTGAAGCATGGAACTCTCAGGCTATGCAAGACCTAAGAAAAGCACATGCGACAGACACATGGGAGTCAATTTCTACTTGCAAAACATGCCTTTACGGTGATGCAGCCTAAGTACCCTTTGTATGTCATATCAAAAGGAAGGCCAGACTGTTGCTTGTCTGCAATTAACCTTTTAAAACACAAAGTAAATTTTAAATTAGTAGTCGAGCCTCAAGACCTTGATGCCTATCGCAACTGTATGCCAGATGCTGACTATTTAGTAACACCGTTTAGCAACCTAGGGCAACGCAGCATTCCGGTACGAAACTACATTTGGAATCACAGCAACAATTTAAACTCAAAACGGCACTGGTGTATTGACGACAACATACGTGTCTGGCGCAAGTTTGACGGAGAAAGTAGAATACAAATCCACCCTGGTATAGGGCTGCGTTTAATTGAAAATCATTGCGACCGATGGCTAAACGTTGGCATTTATGGCCCTTATTATACTTTTTTTGCGATCCCTCGCAGCGTAAAAATTCCGTACCGAAAAAACATCCATGTCTACTCATGCATGTGCATTAAAAACGACTTGCCCTTTAGGTGGCGCGGCCCATGGAACGAAGATGTTGACTTATGTTTGCAATCTCTTGCCAACAAACATTGCACGATTGGCACTTATTTTATAACATCGGACAAAATGGCTACCATGACAATGAAAGGCGGAAACAGTGACGACTACCAAAACCTTGACTCTAGAGCTTATGGCTCAAGAACACTACAACAAAGATGGCCTGGAATCGTAGAACTTAAAAACAAATACGGTCGGCCACATTTTCATATAAAAGACAACTGGCGCATGTTTAAAGACATTCCTCTTGTCAAAGATCCAGACTATGAGCCAGAATCACTTAAGCTCAAGCAAGTTTCCGTCAGCTAAAGATGGGTAAACGGGTCACATTAAAAGAAAAAGAGTGGCGAATCGCACGTATGGCCGCTTTAAAAGCCCGTAACGTGCCTAATTCTGAATGTGTGGTTTATGCCGCACGGGAGTGGGGGTTAGACCGACGGCAGGCTTATAAGTACATAGAGTGGGCAAACGAAGTCACAGCAAAGGATTGGGACATAGATCGACGTCAGTTCACAGCCGACTTGATGGCACAGCTTGCGACACTTGCTCAAGAGTCAAGAAAAGCCAGCCAATACAGCGCAGCATTGGGGTGCATCAATACAATGGCAAAAATGGCAAAAATAGTAAAATGACACTTAAGCTAAGGTCAGTCAATGATGGGCAAGGATATGAAGTCTGCCTAACCGAAGATGGAATCACGCAATGTACGTTTGTTTCGTCTATGCACCTAGTAGACGAAAAAGAACAACAGTTGCGTAAAGCAATAAAACGAAATGCGTTTAACAGCTTTATAGAAAATAAAGCAGATAAGCAATGAGCATACTTGCCGCCATTCCTTCAGGCTCGATTACTCTTGAAGATGAAGGTAGCGATTGTTTTCGTCAAGAAGACTTTGCACAATTGGTTAACGTACTCGAAAACAAACTAACGGAACCTCAGCGTCAAGTTTACGAAGCACAAGAGCGATTTAAGTTGTTGTGTAGTGGTAGACGATTTGGAAAAACGTACTTGTGTATAACCCGTCTTCTTAATTGGGCTCTAGAAAAGCCTGAAAGCTTGAACTGGTACGTCACTGCTAACTACCGTATGGCAAAACAAATTGCGTGGCGGCAGCTCAAAGATATGGCCCCACGAGATTTAGTGGTAAAGCAAAACGAATCGGACCTTAGCCTTGAATTTATTAACGGAGCTCAAATTGCATTGCGAGGCGCTGATAACGAAGACTCACTTCGTGGAGTAAGTCTAAGTTCACTCGTTGTTGACGAAGCTGCCTACGTTAAAAAGTCTGCATGGGAAATGGTACTAAGGCCGGCATTGTCTGACCAGGGCGGCCCAGCATGGTTTATCACGACGCCTGCCGGATTAAATTGGTTTCACGATCTGTGGGAGCAAGCCAAAGATCAAACAGACTGGCGCACGTTTTCTTTTACAACCCTTGAAGGCGGCAACGTGCCTAAAGCGGAAGTGGAGGCAGCGAAACGAACCCTCGATGAAAGAACATTTCGCCAAGAGTACTTGGCTTCGTTCGAAACACTTTCTGGTCGTGTCTATCCAGGCTTTACAGATGAAAACATAAGCGATGATGCCAGCGACACAGGAGGCGCTATTTATTGGGGAACTGACTTTAACGTCAGCATCATGGCCGGAGTTTTAGGCAGCAGAGTTGGCGACACGCTGCACATTTGGGATGAATTGGCAGTGCAGCAATCAAACACAGACGAGGTTTGCGCGATGCTTAAGCAACGATTCCCAGACCGCAAAATTATTGCTTATCCAGATCCAACGGGATCAGCCAGAAAAACTTCGTCGGCTGGAAAAACAGACCATGACATAATCAGGCGGTTTGGATTTGGCTGTGTGAGCCCTAGGGCTCCTTGGGCCGTAAAAGACAAAATCAATGCAACAAACTGGATGATTAAAACAGCTGAAGGCCAAATGCGCCTTTTTGTGCACCCGCGTTGTAAGCACACGATAAAAGCTTTAAAAAACGTGACTTATAAGCAAGGTGCTGAAGATTACGTGATTGACAAAACAGCCAACATTGAGCACTGGACGGATGGGCTTGGATACTTAATTTTAAGCGAGTTTAACCCGTTGTATGAACGTGCTGGACAGGGCACTGGCATTAGGCTCTACTAAACTGTGGTATCGGGCGGATTTAACTGTGTATTCAGGCTTTTCTGGTGGTCGCCAACGTGTTGGCAACGTCACTCAGGTGAACGACCCCAGTACGGCTTGGGTTAATCAAGAACCGCATTGGGGATTAATCGAACATTT
>Ga0181414_1000364_pt1 | contig 13933 bp, 17 predicted proteins | sample 37SPOviralmetaG_FD_130139 | JGI IMG/M metagenome (GOLD analysis project Ga0181414, IMG submission 130139) | Marine viral communities from the oligotrophic San Pedro Time Series (SPOT) site, San Pedro Channel, CA, USA - 37 SPOT_SRF_2012-11-28 | ecosystem: Environmental > Aquatic > Marine > Strait... | reverse complement strand
GGTGAATGGATGATGGAACTTCTAAACGAACGAGACGCAGAAAAGATAGCGTAAGGAGATAATAAGTGACTAGTTTAAATGCAGCCGGATATGTAAATCCTAGGAATCCTATTGCTCAATCATTTTATGTTGAGGAAGAAGAAGGAATATTTCTAACTCAAATCGATTGCTTTTTTGAGTCTACAGCTTCTAATGCACCGGTATCATTACATATAAGACCAGTAATTAATGGATTTCCTTCCATATCTCATATTATTCCTGGTTCTGTTGTATATGTCAATGGCAATAATGTTAATACATCTACAGATGCTACAGTCGCTACTGAATTTGTATTTAATGAGCCGATATATCTAAGAGGTGGTTATGACTATGCATTTTGTGTAACAACACCGCATCCTGATTTTAAAATTTATATTGCGCAAATAGATGAATTTGCAGTAGGAACGACTGCAAAACGTATTGTAAGAAATCCAGCCTTAGGATCTCTTTATTATTCTCATAATGGTAATACATTTACGCCAGCGCAAGAACAAGATCTAAAATTTAAGCTTCATAGAGCACAATTTGATATTTCTGCGCAAGCACAAATTATTTTACAAAACGCGGCTGTTCCTAAAAAACTGTTAGCTGATAATCCTATCTTTACTGATTCTGCATCATCAACTGTTTTTGTCGATTGTTTCAATAGTGGATTGCTTTTTGGAGACAAAGTTACAGTTGCAGGTGTAGATTCTTCAAGCACAATAGGAGGAATTCCTGGTGACTCTATTAATGGTACACACACCATAACAAAAGTTGATTGGGAAGGTTTTGAATTTAGCGTAAGCACAACTGCCACAGGAAATGCCACTGGTGGTGGTACAGCAGTAACAACAACTCCAAATCTACCGTATGTAAGTGTTTATGATAATACAACATCTTTATTACCAGTAAATACATTTATGTCATCTGGTCTTAAAAGAACAACGCATAAATCTTTTGCTGGTTCTGAAACAGCATATCAAAGAGAAGCTTCATTTGTTGGAACTCCTATAGGTCTTACTACACCTTTCGATGAAGCGTTTGTTACAGCAAATATTGAAAATGAAACTACACATACTTCTGGTCTTAAATCTCTTTCACAACAAATTGATCTTTCTTCAGTCAGAGATAATGTCTCACCAATCATTGATTTACAAAGATCTTCAATAACGCTTATCGATAACGTAATTGATAAACAGGATTCTGCAGCTACTAATGGATTCAACGTACCTACAGAATTTGTTTCTGAATTGTCACCATTCGGTGGATCTTCAGCTTCTAAACATATAACTCGAGTTGTCAATCTTGAAGAGGACGCTGTAGGATTAAAAATACTATTTGCAGCATATAGACCTTTTGCATCTGATTTTGAAGTTTATTATAAAACTTGTACACAGGACGTTGATATAACAACTGTTGCCTATAGACAAGTTGAAGAAGAAACAAATAACCCGACAGATGATGTACATATTTTTAGAGATTATAGATACTTAGCAGGCGGTGAAGGTGGTGATTTAGCAGCATTTAACAGGTTTCAAGTTAAGATAGTGTTCAGATCAACTAACAGAGCGAATGTTCCTCACATAAGGGATTTAAGAGTAATTGCATTGAGTGTATAATGAAAAATCATGTAAAGGTTGAGGGTAATCCTGGATTAGTAAGAGATACTGATACAAACGCAATATTAAATACCGATTCAGAATTAACTAAGAGAGCCAAAAGAAGAAAAGAACAAAGGCGGCAGGAAAGAAAAGAATTAGACATTCTTAAGAAAGATGTCAATGACATAAAATCTATGCTTTCTCAAATCGTGGAAAAACTCAATGGCGCGTAAAGTAATATTCAATAAAAATAACACGCTGTTAGTTACGATTAACAAGATTAATCAGATGTCTGATTATCTTGGTGACCTCGACGATCTCAATAAAGGTTCTTATAAACTTCCAGACCGTAGCTTTCTAGGAGGCTTTGCGGACAATGAGTATATAGAAAACGGTGGACCCGCTGATCAATCGGCGGTTGCTGCTGCAGAATGGCTACATAGCAAGCTTTCAAAAGCAAGTCGGGCGTTGTTTGGTAGAGAAGATAGTGCTGATAGTAATGATTCTGCGGAATTTGGAATACTAAGATTCAAATCTGTTCTTGTAGCAGATAGTGCTGTTTTCAGAAGACTTGAAGTTAGCAAGCTTTTTATTCCAGTAGATTCTGATCTAAGTGCAACATCGGCAACTGTAGTAAGAGATAGTCTCGACAGTAACTTTATCAATGCTTCATTTGAAGGTGGTCCATTATTTAATACAGGACTGACTATTGATAGTGGTTATATCGCAAGATTTTCTGGTATTAATATGGATGTTGGTGGTAGATGGCTAGTAAGCGACAGTAGCTTCAGAACATTCTTTGATGATAGTACTGACAGTATTGGTAATTTTGTACCTGCATTTAATTTCGGCTTTACTGTTAGAGATAGTGCTTACATTGGAACATTACATGGGCCACGTAGCACATTTGCATTTCCAAATCCCCGTAAACCAGGTTTCCCAAATGGATTTACATTTGATTCATCTACACTAAACATCATTGGTGATTCTGCATCAGATAGCGGAAAATCAGGTAGAAGTATTATTACTCGTTTAGCTCCTGATTCTACAGATAGCTCTACTAATTTTTTTGTAGATTATGATAGTGGCCTTTTTAGAAGAATATTCATAGATTCAGCTATATTTGATTCTGGATTTAGTTACGATTCGCCGAATCCGCCTTTTCAAATTACAACTCTTTTTATTGATACAGATTCATCTTTCGATTCTGCCACGCTCGGTATACACGGTGATTCTGCAATAAGAGCTACATATCATGGACGACTAGACTCTGGTTTCTCTCATACATCACCATTTACAATTTTTGATTCGACAGGCGCTACTATCATATTTGGTGGGTTTATGATAAGTCAACACGATAGCGATAATCTATTATAAATAAGCTAAAGAGATAGAACATGACACGTAGAGTACAAGTACAAACATCGAATTCTATCGGCACATGGATTGCTAAGAACAATCAGCTGTCAGATAATTTTGGAGATTTAGATCTACTTGATTCTCATTTTGAATCATCACATATGGGTAAGAACGATTCGAATTTTGTTTCTGCTCTGAATCATCTTCATCGTGAAGTTGACAGTATCTCTGCACAACTCTTTGATTCCGGCGGTCAGCTCAATGTATCAACATTAATAGCAGATAGTGCTGTTATCAATCGCATCAGAGCGAACTTTCTTTACGCAGAAAGCGCCGATGTTGATTCTGCATTTGCACATATTCTAAGAGGACATCAACTTGATTATACATTTGCACATATTGAAAGCGCTGAAATAGCTTTCTTATCTGGCAAGAAAATTGATTTTGATAGTGGTAGAATTAAATACTTATCAGGTGAATTTATAGATTATGATAGTGCAAGTTTCGGTAGATTAAATGTAAGAGATAGTGCTACATTCGGAAATGTAACTGTAAATAAAATAAATATTACGAGTAAAATACAATTTGATAGTATTGATTTTTCTCATGTTTTCCCATTCACAATTAAAGATTCTGCCGGTCTAATTTTATTAGGCGGTTATTTATTATCTACTGATAGTGATATTAACGTACCTTAAGGATTTAAATTATGTCATTAGCTGCTCCTGCTTCCAGACCATTAAAAGTTGTTAGACGAGAAATTAGAACACTTGATACAAATAACATTGTTTCTGGTGTAAATTTCTTTGGATCCAATACAAAAGGTGGTGCCGAAGGTTTAGCAGAATTTACCCGTAATGATATGTTGGCTTTTTACAAATGGATTCGTAGTCTATATGTAGCAAATAAAACAGTCACACTAACATATGTAGGATCTGGTGGTAATCTTGGCACTATGCGTGATAGACGCAGACAAGCTGGTACTGCAACAAATCATGCAAGCTCATTTAGAACTGCGTCACAAACTCCAGATATATCAGCAGTTGATACTCTTTGGTCTAAAATCAATGTAAACTATGATACGTCAGTGGCGATGCCAAATCATCTAAGTCATGGTGCACTTTCTAGACCATTAACCATGGGTAGTTATTCTGCAAATAGAAAAAACATGAAAGAATATCCACTTGGCATATTAGGTGAATTAGTTGCAGAAGCCTTAGCAGAAATTGGTAATAATAAATCTCATTCATCTTATGCTAATATGACGACCGGAAGACACGGTGGATATGCAGTCTTAAGACAAGACGCTTCAATACCGTCAACGCATGATGATGGTGGTGGATTAACTGATATGGGAAGAGCCTTTGAAGACACGATTGCAAATGCAAGTGCATATACATCAGGTGGAATTCCTGAAACACAAGATCAACCGGTAGCTCTTGATAATGCTAATCGTTGGAATCTCTATTCTATGGACGTGAATGCAACTGCACCGCCTGCGCCGCCTAATATGGTATATGTTGATCCTTCTACTGGTCATATTCATGAATGGGGAATGGCGAACATGACAGCATTCTTCCAACCATTTGTACAACATATTGCTGCGAATGGGTATAATGCAGCAGGTAAAGGTAAACTTCACTTTTATATTTCAGGAGAAATCGCAGGAGTTAACTCAGGTACTGGTGGTTCTATATACCCGCTTGATGGAGGATTCGGTGAAATGATAAATGAAGAATTAAATGGCTCGTCAGCATCCGGTTATACGCAAGGGCCAGCTCAACCAGCAAGTGGTGATAACTATCGTACACAAGAGTTTCCAAATGGAACAGCTCAAGCAGTAAATACTTACAGTCTTAGATCTTACACAGAGGCATAGAAAATGGAATTTTTAACAGCTTATTTTGCAAATAATGAAAGAACAGTAGCGAAAGCAATTTATGTAAATGATGAAGGTAATGAAATACCATTTATCATGAGTGCAGAAAAGGGCAATCCACAATGGGAAAAAATACTAGAAAAGGTTTCTATTGATCAACTTCATGAGAATACTTACAAATATATTAAGCAATCAGAAGAAGACTATAAAGCTCAAGTAATGTCAATTGCTAAAGAACGTGGCATGCTTTTAGATATTGACGCAGCAAATACAGATTCTATGAAAGGATTGTTGCAAATTATATTTGAACAAGAAGATAATGAGAAACTAGCAAAGGAAAAACTATTTGCCTTTAAGCTTGCTCTCTTTGAATTTGATGAGATTAAAAACTCAGAAAATAGAGACTTAAAAACTCAATTACGAAAAGCAGAAACTATTATGGATGCTCTACGTATGGGTATAGAGATTGTAAAACAGAATCAAACATAAGATTAGACATATGTAAAAAGTGACAACCTGCAGTTATAGCCTTATAATTGTTGTCAACAATAAAATTCCATCCTATTCCGATATCGTGAAATGGTACCCTATTCTTTTCTATTAAATATGATAACCATATTTCATTGTTAGGTTCCATTTCCGGAAATTCTTTATCTATTAATTTTTCATTTAAAGAAAAATTTAGACTTTCTGCAGATTTTTTACTAAGCCCTAGAACACCAGTATTACAAATATTATGTGGTGATGATGATACGTCTGATAATGACAACATTAATTTCTTTTGATATATTTTCCATCTAGGAGATAATGTTCTGTGACATAATACTTTGTCAAAGTTTTTGTCGTGATATTCAAAAAAGTTAATATCAGTTTGAGGTAACACATCTAAATCTAAATACAAAACTTTATCATATTCATTTGTTAGCTGTTCTGCTATTAATATTTTCATAAATTGAATAGTGGCAAAATCTGTAATTTTGTCTACCACATACATTCTATAGTTTGCACCACACCTATAAGCATATTCCCTTTGCTTTTCTTCAAGCGTAGGCTTCCACTTTCTATATTTTTTTTGTATCCATATATTTTCTGGTTTACGATCAAAATCTCGCCAGATACTAAATATTATGTTTGCCACACCATTGCCTTACGTAATCAAAGTCTTTATTTATGCAGTGTATGAATTTTGTATTTGATGGAATATAACTCCATTTGTCCATAAAATAGTGCCAACCGGTTTCGTATAAGTTTTGATACTCTTTTATTTTACATGCAAAGATAGTTTCATTATCATAACCGAAAAGGTTACGTATATCATCTGGCCAAAAATCATCTTCTTTTAATTCTTTCATTTCTGCCAAAGTCTCAATAAAATTACCGAAATAATCTAATGCACTTAAATTATCTTTTGATGCACCTATTATACCAGTATTAAATACTTCTTTGTTATGACCTAATGCACGTGCATTCCAATATTTTGCTAAAGGTGATCTTACAGAATGATGTTGTCTATTTGAATCTTTATTAAACCATTCTTCAGACATGATTGCAATACCTTTTGACAAGTCCCACTCATCAAAGAAATTAAGCTTTGTAACTGGTATAACATCCATATCTAAATAAAGTATCTCATCATAATCGAGTTTATAGAGCAGTAACATCTTATAAAAATTTATGATGTCATATTCAGATATGTCTGAATCAAAAAGTTTACTATATTCTACGAAGTCATCATCATATGTAAAATGTTTATAATCTACACCGCACATATCAGCATATTGCTGTTGACGTTCTAAAAGCCAAGAATAGTTTTCATTAAACTTTTTTTGATTTTCGAAATGAGATACAGGTTTTTGTATATCGATGTAAAGACTGTATATTACTCTAGACACGACCTATGACCATATATCTTTCATATCCGTTTGACATGACTTCTGTGCCAGAATATAATATCTCTGATAATCCAGACTTTTTTACAAAATGTTCTTCACTTTCACTACAATTAATATGTTCATCAACATGAGTCATATTATTACTTTGCAATGCGAATACACAATAATCGCGGTATCTTTTGTCTTTTATTAATTTAGGCAAATCAGGCATATGCTCAGAAGATGTATTAATTACTAAGTCCATATCGCGATCTCTACCATGAGGAATGCCAGCATCTTCATTACGATGTATGTATACATCCGTATCTAATTTTTTCAAATTTACATATCTGTTATAAGTATAAAGAGCCATAGGATCTAAATCTATATTTTCACAGCGTCTTATATCATATATTTCTAAAAGCATGTCTATAAGCGGAAAACCATTCCATCCACCATACAGTTGAATATATCCTCTTTTTAATTTTATTTCTAGTAGATCCAATATGTCTATTAACCAAGTTTTACATCTCATTTGGTCAGGACCTAAACTATACAAAAGCTGCTTCGTATCATAATCTCCTTTATAAGATTGCCACAAAATTTTCCAATATATAGGATCAATTCCAATAATTTTCGAATCCATTATATCCCTCGTCATCAAAAGGCTTATTAATACCTGATTTCCATCCATCGAAAATACAAACTGGAATGTCCGGTCTAAAGAAAAGTCTTTTTATTCCATGTCCATATAAATTGTAATTATACTTATTTGTTCCATATAATCTTGAATATGCTTCACCTTTTGGTAAGTATAACAATTTATCCGGCTGATCGTAATACAAATATCTATCAATACCTTTATATTTTATCATGTAATAATCCATGTCATCTGCAAATTTATTCCATATATCTGTACAATCACCGTTCCATATCATAATCGAAGAATTAATGTCGACATCAAACTCTTCTTTTATTTTCGACATATATGGTTTCCAATACGCCTTTATCAAACATAGCATATCATCTACACAATAATCTTTAAAATGTGTAATATCATTTTGAATTACGACATCGAGATCTAAAAAGATTGCAGGAACTTTTCTAGATTTTTCGAATAATGTAAGTTTCCACCACCATGTTTCAAGTGGATAGTCAGGTAAAGGTTGTATTACTATATTACGATCAATGCCATTAGCATCTTCAGTGTAGCATATAAAATTAAAATCACATTGTAGATTTCGTTTAACCATTTTGTAAAGTCGATTTACATGAAACGAATCAAACTTATCACCATACTTTAGACACACAACGTCCATTTATCACCACCATATTTAGTTTTGTATTATCAAAAGTTCTTAACGCGTCTTCAGGAGTTTCGACAATCGGTTCTTTACAATTAAAACTTGTATTTAATACCATTGGTATACCGGTTGTTTTGTAAAAAGCTTCAATCACTTCATAAAACTTTTCATTCTGTTTTCTATTTACAGTTTGTATTCGAGCAGTTCCATCAACATGTGTAACGCCGGGTATTTTATCTGATTTAACAGGCATGATACGAGACATATATGGACTAGGTTGATTTGTATCAAAATATTCTTTATAATGATCTTCCATTACAGCAGGTGCAAACGGGCGAAAGTCTTCACGCATTTTAATCGTATGATTTATTACATCTTTTATTGCAGGACTACGAGGATCTGCAAGTATACTACGATTACCAAGTGCACGATTACCTGATTCAGATCTACCGTTAAACCATCCAATAATTTTACCTTTTGCAATTGCTTCACCGACTTCTTGAGGTGTTATTGGATCACCTAAATCAAAATCATATTCTTTACCGCCGTATGTACCAGGCACATGTACATTTTTGTTAAGTGTAAAATCAGCATGCATATACGTACCTAACGATTGACCTTCATCGCCGGGTGCGGGAGGCACGTGCACATTCGAATACAGTTTAGTAAATGCTTCATTCATATATCCATTATATGCAACTCCGCCTGCAATACAGATGTTATCACAACTTTTAAGAGGATGAATATATTCCGCGATTCTTTCTTCGGTTACATGCTGCAGCGTATATGCAACGTCTTCTTTTCTTATATTTTTGATTGATCTGATGGTCTGCAAGTCTAAAGAATATTCAGCATATCTAAATTGTTGGTCAAAATAGTAATCTAAAAATGCGTGTACCTCATCAACATATCCTCCATAACCAGCTAGACCCATTAATTTACCTGCACCAAGTTTACCTAAACCATAGTGTTTTGCAAGATTATCCCATAAAATACCTATACCCATTCTATCAGAGAGATTAGTTATCTTTCCATTTTTATCAAAGAAAAGACAATTATAATGTAAACCTCTACCATCAATCGCAAGAATATCAGATTCTTCGAAGCCTGATGAAAACTTTGCATATATTGCATGTGACTGATGATGATCTATGTAATATAGATTGTTTTCAAATTTATAATCCCATAATGTTTTTGGTTTAAATTTTAAAAAATCACGTGGTACTTCATGTCTAGATAAGTGCTTCATACCACCTACGGTTGTAGTAAAGGCTAAGACATCACTTCTATCAAAATTAAAATGTTCATCGTAAAATTTTTGCGAGTACTTACCATCATCAATATTAAGATGATCAGGTTGCCACGGATACGCATCGACATGCCAAGGAATATTATGTTTCTTCCTTGAATATCTTTCTACTTGATTATGAAAAACACCATCGTATGAATTATGATCGTGAATATTAAGAGCTACGCTGTAAATCTTCATATATTTCTTCTGCCAATAATTCTTGACCGGCTGCATTAGGATGCCAATCTTCATCAGAGATATAATGATCCGGTTGTTTTAAAAGGTCTTGTAAGCAAAACCCCCCTAATGCGTCAAAAACTGGCCAGCCCATAAATTTTTCTTCTTTTATTTTATCAAATAGTGGATGACTACCTAGCATTTTAAGTACTTTTTCATCATCAGGTGCCATCATCAGATGCTGTTTTTCCCATTCATTTACACTAAACAGGCATAATGTTTGTACTGATTTGTAAGGTATATTATAGCTTTCTAAAAATGTTTGCAACAGAAATACTTGTCTTAAAAATTTACGAGCAAGATAATACATATCTCCATGCGTATCCCAACGAAGACTCCACCACATCGTATCTATTAATGTTGATGTAGTTACTTCATAATCTCTACGAAATATTTTTGACCACGCAGGTATTACCAACCCTATATTATTTCTTTGTTCCTGTGTCATAGACATAATTCGTTCTACTATGCTGACAGAAATGTATTCATTTCCGGCACCAGATCTACCTAGATTGATTAACTCCATATCTAGCTTTTTTGCAAGTATCTCAGGCCACTTAGGCCATTTTGTCCACATATTTGGATGATGATCAGATTTAAATCCTGGATCACACCAACTACAGCCTGAAACTAGTAAAATCTTTTTCATGCTAATACTTTGGCCTTCTCCCAGATCTCGAGGATTTGATCAGGCCGCCTTTTTTCAATAAACTCATAACAGTTTTTACAATAATCCTCAAACTCGAATAATTCATATTCCATCATCCTTTGTAGATTTTCTTGTGTTACATCAAATTGTCTTGATCCGTTAATTACTTTTTTACTACAATGTCTTATCTTTTTCATTTCAAAGTCAATAACAGGCACTTTAGGAAATGCAGCACATACACGTCTATCCTCTTCAGGTGCTTGATTTATAAAATCATATGTAGGCGAACGTGAGTTGTATTGTTTGAATTGAGTGTTCTTATGATCTACAATTGAGAGATCAAAGTTTTCTCGATACTTAAAATAGTTCGGTGTCATAATAATGACATTATAGTTGTTCTTATCATTCTCTTCGAAGAACTCAAAGTTACCTAGCTTTTCAATTTTATTTTCGTAGAAGTCAAGCACAAGATGTTCTTGATATAGAATAGTGGGATCTTCTAAAATATGTGGATAACGTTTTCGCACAAAGGAATTTGATAATACGGATGGTACAAGGTTCTCATGCTTCTTAATTTCATTTAATACTTCATCTAGATTTTTAATAAGACCTGGTTCTCCACCAAGTAATTGTATTCTTACTTGATATGGTGAAAGATGTTTTAATATTCTAGAAGTGAATTCCATGTCAACATGTAGATTACGCATTTCGAGTGTCCATGCTGTACAATAGTGACATGATTTATTACATGATTTAGATAAATAAAAATCTATAGCTCTTAATTCTAACGGATTCATCTCTTCACTTCATCTAGTAATTCATTTGTTTTTGGTCTTGTCATTGTAACACGCAATTTACTATTTTCAGATTTATCAGCGCGGCAAGTATCGATACACGCCTTCAGTCCTTTGTTGTTTATTAAATTTTTATAAAATTGTATCCACTCTTCACTTAATAATATTTCGTTTATATCGTCTACGTCGCTTATTTTACTTACCGCTAAAAGCTTTTTAAATTCAGGATCGTTCATTGATGATGGCACATCACATCTACAACAAGGTATTAAATAACCTTGATTAGTTACTGCTAACGCTATTTCATTTTTAAAACATAATGGATCAAGTTTCATTTTCTATTTTTCTATTTGATTTTAACAAACTAAAATTCACATCAATCTTTGCTGCCATTTCTTTGGCTTCTTCAATATTGTCTTTATTATAATCAAATATTATATATTGCCAGCATGGTCTTTCATTTAGAAAATTTTGCCAATTAGACATAATGCTATATAATTTTTCACCATCTTGATTTACTCTATATCTATAACTATCTTTAGGTAACCCATCTATACCAAATATCCATTCTGCATTAGGGTTAACTTTAAAAGCATCAAAGTAAAACTTCTTAGGTTTGTGAGATGAAGCACATGAAACCATAATCTTATGATCTTTTACAATTTCTAAAAACTCTTTAAATCTTGGATGATGAATAGGATCAGAATATTGTCCACAGAAATGTATACGATCAAACCACTTAGTTATCTTTATGAAATCATCCATAGGCATGTCATGCCCAGGAACTGAAAGTCCTTTATTTCTCCACTCACGCTGTCTTTGACATGCAGAACATTCTAGTGGACATCGATATGTTATATCGATGTTAGTATGTTTAGTTCTATAAAAAAACATTTACAACCATCTTACAATATCACTTATTTCTGGCTTATAATCCTCATGCGTTGTACCTCGCTCTTCGAAGTCTTGCCATCTATATCTTTCTGCATAACCTACACTCATCATAAAAATAGGATCTTGAGTTATCCAATCAAAACCGCTTCTTTTCCATATATCTTTATTTCTTATAAAACAAGAATTATAAGATACATCTAATCCGTTTTCAAGTAAATACACAGTAAGATTTGCTGCAAAGAGTCCTACTTCTACATTTGTAGTTCCTGAAATTGCATGAACTAACTCCGGCTGTCCTTGATCATAAAAATGACCTTCTTTTATTTTTCTTTTATAAAAAGGATTTGGTTTTGCAACTCTACCATGCCATAATATCAGATATGGATTATATCTAATGTGCTCGTAATATGGATTAGGTTCTCCTTCTTGCGTTTTGGTAGCAAAACGTTTTTTAACTGCTCTTTTTTCTGCTAAAAAGTGACTGTTAACTACATAATTCCATATAACTTCTTTTTCCATTTCCTTATCAGGTCCATATACATCTAACTGATAAGCCATACAATTATTCTTAGAAGGTGTAGTCTTCCATGCTTTCCATAAAGCATCTTCAATTAGTTTTTTGTCTGGAATTGTATCACTGTATTTTCTTACATGCTTTCTTTTTGTTTCTAGTAAATCAAAAATCACGCCATGATTCCTATAACCATACAAGTTTTTAGTAGATCATCTTGAGCTAGATACGGATGTATTGGTAGTGATAAGATAGTATCGGCGACTAACTGCGCATTTGGATTGTCTACCTTTTCAAACATACTATTACCTGATAAAGGTCTGTCATATTTTATTTGGGCGTCGAGTTCGTCTTTTACTCTATCGCGTGTTTCTTTATCTTGGAATCTTACAACATATTTATGATAGTTATGCATAAGACCCATATGAGGTATTTGTACAATCACATCTACATCTTCAAGAGCTTCATGGTATTTATAAGCTATCTTTGTTCTCTTCATCTGTAGTTCTTCTATTCGATCAAATCGCATCTCGATAAATGCAGCATTAATATAAAGCATCTTTGAGTTATAACCAAGTAGTTCATACTCATCGTTATTTTTACCATGTTGTTTTAGTTTACGAACATGTGCTGCGATATCGTCATCGTCAGTAAGTACAATACCACCGCCGGAAATACCTGATATAACTTTATTATGATTGAAACTAAATGAACTAATATCGCCGATCGAACCTGCATGTCGACTGTGATATATTGAACCAAGAGATTGTGCAGCATCTTCAATAAAAATAATATCATTATTTTTACAAAAAGCTTCTATCTCTTTTGTTTCTGTCATATTACCAAACAGATGTGTATAGATGAGTGCCTTTGTTCTCTTTGTTGTTTTCCTCTGTATCTCTTCAAATGAGATATGATATGAATCAATATCAATATCACAGAATACCGGAGTTGCACCTGCCATTTCGATACAAGATGCAGAAGAGATCCATGAAAAATCACTGACTAGTACTTCATCTCCGTAACCAATATCATAACAAAGAAGAGAATAGTATAGCGCGTCTGTTGCACTATTACATGTGATGCCATGTTTACGACCTACATACTTTGCAATCTTTTTTTCGAGAAACTCTACACTTTGTTCGTTATCTTCTTGCATGACTTTATCAAACAAGTTGAGATATAAACCTTTGTTGTAAATATAATCTCTATCCCATCCTTCATATTGCATCTATAATTGCCTCCACATTTGGTTTTTCAATCTTTCGCTTCATATAAACTTCGGCACCTCTGTTTGTAGCCTCGAATATAATCTCTTTATTATGATATAGACATTCTTGTATTATTCTTGGTGCAGGATCGTTTATATGTTTTGTATAAACATACTTATTAAATATTCCCATTATATTCTCAACAGGAACAATTAAATTGTTCATTCGTGAATCATAATCACCAATATCATATATCATAATTCCATGATTCTTATACTTACTTATAACCTTTTTAGCGGCAGCATAATAAG
>Ga0181414_1000362_pt1 | contig 13951 bp, 37 predicted proteins | sample 37SPOviralmetaG_FD_130139 | JGI IMG/M metagenome (GOLD analysis project Ga0181414, IMG submission 130139) | Marine viral communities from the oligotrophic San Pedro Time Series (SPOT) site, San Pedro Channel, CA, USA - 37 SPOT_SRF_2012-11-28 | ecosystem: Environmental > Aquatic > Marine > Strait... | reverse complement strand
TCACCCAATCTGTGACTAGTGAAACATTCTTTGTCTCAGCTGCTACTGTTGCCAGTAGAAAGAGCTGTGCCCAGTCCTGCAATGAGTATCTATCTTTTGGATTCATATTATCTCCTTTGGTTGTTGTGTGGTTTTAGTATACAATGAGTTAAGTGCTGTTGCACTTTACATGCAAAGCAAAAAGACCCCTGACCCACCTCGAAGATACCCGCGCCTCTAACCAGCTTTCGCCTCGTGCGTTACCTTCTACACCGATTCGCTATTTCATCTAATAGAAAAGCCAGCCGGTCGAACTCTTCGCGCGCCCAACAAGGACATAGTGAGAGGGGCCGAGGTGATGACCGGCTGACAGTATTCTATTCATTAGTTTCTTCAACTGTTATTTCATTTTCATCGACCTCGGCTTCATATCCGTATGACTCAATCTCATCATTCATCATTTGTGAGATTTGTGTGTTGACGATATCTAACAATTGTGCTGAATCCATATCTGTGGTTACTGGTATTGAAACTATGTATGTTTCCATTGCTATTTCTCCTGGTGTGTAATAATATATCCCGATACCATACGCTTTTACAAAAGATTGTTAAACTAGTTCACCATTATCTACAATGGTGCCACTCGAAGTAAACAGCAACTCATGACCTTTGATGTTCTCAATGATGTTGTCACGCTCGACGTGAGCTTCATAAGCCTCTTGCAAGTCTGAATACCATTTGTTGCACACCTCATTCTTCCATTCATTCAAACATTTTTGTGCTTTTTCGCCAAACTTTATCATGATTTCATTATCGCTAGGGTATCCTCTTCGCTCATTCCATCCAAGCTCTGAGCTAGGCTTAGATACACTCACAGTATTTTCATGACAGTACGTGTGACTATCGCGCGCGATGTGACAATCTCCCCAAAGTATTCTATTCTGCTCTTGTCTTTGTACCAGCTCGTGGGGTAACTTACCACAAAGGTTGACAAACTCTTCAGGTGTCAGCCTTTCAGTCAGAATATAGAACCAGTTTTTGAACTCTAATCGACCGGTGAAAGACAGTCCATCACCTTGTGACCAGAACCCACTCCACGAGAAGTCAAAGTCTTGGATGCCTATCGATATCGCCTCGTTTCTGATCCGCTCTTCAACATCATCAGACCACCATCCCGGTAAGTCTTGCAAGTAGTTGCTAATGATCCCGTCTTGGACTTCCTCAGTTAGCTCTTTAAACTCATACAATTTGATTGTCTTTTCAACTGGCATTATTCACCTCTCCAACTTGCAAGGCATGAACCGAACACTACTATTGCGGACGCTATCATCCATATGTATCCTAATGTTTCTACCTGTAATAGCTCTTCTAACATCTTAACCCCTGTACAATCCGTTTTCATCATATTCTTCAAACCCAATCAATTCACTAATTGATTCTGGGTACCTCTTTTTGATTGCGCAAAGTATTGCCACTAAGTCTGTCCTATTGATGTTCACCTTTTCACACACATACGTACTATAGATAGGGCTTCCTTTTGGCCACACGAAAGTTTCGCCGCCTGTTCCTTTCCAGAGCCATGTAAAGCCGCAGTGAGGAACACCATACTGGCTGTCCTCGTAAACTGAATAGAGCAGCTCGTAGCGAGTCATGTTCCCCGGTTCAACTGATAAGTGTTTTACAAAAGGTGTTATCGGTATTGGCATATTTTCTCCTAGTTAGTTTTTTGTTTGGTTTGTGTTATTAGTATACAGTATATACAGTTATGTTGCACTTTTACAATAACTTAAAGTCATGTAGCTGCACATCATTCAAAGAATATAGTTTGCCATCCATTGCACGAAAGACGACTACGCAACCTGCCTCCACTTTTCTCACAAACAGCAACTCACCCTTGTACCAATCACTCATGTTCTTTGATGGGATCATGTATGTGTTAGCACCTGTCTTCTGATGTTCTGTGAACTTTTCTTCGACTTCATATGCTGTTGTCATCGTGACACTCCTGTAAATCTTTCCTTGCCAGTATATCGAGTAATCTTGCCTGCGTATCCAACACGTCTCATTTCAGCTTTCCACTCCTTGCCGTGACCAATGACTCTCTTACCACCGGCTGCTGCTGAATACCCGTGCCGATAAGTAATCTGGACATAGTGATGACACATCTCGTGAAGAAGCACACCTAACATCTCAAGGGCTGTCATTCCTTTGTTGCTACTTAACTTGATGTAACCGGTTAAGCTGTACCAACCTAACTGAGGTTTCTTTGTTGATTCAGTACTTACTGGAATCTTTGGTAAGCTGCCATTCCAGAACTGATCGTTCAACTTATCGAATGCCTCATCCCAGTTGTTGAAGTCCATCCCGTCCAAAAGCTGGGCTTCAGATTCTTCGCGCAATTGGGCCTTTACCTTGTCTAAGATAGCTCTTCTTCTTTTGCCTTTGTATTCCATTGTATCTCCTGGCTGGTTATTATTGGTTGTGTATTTAGTATACAATGTGTTATTTGCTGTTGCACTTTTTGTCCCGCGCGCGTACGCGTATACGCGGGCGCGAGATACATTATGCCCTGTTATCCATAATCAGCATAGAGTATATTCTTTAGCCAGATTTTAACCACCCTTCTGTTATACAAGATTGATGCAAACTCTTTACGCCTGTTTATGTCTACCAGTATCCCTAAAGAGTACTCGTCTACATCGCCGCTAATTGTGTCTATCACAGTTGCGAACCATACCAAATCACCCTGCTTCACTTGAGTACCTTAAGCAGTGATGATTCAAAACACTTCACAGTTCTGTCAACTAAAACAAACACATCTCGCTCAAAGCCTCTTGGGTTGTGGTATCTGATTGGAGGTTTTTCACGCACTTCAAGTACTATCATTGTTTTTCCAGAGTAAACTTCTTGCAGATTCTTAAAGTATTTTATCGCAGACAAAGCACCGGGGACTGTCCAAGTATCGTCTGCTAACGTCACTAAGTCACCAGGCTTAATCATCAACAGTCACACTGTGAGGTACAGGCTGGCCTTGATCGTCGATTGCCACAAAAACTACTCGGCCGATCGAAGCCACTTTCCTGCCAGATATCTCTTCCTTCGCATCAACACGATAAGTAAGTGACGTGACCCCTGCATGCTCGAGAGTTGTCACGATATGAATAATGTCTCCGGATCGTGCTGTTGAGATAAAGTCAACCTTATCAATGAAGCGGGTAACACAGACTCGGCGTGTGAGCTTTCTTGCGTGCATACCTGCACTTTCATCAATCCATCGCAGTAGTTCACCTCCGTGCAATGTACCGTGTGCGTTTAAGTTTGGTGAACACACCAAGTATCTAAACTCTAATCTTTTCATTTGACAAACACTCCGTTGAACTGTTGTGTGCAACGCACGAATGTTGTGCATTTACTAAGTTGTTTTAAAGTTGGTGCTCCAACATATGTGCATGTGGAGCGCAAGCCACCTAGTATGTCTTTCACAGTGTCCTCAACAGGACCCTTGTATGGTATCTCGACTGTTCGCCCTTCAGATGAACGGTAATCTGCGACACCACCTGAATGCTTATTCATCGCAGTATCAGAACTCATGCCATAAAACTGTACAGTTCCTGCCTTGACATTAACCACGCCACCACCTTCGTCGTGGCCGGCCAACATACCGCCGAGCATTACAAAGTCAGCGCCTGCGCCAAATGCTTTGGCCACGTCACCTGGGCATGTGCACCCGCCGTCTGCGATGATGTGGCCACCTAATCCGTGCGCTGCGTCTGCGCACTCTATAACCGCAGATAGCTGAGGATAACCCACACCAGTTTGTATTCGTGTAGTACATACAGAACCAGGCCCGATGCCCACCTTGACAATATCAGCGCCTGCGAGAATAAGTTCCTGCGTCATGTCTGCTGTCACAACGTTGCCGGCAATAATGTTTAGTTTTGGATAATCGCTTCTGACCTTGCGCACAAAGTCAACGAAGTGTTCTGAGTAACCATTCGCTATATCAATACAAATCCAGTTAAGATTGCAGGTTGCAATTACTTCTTGGGCTTTCTTATAATCTTCTTCATTTGTACCTATACTAATTGCAAGATGGTCTGTATCTATTTCTCCGAATCGATTATACCAATCCTTTGGGGTGTTTTGTTTTGTGATGCATGTAAACATCTCCGCGCGAGATATCTCGTGTGCCATATTGAAAGTGCCAACCCCATCCATGTTTGCTGCCATAATTGGCACACCCCACCAGTAATTACCACTGTTCCGAAACTTATACTCTCGGCGCAAGATGACTTCCTTTCTGGAGCGCAAGACACTTCGCTTAGGTCTGATCAAGACGTCCTTGTAGTCTAACTTTATTTCATTCTCAATTCTCATTTATCACCTCTAAATTCTTCTTCAACTTTGATCTTAGACTTCCGTCCGAAAACAAAACCTTAAAGGCTTTTCCTCTGGAAAATAAGTTTCTAACAATTATACCAACCTGCCCAGGAGCTCGCCAGTGGGTTTCACTTACTCTAACTAAATCACCTACTCTCACTGATGACCTCCATTTGATCACGTAGTTTCGATATTAATTTACCCTGTGCTAACAATACTTTGAAAGCAAAAGGTTTATAGTCTTCTTCTTTTTGTTTCACTGTTTGTGATATCGGGAACACATTGACTATGATGCCTACTTCACCTCCGTGGCGCCACCCTGTATCATGCAGCTTAACCAGATCACCTACTTTCACTTACAACCTCCCAAGTTGACGCGTCACACCATCTTGTCTGGTACGATCTATTGTAGCACTTGATCAATGTCCTTTTATCATATTCATTATAACCGATCATTTGTGTAACTATAAAGTATAACCCTTTATATCTGTTTTTACTAACAACTAAGTCACCTACATTCATTGCTCTTCCCTTTCACTGTTGATAACTATAAACTCATATGAGTAATGACTCGAAAGTCGTCCGGTGCCCCACATAATCAAGTATTCAGCGAGATTGACCGGCCGTACTTTATCGACAATTATTCCAATACAGTCATCTATTCTATAAGGACGACCTGCTACTAAATCACCTATCTTCACTTTCTTTTATAACCTCAATCTCTGTTTCACAACCGTGCACAATCTTGCCGTCAGACAAAAGTATTGACCAGCTATTTTGTGGTACTTTTTCTGGATGCAAGAGTATACCCATGTGAAACTTATTCTCTTTGTTAAACGTGTCAGACGTTTTCGCAAATGTCCACTTTACTAAATCACCCGGTTTCAAACTTTCACCATAAAATCAGAAGAGTAGGGCACAATTTTTCCATGACACCACATCACGTCAAACCGATCGTGGCCTAAGTTAGACACTATTATTCCGTATTTTTTAGCAGCTATTAATCGAACTAAATCACCTTTCTTCACTATCAATTACCTCAAGCAGTTTTGTTTCTATCCAATAAACCTTACCACTATGCCAGTAAACATTGGCTAAGCCTTTTGATACCTCAACTATTACGCCAAGCTGACCTTCACTCTTATGTCCCTTCTTCACTTTTACTAAGTCTGTCTTTTTCATTTGCCAACCTCACATGTTGTGTATACCAAGTTTTCTTCTTTCCGTTTGTTAGAACAACTAATAATTCAGGTCCTCCTTCGTACCAGCGAGCTTTTCCTACCACAATGCCGGCATCACCTTCGTCTTGTCCCGGGCCATGAACTACTAAGTCACCTATTCTGTAATTCATTTTTTTCGCTTTTAACCAGCAATATCTTTTGTTTTCTTTTCATTTTCTTTATCTCATATTCTCGTTTTGAAGCTGAACTTCTATCATTCGAAACTTCTTCGTAAATAAGCTTTACCGGTCTTCGACTTCTTGTGTATTTAGCAGACTTAAAGCTATAATTATGTTCTAGTAACCTTCGCTTTGTGTCTGTGGTTATTCCCGTATAATAACTTCCATCACTGCATTCAACAATGTACACCTTCCATTTATTCTTCACATAGCACCCACGGGTAATCAAATGTAACTTTTGGTTCTTCTAATCTTAAAATCCTGTCGTCCTCTTCATCGAAGCAGAAAACTTGCTCATAGAAATATGTGTAAAATAATCGATTATCTCTTAAAAATTCTACATAGTATGAAGAAATTTCTTCGTGAAACACTGACTTTGTTATGATTAATAGTTCGCCCGCTACTAAGGGATCAGATATCAAAGTCTGTTGTCCTTGCACGACTGGATATACACTATCTTTTCCCTTAAACGTGGTACAAAGCTGGCCTGGGCTCGGTTTGTAGCCAACTATATGTGTGTTTATCATAAACGCTCCTTGTGTTTAGATTATACACAAACCATATGATTATTACATTTTTCTATTATGGTTAGTTCATCTTCGTCAAATACATATACACTTCCACCAACTAAGACCTCAGCGATCAACACTTCCTCAGAAGGGCACAGATGATCTTCATTACGAACCTCAAGAGCCACCTTTAAAATAACACCTACTTCTTCAACATCATTAAAAGAAGCCCAATGAACAGCAACTAAGTCCCCTTCAGCTATGTCTCGCTCAGGAATGTATTCACCGCGAGGTATTATCATATCAAAAGCATTTGTCTTCGGATTGATTGTTGTATTATTTTATTGATATGTTCCCTCAAGTCTTTTTTACGTTGTTCATATGGAGGTAATTCAGCTGTGTCTAAAAATTCTGGATCTTCCATTTCTGATTCTCTACCTTGACGCACTAAATCATCATATCTCATTTGTGCTCGCGTTCGTGTGTCCCGTCTAGTCATATCTGGTGACAATCTATCAGCAACGCTCATAACATGTCTTCTAATTTCGGGGCCAGACATATCCATTATTTGACGACCAGGGTTGTATTCTGTTTCTGATTCTGGATCCGGATCCTCTTCTGTTTCTGAATCAAACTCAAAATCATCGTCATCTTCTATTTCAAAACCAAATTCATCAACGTCTGAATCAAAGTCAATTTCCGTATCTTCAAAACCACCCATAAAACTAGGTATCTCATCAATCTCAGTGTCATCATCAATATCTAACGTTTTATCATCGTCATCAAATGAAAGCCCGCTTGAGATCTTAGGTTTGAACGGCCTACTTGGTGAGCTGAGTCTCATCTCTTGGATGATCATTCTACGTATTAAATCACGAGATAGTACAGTCATTTTAGTTCTCCCTTAACAACCATAACTATCTCGTGTCAGTGCATAAATCTAGTAGATTTTTGCAAATAGAAAGAAGATAGCAACAACAGTAGCAAATTGGGTGCACAACAGAAAGTTAATCATAAATCCAACAAAACGCTTTCTAGCTTCTTCTCGTTGTTTTTCGATAATTCCTTTATTGAACATGTCGACAAAGTGATTAGTAAAGTTTTCCATTTCTAATTCTTCGTCAGACTTCTTATTTACATAATTGGTAATGTCAATTATTTTATCATCATCACCAAATCTACTGTCGCCGTTGTTATCCTTCATTAGATCCGCCAGGTTCCGATAATTTTTAAATCATCAGGCTTGTAATAGAAAACTCGACCAGGTTGCAAGCGTGGATTATGTTGGACGGCTCTTGGCCAATCACTGTCCCATAGTACACCTGCCGTTTTTGTCTTACCGTTTCTTCCTTTATAAAGCTTTACAATTGTGCCTTCGTCTACTTTACCGTTTGACTCAATTAATTTAACTCTATCTTTGATTTGAATATTCATCATTACTCCTTTTAGTAACTATTATTCTCGAGACGTGTAATTGTGTTTTCAACCTCGATTGCTGCTTCTTCTTCATTTAATTTTACCAACATATCGAAGGCTGTTAATAATAACTTCAATGCTTTGTCATGAGTTATAACCTCCTTTTTTCCTTCGTGTAATAATTCATAATAATTGGTAGTATCAAAAATTACATACTTATTAAGTTCTTTTTCCATATTAAAGTCTAGTCGGTCTAATTCTATTTCGAGTTCTGCCTTTACTTTCTCTAGTCTTCGCTTATTGATTTCTTCTGTGATGTTGATAACTTCTGCCATTAGATTTATCCTATTAGATATACAACGCAACAAGTCATTCCAATCATTGCGTCGAATAAGTTTTCTTTGTTTTTAATGTGTATGACAGCAGGCGTTGGTGACAAAACAATCGAAAACAAGTCAAAGAGAAACTTGCTAAATGTTATTGCAAAAAATAGCAAAGTATTAGCGAACAAAAGATACGACATAAGAAGTATCAATAATACCTTACCAAAAGATTGTTGAAAGTCGAGGTGGCCTTGCTGATTATCGCTGTAAACTTTACCGTAATGCCAACCGCTATAAATTATAATTGCTAGTAGTTGATGAAATAGCATTGACTTCTCATTGTTTGAGGTTGAAGTGGTGCCCCTTTTGAGCTAGGGGCCACAGCTAACATCTGTTTTAAAGATTAGTCAGAAGTGTTATCGTCTGTCTTTTCTTCTGTTTTGAATGATTCATCTGTTGGCGTTTCATCTTTAGTAACTGTTGTAGTTGATGTCTCGCTACTTTTGTTACTAGTCGGCACAGTCTTACTATCAGTTGTGCTAGCACTTTCCGTAGTAGTTTCTGTGGTAGGTGAACTATTTTTTGTAGTTGTGTCACCGTCATCACAACCGAGAACAAATGCAAACATCAATGCAATCATTCTTCACCCCCAGTTTCTTCTTCTGATTCCTCAGAAGATTCTTCTTCTTCGGCGCCTTCCGTCTCTTCAGCTTCTTCGGTTTCTTCAACTTCTTCAGCTTCCTCGACTTCTTCAACTGAAGTGTCTTCCTCTTCTTTGTCTCCACAAGCAACCAATGATAAAGTTGCTGCTAACATTAATGAACGCATATTAATCTCTCCTTTGTTTAGATATAGCAAACACCACGGCCGGTTCCCCAACCTTGATGCCCTACTGCGTCTGTATTACCGGCAAGAGTTTCGTCGACTTGAAAGACGACTTCACACTTATTACCGTTCTGTGTAGGCACGAAACCAACGATGGTTCCGCCCAAGTATGCGGGTGATTTCTGTGACTCTGTAAGAATCACGTTCTGACCCAATAAATCTTTTCTTCTATTTTCTGCAATAACCCAATTTCCAACGCTATACACGTTTTGTAGTGAGTTAGTTTTGTAGTTGTGTGACTTGCACATTAAAGCAAGATTTGCTGACATAATGTCTCCTTTTTTGTTTGTTGTTAAGTAATATTAGTATAAACCATTTATTGTGGTATTACACTTTTATTGTTGTTTTACTAGTGTATTTACATCTTTGTAACACCAACACTGATTGTCGTCCTGTCCTTGAAAATACTCAGAAGACGCAGGCAAACACAACACCTTGCAGTTCAAAGCTTCTTCCTTGAATTCAAGTGAAATTTCATTTTTCTGTAGTTGTCCCCAACCCATCAAAATAAAGAATGCAAAAATGCACCAAATTACTGTTCTTTCGTAAAACCAAGACCATACTGTCTTAAAAAAGACAAACACTACATTCATCATTTCTCCTCTATATATAAAACGCAGACACCACTTCCTTTTATTATGCGATGGTATTCTCCTGCTTTGATTCTTATCACTGTTTTATTTGAAACCATTTCCTGTGGTAAATCATTGTCTCTCTGAAAAGACCAACCAGTGTCAACGTGGATAACGTATATTAACCTTTCATTCTCATCACGGTGCCAAACTAAATCTTCATCCGCAACATCGTCAGACCTAAAAGTTCTTAAAAATTTGTGTGTGTCAATTTGAAAGTGTTCGTAAGGTTTCTTCATCGCAGTCACCGTCAGCTTTCATTGAAAAGCATATGTAAATGTTATTGTTGTCTAACTTTGAATTGAAGTGTTCATCTGAACATCCAAGTAAAATCATAAGTAGTATCATTTCATCCCCTATCAAATAACCACATCCATGTTACTGTGAACACAAAGACAAATAAAATTACACCTAAAAAAAATAGCATATTTGCTCCTATAAAAATGTGCCCGGGTGAGGATTTGAACCTCACAATTCTAACGTTATCTGACCGCCTGCCCACGTTAGTTATCTGCGACCGTACAGCCGAGCATTTAATTAATTGTCTCTTCTTTGTCAGTAGATCGTGACGACTTATCTTCCGCCAAGCGGTCAAGTTTATAAACAAAACTTACCCAAAGAAACCACAGTCCTGTTGAGCCGAACACGGCAAACAGCGCGAACAAGAACTCAACAGCATTCATCTGTTACTCCTTCACTTTGTAAAAATTTGCAAGGCCCATCAGAGTTGGTGCCCAAAGACCGATAAATAGTGCGAATCGTTCTCCGTGTGCAGGATCCTCTGGTGAGATTAAAACCCATGTTGCGATTGACACCGCAACTGATACTAAGGATGCTACGTAGCACCCGTCCGATAATTGTTTTTTACTTAAGCGTAACATTTTTTCCTCCTGTGTTAAGATGTGTGGGCACTCAGGGGATTGAACCCTGGACCTGCCGATTATGAGTCGGTTGCTCTGACCGCTGAGCTAAGTGCCCTTAAAATGGACGCGGGAGCCGGATTCGAACCGACGACCTCTGGGTTATGAGCCCAGCAAGCTGACCTGACTGCTCCATCCCGCAATAAAAGCTTTCGATAGGATTCGAACCTACGACCGGTTGATTACAAATCAACTGCTCTACCAACTGAGCTACGAAAGCGGAAGCTACTCCTCCAATCTTCTTTTTAATTCTAACCTAATTTTCTCTAGATTTACAATCGCTATTTTTATTTCTTCTTGAAACTCCAACTCATGATCGTACGCCATGTATTTCAAATCGCGATAGGCTCGATTAACTTGAAGGTAATACTTCTCTAATTCTTTTTTTCTTTTAGCATTCATAAACTTCTTTGCAAACTTCTTCCAGCCTTTGTCTACCTTGATTACCCGTAATATCAGTTACAACTTGCCCCTCTTTGATAAAGAGAATTCTTGGAATCGATCTAACTGAGTATTTAGCGACTATTGATGGGTTTTGGTCTATGTTAACTTTTATTACGTCAATACCTTTCTCAGTTCCTATTGACTCCAAGATAGGTGATAGCACTCTGCACGGACCACACCAGTCTGCAGACAGTTGAACAATAATATTGTTATTTGCCACAACTTCTTCGTACTCTTTTTCTTCTACTAGTCTCATATAACACTCCAAGTGCTCCTGAAGGCCAACCAAGGAAAGTCAATACTCACACCTTCAGGAGCACAGGATATAAAAACCCAACCTAAAGTATTGACCAAATAACAGTGTACACCCGACAGGATTCGAACCTGTGACCGTCCGCTTAGAAGGCGGATGCTCTATCCAGCTGAGCTACGGGTGCTCATAAAATCATATTATTCTGTTTTTTTTGGATTTACACTTTTAATCTGATATTCTTCTGTCTTTTCTATAATTTGAATTACGTTCATAGCGTTCCACCAAGCTTTGAATACTGTTTCTGCAAAAACATCAATTGATTTAAGTTCTTTTTCATTATCATTTCTAAAATATATTGCTGTCCACTTTGGTAACATTTCATCTTCCCTCCGAAGAGGTGGGGAATTACCCCCACCAAGAGGTGTGTATTAAACACCTGAGTCACTAATTCTTGCAACTTCACTAAATCCACTGCGCCGAAGTCTAAGAAATATGACGTGACCAGCGCCCCCAAAACGATTCTTTTGAGTTTCTAAAACTCGACAACCTCGTAAGTCATCATCTTTAGTTTCGACACTTAAGTGAATATGACTATCAACCATATGCTTTAGCTTATTAGAACCTGCCATTTTTCCGTCCTTAGTTACTTGTCCAATAACAATGACATTGACTGCGTGCTCTTTAGCATATGAAGTCAAAAGACCTAATGCCCTTTCAGCCGTTGCTGTTGTTATACGACCACTTTTAAAATGACCATCGCTCATGCATTGAAGTGAGTCAACAATCAGGAAGAAAGGTCGATCCGGATTTGCTTCACGCACTTTGTCACACCCTGCCAGTAAGGCTGGAACACTTGTTTCACCACCTACACAAAACGGATGTTTCAGCCTCAATCGATTTGAAGTCATCTTTACTTGATAGAGGCTTTCTTCTGCTGTGTTGAACACCACTTGAGCTCCATGTCCCTGCAATGAATTTGCTAATGTGAGCATCATTGTAGTTTTACCAGCACCTGGTGTACCTGTGAAAAGCGTGACCATCGATGGTGTAAAACCTTCACCACCTAGAACACAATCAAAGTAGCCCATGCCTGTTGAGACACGTTTCTTTAATACTGCCGGTACCTTGATATCTTGAATTGAGGTACCAAAAGGTATTTCATCAATTTTAACTTTAATTTTCATTGTTTTAGCTCCTTGGCTTGTTGTTGGTTATTGGGGTTGTTTATATTATACAATGCAGGTACAGCCATTACACTTTTGCCATTTCTAATTATCTTTCTAAATCAACAATCCTTCCGTCATATTTAAAATGAATTAGTCCTTGCGCTTTTAGTTTTTCAAGATGATATGAAACTGCAGTCTCAGTTTCTTTGATATCGTTGAATTCAGTGTGGTTGCTGATCAAATATTCACAAATATCTTTTTCTCGACGAAGACCATTACAAAGTTTGTAGATAAAATCTCTAATCTCTTTACTTGCTTTTATTGCCATTGAACAATCCTTTCTTTTCTGCAAACCAAGCAGGGACTCTGAATGTCACAGTTTCTGACGTCTCACCTTTTTTATCAATGTTTGGTGGAAACGACGAACTCATAAATAACTTTACATCGTCATCATGAACACGTGACTTGTGAACCCATACTCCTCCTGGCACTCCTCTATTGCCGTTACCAGCACGGTTAGACGATCCAAACAGAGGTTTAATCAATCTTGAATTGCCATCTCTTGAAGAGACAAAAGGCATGCCAACATAATCGTATGTATGAACTGCAAAAACAGGGACATAAGTTCTATCCATCCAAACTCGTTTAGCTTGTGACCATTTTGCCGGTAGCTGATTGGTGACGGTTTCTACTTTTTCTATGGCGTTCTCAGTAGTGAAGTGTTCAACACCTTCGTTGTCTAACACAATGTACTTTGTAGTACCAAAGCTATTTGTGTAGTGACTTATAACGAGGTACTCTTTGCCTTTAATTGCTTTTGGTAGAGAGTGCTTACCCCTTGTGTTTTTAATTACCTTGACTAAGTCGTTTTGCTGAAATTCAGTTCTGTAATATGACATAGTTGTCTCCTCTTACATAGGCCAGATATCGTATTTTGTATTGTCACCAACATCAGACTTTTTTGGTGTAGATATTGATTGCGTGTTTTGATTAGTTGCATCAGAATACAGATCACAAAAATACAAGACACCTAAACACGCGTGGCCAAGAATCTGTAATTCTTCTTCGACATTAAACTCACCAGTAGACGATGAATTATTTTTGTCAGTGATTTTTGAGAGTATTATAACTCTGCCGTTTTCATAGACAACCTTGCAAATCTCAGTCCTCATTCCGGCATGGAGTATCACACCGCTTTCAACTTCTGCAAAGAAGTTGTTTTCCTTTGTTTGGTTTACAAATTCTGCAAACATTGTGTAGAAGTCATCTAAAGGGTGTTCCAAATTTAGCGGATACCCTTGTGTTGTGAGTCTTACAAAATCATTTTTTGATATATCCATATTATTATCTCCTTGCTTTTTTATTATATTAGGTTAGTTTTTTGGTTGCACAAGTGTTAAGTGTTATTCTTTAATAGTTTCAGAAACAATACTATAGAAAACTTGACGGCAATCATTTACATCCTTTTCTGCTGTGTGCGATCCTTCAGTAGATATATCGAAGTGTTCTCGCAACGTATCTAAGTTTTGACGCTCTGTGGGTAAAAACATGTATGCTAGCGCACACGTGTCAATTTTTGGATATCCAAAGCTAAATGTCTTTGCGCTGTCTGGTAGTTCTCGGTTCCATTGTTGATACTTGTATC
>Ga0181414_1000360_pt1 | contig 14007 bp, 5 predicted proteins | sample 37SPOviralmetaG_FD_130139 | JGI IMG/M metagenome (GOLD analysis project Ga0181414, IMG submission 130139) | Marine viral communities from the oligotrophic San Pedro Time Series (SPOT) site, San Pedro Channel, CA, USA - 37 SPOT_SRF_2012-11-28 | ecosystem: Environmental > Aquatic > Marine > Strait... | reverse complement strand
GTCCGGGCGGAATGTGCCCATGGTGTTAAAATAAAAAGGGGACCTCGTTTGAGATCCCCTTTTTTGGTTACAGGAACTTTTGGGTATGGTGCCCAGTTTTTTTTGTTCCTAGTTAAAAACTAAATTGTTTAGCTCCAGTTTTCTTCTTAGATTTAGAAGTAGACTTAGATTTTGTATTAGATTTTTTATCTATTATCTGCCAGCTTGGCCAACCACCAAGTAAAGCTAAAGTTTGCCACCACTCTGCTTCTTCACTCATTGCAGCTTCTATGTTGTCATACTTTTGTAACACTCTATCTAACGGAACATTAGTAGTTGCAGATATTACTTTAGCACCTGACATCAATGCTGGGTTGTCTAAACTAAAACCTTCTTCGTATATCTGTTCTCTCATCTTTTTGTTATCAAAAGGATAAGCAGCAGACTTCATACGAGATATTTTAGAACTAATAGGTGGTGAAAACTGTGTTAGCTTCCAAGCAGCATCTACATATTCAGGTCTTTTTCTATTTGATCTTTCGTATATATCCATTAGAAAGTTTTTACCTACAGATACGGCTTGCCCACCAATTCCTAGTCCTCTTAAAGCGTTATCTAACATACTATTAGCAGTTCTATAATAAGCTTTATCTTTTTTCTCATCGTCATCATCAAAACCTGTTTTAAATAAAGCTTGTTGTAAAGCGTTAAATATTAAGTTCTGTACTACTCCATAATAAGCTATTTTGCTTACATTGCTTTTAGCATCTCCACGACCATTATATAAATCTTGTATTGCTCTTTTTTGTAGCCTAGCATACTGCATAGGTGTATTAGCAAACATAAGTATTAAACGGCCAGCATCACTTGCTTGTTGTTGAGATATTTTATCAGGTCTAGCTGATTGTTGTGACTCTTCTGATATTTCTCTCCACTCTTGTAAAGCCTGCGCTTCAGCTTCAGCTTTGGGCATACGTTCTCTTTTCACTAAATCATTTATTCTATTACGATAAAATGTAGCGCCACCTGCGGCTATGGCAAAACTATCAGCATACTGAGTTGGTAAATATCCTTTTTGAAGTATATAATTAATAACTGCTTTTGCTTTATTTTTACTTGTAGCAGCTGCATCAGCTACTTCACTTTCAGCTATATTAATTCTTAAACCATTTCTTCTGTCTCTTAAATAATCTGAGTTCATCAACTTAGTAAAGTCACTCCAGTACTGAGGTTGATTAGCAAATGCTACACCAGCTTTAGCAGGGTTATTAAAACTCCAATTTAAATAGTTTATACTAGATATAGTTTGTAACAACGCTGATCTAGTATTAAAAAACATTATAGCAGCATTAGAACCGTTGATATAATCTAATACTTTATTACTTAATCTATTGCCTGAAAATAATCTATTTTTACCTTTCTTCATTCTTAATAAAGTATTTTCTAAAGCTTCTCTATATTTAGGTCCATATATAGCTTCTAATTTATTTAAATTTTCTTTACTATATATTTCATCTACATTACGCTGCCACTCTTCTAAATACTTACCACGTTTGGTTGTATTTATTATATCTAAAAGATCAGTAGTTAATGTTCCTACTAACCAGTTTTCTGTAGGTTTAGCGTAATCTTGGCCTTTAGTTATAGTCATTAACTGCTCTGCAAAAGCACTTAATTTAGGATCTTTATTAACTATGTCAGTTAGTTCGGCTAAGTCTGTTTTAGATAACCCAGGTACTTCAAAACCAGATTTATTAAACAAGTAAACTCTAACAGCTTGTTCATTTGTAAAGCCACTATTATTAGTTTTACGAAGATCCGCAGGTACATCAAGTTCTTTTTTCAAAGCTTTAAAATCACTCATTAACTGTACTCTATCTTTAGTAAGATTATCCATTGCTCTAGCAAAAGGATTTAATAAATTTTCTTTATACCAAGCCATTTGAGCATCTCCCTTGCTTCCTTTAGACAATGTAGGATATATTAGCCCTGTAAAATCTTCAGCAGAATAAGGTATAAAAAATTGAAACTTACCTTTACTAGCTCCAATTGTTTTAGCTTTAGCAGCTGAATATTCTTTATAATATTCAATACCTGTTTTAGCTTCTAGTATCTTATTAAACTCTATACTTCTATTTTCACTTTCACTAGCTAAAGCTCTTTGTACTTTTGATTTAATATCTAAAACACTTAACGCATCTTTAACAGCTTTAACATTTTGTATAGCATCATCAGCAAAATAAAAATCATTAAAACCTTCAGCAGCTTTGCTTACTAGCCATTGTGCTTTTGCTTCACCTGTAGAATTACCTAATCCTACTATGTTTTCTTTTTTAAATTCTAATCCTTCAGCTTTTAAAAAGTCGTATATAGCATCTCTTGATTCAGGTGCTCTAGCTGTAAGTACAAATAAGTCTTCATTACCTCTAGCATTTTTTATTCTTTCTGCTACGTCAAATAAAGGACCTCTTGATCCGTCTGTTACTTTATTAAAATCACTAAAGTCTAAATCCCAACCTTCTTCTTTTAATTCTAATCCACGTTTAGCAAAGTCTTCTGCGTTTAGTCTAAGTGTTTTACCTTCTTTACTTGCTACAACTATGTTGTTACTACGAGCTAATGTATCATCAAAATCAAACACTCTAATTTTTTTAGACTTTTTAATTGGTATACGTCCATTACGTAATGCGTTGTCTTGATTTTCTGCTTCTTTTAAGTAGTCAAAGTTATTTCTGCTTTCAGACTTAGATGCAAATGCAGGCTCACCTTGCTTATCATTAACTTTAGCAAGCTTAGTATCTCTAGCATATTCCGCGGCTATACCCCACTCGTATCCTTCCATTATGCCAGTAGTTATATCTACAGTAGCTCTCATTTCAGGTCTACCATAAGTAAGGTCATCGTAATATCTGTCTACACCTTCTTCTACTCCTTCCGCTCTACCTACAGCAGTAATAACATTATCCATTGCTTTAGGTATAATAGCAACCTCGTAACCATCATAAGCTTTTTCTAAAGCTTTTTTACCAGCTTCATTTAGCTCATATCTAATTATATCATTTTCTAATTTAACTTCTTTTACGTTAGCATCTTTTAAATAAATATCTAACATTTCAAATATCATTGACTCAGCTGGTTTACTATGCTCCCATATCAATAACTTTTCTCTTACTGGTTTACCATTTCGTTTGACTACATTTCCATTAGCATCTCGTTTAACTACTGATTGTCTTGTTTCTAGTGCTTCACCAGCTAAGGGTTGATATATTTTTTTCCAAGGCGCTGCCATGCGCAATACAGTACCCATACCAGATTTAAGTTCCATAGTAAATAAAGCTAAATCAACAGCGTTAGCTTCACCAGTTTTATATTTATTCATCATAAACTCAAACTGCTTATCTAATATTTTTCTAGATCTATTAGCAACATCTTGAAATAATTCACCCATCTCAATCATTTCAGGAGTATTAACATCCCAAAATCCATCTTTAAATGATTTAGCTATTTTTGCAATAGCCCAATTAGAATTACTTTGTGTCTTACCAAATCGATCTATTTGCTTTACTCTTTTACCATCAAGAGTTTCTATAAAATATTTACTACCTTCTTTTGCAACTTTGTAACCTGAGTCTTTTATCGCTTCATTAAATTTAGGTGTAAAGTCTCCAATACCTTTGTAGTATTGAAATCTACCATCACCAATTTTAGAAGCAGAGTTAAATTGTTCGCTTAAACCAAAGTTATCGTTTATCCAGTCAACAGCATTGTCAGCTTCTTTAACTTGTGTTTTCCACATTTCATCTGCAAGCTGTGTACGTTTTTCTTGGTTGGCTTGAACGTCAGCTAATTCTTTTAATGATATTGTTTTACCTTTAGAATTTTTAGGTAGTAAATTTCCAAAAAACTTTTCAGTAGCTCTTACAGATCCTTCAGTCATTACCACATCTTCAATAAACTCTTTTATGTTTCTTTTGTTTACTTCACTTCTAAATTTAACATTAGGTTCGTTTAAAAATTTAACTTCTTTAGCTCTGTTTATAGCTGTAATAAGAGACTTTGCTAAGCCATTAATATCTTTAGCGGTAAAAGTATATGACTCACCAGTGTTAGGATCAGTAAAAGTTTTATATTTACGAGGTCCTGTTTTAAACTCTTCGTTAAGTAATTGCTTTACTGTTTCTTCTGTTTTAATACCATAAGGTAATTTAGCAAATCTTTCAGCTATAGGTCCAACATGATTTAATGTATAATCTCTTTCAACAAAACTAGGCTTGTCTCTCATTTCAGTTTGACTTGCCATATAAACATTTTTACCTTGTGCTAAGTTTAAAGCTTCATTAGCAAGACCCATGTCTATTGCAAAGTCTCTAACTATTTTATTACCTAATCCTCTATCAAATAATTCTACACCACCTTTAATAGTTTGTGCATCTGTAGTTCTTAAAGCAAAGTCATCAGCTTTAACGCGGTTTTCTATACCAAATACTCTAAGTATATCAGCTTCTTTTAAATCTCTTTTCAGCTCAAACACTTCATTGTTTACACCTTTTGGCCTACCTAAACTAGTATACAACTGTCTTCTTATATTAGCAGGTAATCCAGTAGCTTTACCAGTCCCTACATCACCTAAACTTATATACTTAAACTTACCAGTTCTTTTGCCATCTACTGTGTCAAACTCTTTATATATTTCTATATTGTTTTTAGGTATTATATCTATAAACTTACCACCAAGCTCTGCTATTTTCATTTGAGCTCGTTGAGGTTCATTTCCAGATAAATTTGCTTTTTTATCTGTTATTTTCTTTTCAGGTATACCAAAAAACTTAGATGTAGTTTTAGTAGTTAAATCTTTTAATGTTTTATAATTTTTACCTCTTAAAAAATCTTTTAAACCTTCTACAGTCTTTGGTAATTTACTTCTTACTTCTTCTATGGCTTCAGCTCTAAGTTCACTAGGTAGTAGGTCTAATGGATTAGTCCTCCCAGCTTGAAAAGACTCGGCTGGTATTTCTATTTCAGTTCCTTTAATACCTTCGCCTTCTATTACTTCACCTCTTGCTGCTTTTCTAGCTCTTGCTTCTTTTTTATAATCTTCAAAAACGTCTAACTTCTTTTTATTTAAGTTGTTTGGATTAGTTACCCAGCCAAATAAACTTTCATTTCGCGTAGGATCAAAATTCATTATAACTGTTTTGAGCTTATCTCTTACGTCTTGTATAAATTTTTCTTTACTTGCAATATTCTCACCTTCTATTATAATATCTCCACCAATTTTTATTTTTTCTTTACCAGTACCTTCAACAATTAATCCATCAAAAATTCCTTTTCCATCTCTACCGCCTTCATACAACAAGCCTTTATCACCAACTACTAATTGACTATAAGCTTTATCCCACTCTTCTTTAGTCATTGACTCAGGAAATAATTCATCTATGGTTTTAGATAAACTTCTTTCAGATGATGATAGTTTAGCTTCACCTTCGATAGCTTCACCCGCTGCTTCGCCTTTTTTATAGAAATTTTCTAATCTTACATCTAAGACGCCATTTTTTCCTGATCGATCTAATAGTTCTACAAAGTTTTTAATGCCCTCTCCTGTCGTTAAATCAACATCTGGGACTGATCTTTTAAATATAGACTGTAGTTTAGAATTAAAAGTGTCGTTAAGCTTAAACTCTCCTCTTTTTACACCATCTAAAAATACATTTAAATATTCTTCATATTGCTTTTGTTTAAAGTCTTTACTTTTAGGATTATATTTTTTATTAATTCTATCTTGAACAACAGATCTTTGTTCGTTACTTAACGTGTTATTTACAAAATCATCAAGCGCTTCTATACCTTCTGAAGTAAATATACCTTGATTATTTTTAAAAGCTCTTCTAGTTAATGCGTGACTTAATTCATGAGATGCTACGCTTATAGCTCCTTTTTCTAATGCAGCATCTCTATTTATATATATAAAGTTTTCACCAGGTAAATAGATACCTTCAGCAGTATTAGAAAATCCTTTTTTATTAGCTAAATCTATAAAACCTTTAGCATCTAAAACTTTAAAACCAACTCCTAATTTTTCAGCTGCATTTTTAGCAAAGTTTACATCAGCTTCAAAAGCCGCTTTCTCTGTTACTCCATTTTCAGTTCTCAACGTCTCCATTTGAGTCTGAAGATCACGAATTTTAGTATTATTTTGTGCAATAGTAGCTTCATGTACTACACTTAATTCAGGATTAGATTCTATTATTTCTTTTAATCTTAAATTTTCTCCTCTAAGCTTTTGAGCATCTAGTATTTTTCCTATATATTGATCTTTCTTTTGTTGAGTTTCTTTTGATTTACCTTTAAAATTTCTATTAGCAGTGTTAGAATACTCAGCATTAAGCGCTAATTGAAACTCTAAAGCTTTATAATTTTCACTGCCTTTTTTAAAACCTAATTTTTCTGCCACTACGTTAGTCATAGCTTCAGAAGCAGATCTAAAGTTATAACCATTCATGCCATCTACTATAGGCGTGTCTGAAAATTTACCTAACTCTTTAACTTCAGAAACATTTAACTCTTGGCCCGTTGCTAATTTTTTAGCTATAATATCAAGTTTAGCTTCTGTAGTTCTTTGATTGTTAGTAGACTGCTCTATAGAATTTTTAGCTGCAACAAGATTGTTTTGCATGTTTAATGTTTCAGCAGCTAGTTTTAACTTGTTTAAAGCAGGATTATCTACGTTAGTAATTTTAAATGGATCTATACCAGATTCTTTTATTTTTTTATCTAAAGCTTCTGCTATTTCTTTAGGTGTACTAAACTCTTTTATACCTAATAATTTACCAGCAGCTACTGTTCTAGGGTTTCTATTTTCTATTGCTAGTAATCTATTCTTAACCTCTGTAACAGCTTCACCTCTCATACCTAAAGCAGTAAAGGCAATTAAATCATGAGTAAGAGCGTCTATATCTGTTACGTGCTTCATAGCATCTTTAAAAGCTACCTCATCTCCAGTCATTAAATAATTAGTAGCTGCGTCTACTGTTTGTGCAGCTTTGCCTATGGCCGTGGCTGACGCACCACCAGCAACAAGCTTACCAGTTCCATTAACAACGACACCAAGTTTAGTTCTTGTAAATTCAGAAAAATGTTTTATATATTTAGTAGCTATATACTTAGACATGCCTGCAACAGCACTATTACCTGCGCCAAAAACAACAGCATCTTTCAAGGGCATTTTTTCTTGATTAAAAACTGTTTCGTTAAATTCGTTAGCCGCAGCTATAGTAACTACCTCTTTAGATATTCCCTTTAATACATTTAATACTTTTGTAACTCCTTTGCCTTTATTAGCACTTAAATTCTTAAAAGCATTATCTATATATTTTAAAGCAGGTTTTACACCATACTCAGTTTTAGTATTAAACTTACCACCTAAACCTTTACCTCCTTTAAAGCCACCTATTTTCATAGATTTAGCTCCTCTTATAGACATAAGCAAAGGCGTAATGTTTGCTAAAACCTCAGTACCTCCAGCTAAAGCAGAATTTTCTATACTGTTTTCTACTATATCTTCATCAACCACTAAGCCAGCATCTTGCAAAGCTGTTGAAAAAGATTTAGCAGCTTTTCGTGGAGTAGTAAAATTATTTTCGTAATCAATACCTGTTAATCCTTCTCTAAGCTGACTAGCATAAGTACCTACTAAGTTTTCTGCATCTACAGTAAGTAAGTTAGAATTTAATTTAATAGCTCTATCTAATGCTAGTAATTGAATTAACTTCTCGTTATGCTGAGCTGCTAAAGGATGTTTAGACATTATCTTATTAATATTCTTACCAACATAAGAGTCTTCGTAAGCAGCTTGAGATATTTTATTTATTTGATCGTCAGTATCACCGGTAAAAAAGCTTAATATATTATTTAACACACCTTCATTACCTTGCTCTATAGCTTCTTTATTTTTAGCTATGTTTTTATCTATAGCAAGAAGTTCAAAAAAGGTTTGGTTTCTAGCTTCAATAAGCATATCAGCAGTTGGAGATTTTTCTTGAAACTCTTTAGTTTTTTCGTTTATTTCTGTAACATCACCTTCAGAAAGTCCTAAATCACCAGCTTTCATAGGAGCAGGGGCTGGATCTGCGTTAATGCTCATGCCTATTAAATTACCTTCAGCATCAAAAACTTTATCACCTGCACCAGCTTTAGCTCGTAAAAAACTTTCAGTATCAAACTCTCCTGTTTGTTTATATTTATTATAAACATCTTTCTCCACCATCTTATAAACTCCTCTGTCGAATTTACTTTTGGCTTTTTCAATTTTATCTCTAGCAGAAGAAGTTAAATTACCATTTTTATAATATTCTTGTAAATTAAAATTATTTACATCATCTTGACCAAAATTAGTTAAAGCATTTAAATTTAAATCAACATAAGAATCTTCCTCACCTTTTAAAGTGTTTCTTAATACTGCTGCTTCTTTTTTATTTATTTCATTTCTTATAGGATATAAAAAATTTTCAGCATCTACAACTTTAGGTTGACCTCTAAAATCCAAGTCTTCCGTATCTAACACTTCTAATTCAACCACATCCAACACTCGCCTAGAGCTTTTAAATCTACCTGGATAATACTTATTTAATTCTTCTACGTCTGGATTTATGCTAACAGTCTCAAGATCTACTTGCTCAGGTTGTTCTTTTTCTCTAGCTTCTTTTTCTTTTATTAATTTATCTAACTCAGGATTGTTACTTACATATTCAAAGTCTTCACTTACCTCTTCTTCAAAAAAAGATTGTGGACCTTTTATAGCTGCTTGAAAATCTACTTTGTTAATCGTAGGTGCTTCTACAGGCGTAATAGGAATATTAGTTACAGGATCTACTTTTGTGGTTGGGTTGTCGAGCTTCCACTGTTCATAATCTAAAACTTCTTTATTCATCATACCACCTCTACTCTGATCTTGAGCAAGAGATTTATAATAATCATCACCATCTGGATGCGGAATAAACTTTGGTTTTTCTTCTACTTCTACTTCTTTTTTTGGAGGATCAGTATCAATAACCTGCTCTTCAATAACATCATCTACAACTTGTATTTCATTATCGCTTATATATTCTTCTACGCTTATTTCTAAATCATTTGCAAATTTAGTAATATCGTCTAGAGCATACTCAGTGCCGTTTAATATGTATTTACTCATATATTATCTATTGGTACTCCAGATCCTTTTTTAAGTATTCTGCTTATGTATTGTTTTTTATTTAATTTTTTACCACCTATATCTATAGTATCATCATCTTTCATTTTAGATATAAAATCTAACTCTTGTGCGTCGGCTATTTCAATTAATTCATAATTTACTTTAGGAAATTCTCCACCACTCATTTTTTCTACAAAAGCTACTAAAGATCCTTGACTAATATTACCTAATTGAACTTTAGGGTCTAATTGTTCTCTGTACTTATCAAAAGCTGCGGTTCCTTCAACTCTGAAAAATTTAGGTGCATCTGATCTAAACACGCTTTGAGGATAAGATTCATATTCTAATACTAAAGCTTCACCTAAAGAAGGACCATCTTGAGATATTAATACATTTTCTAAAGAACTATTATCTATTTGTTCTTTTACAGGTGTATAAGTTTGACGTTCTATTTGCTGTGCTTCTGAAAGAGGTGTTGGGTTTCTTCCGTCATTTGGTTTAACTTGAGTAACATCTGTACTAGTTCTTTCCATGCCTTGCGGTGCTACAGTTTCAGCAAAGTAATTAGCTAATCCTTGTCTAGCGACATCTCGCATGTTATTTACATACATATCTTTATCTGCCTCAGTTACCTTACCATCATTGTTTAAGTCTCCAAATTGCTCTCCAAACTCATCTAAAGACATTACATTTACTTTTCTTACAGTAGACCAAGCGGTTTGCCCTTCTTCTAGTTGTTCACCTTTACTATTTCTTAAGTAACCACCTTTATATAGTTGATCCCAAGTTTTACCAAAATCGGCACTTCTAACTAAAGGATTTAATCTACCTACATACTTTCCGGTTAAATCTCTTTTTATTTGCTCAGTGTTATAACCTTTATAGGTACTAGTTTCATATTGCTTTTTATCTTCGTTCCAGATTTTTCTAGTCTGAGTTTTTTCATTAAACAACGTTGATAATCCTATAGCTGGGTTTTTATTGCTCCACATACTGCCTAATTTATTAGACAATAAATCGTCTTCTTGTATTTGAGTATACCAAGCTTGACCATTAGTATGAGCTGCTATATCACCAGTTAAATTTCTATTAGCATACAATGCGCTTAAATCTTGTTCTGGTATACCACCTTGTTTTCCAGCTAAATATTTATTGTAATTGTCAGTGGATTCAAAACCTTTTAGCTCTATATTTCCATCTTGTAATTCGTTTATATAGTAGTTTGTAAACTTAGAGTTAGACATTTTTTCTTGAAAAGACATTTTATTTAAATCATTACCTCTAACAAAAGCACCTAAGGATATATCTTGTTCTGAGGCTATAGCATTTTCATTTAAAGCTTTATTACTATTATTACCTAAAACCATCCATTGACCAATAGTAGAAAGAGCTTGTTTGTCTTTCATTATTTGAGAGTTATAATCAGCTCTTTTCTGAGCGTTACCATTAGCGCCAAAAGCTTCTCTATAAAGCTGTTCTTGTCTAGCGGCTCTTTCTCTTACAAACCCTTCAGCTGCTAAATTAAAACCTACAGTACTAGACTTAGGTTGTTTAGCAAACTCATTCATAAAATCTACATTATTCTTTTGAACTTCTGTTACTATTTCTGCTTCTTTAGCGTTTTTAGCTTTTTGAAAATTAGCCAACCGTGTACTTACTTTATTTAAAAAATTAAAAGTATTTTGGGAAGACGCTTGTTGCGCTTGAATTATTGAGTTAGGATTAAATGCCATTTTTTATTTTTTTAAATTAAAGCCCAGCTGTTGCAGCGTTCATGTAGGCGTCAACTCCAGCACTACCTACAGCTGTAACTGTGTCTGAAGCTGCTTTATTTTTAGCGACTCTAGAAGCGTATTCAACGTCTCTTTCAAATAATTCATCTTCTCTCATCATGCCTAAATCAATATTGTCTCTTTTCTCTTGTCTTTCAAATGCGGCAGCTTCTTCCGCTTCAGCTTGTAGCTTTAAATTTATTCTTTGATTTTGGGCTTGTTGCTCTCCTTGAGCGGCTAGTTTTTGATTTGCAACTTCTTGTTGTTCAATACTTGCTGATATACCTCTCTTGCTAGACAGTGCAGCTCTAGCTAAAGCTGTTGCTCCACCTGCACTAGCACCAGAAGCAGCTAAAGTATCTAACGTTTGAGACAATGCAATGTCAGCTTCTTCAGCTTGAAACTCTGCGGCTTGTGTTGCTACTCCTAAGTTAGCAAAAGGATTAGTCACATCATCAGCAAGAGCTCTAATGTCATCAGAGTTATCTACAACTTCTTGTCTATTTTTTTTAAAGTCATCTATTTCTCCTTGTATTCTGCCTCTTTCTGCTTCGGCGTCTTTTTCCATTTTTCTATTACTACCGTACTGTATACCACCTGATATTAAAGCAGCACTTCCAGCTATGATAGCTACTGTTACAAAACTCATAGTGGTAAAAATTTATTTATTAATTTCATATCTTCTTTAGTTACTCTAGGGTCTTCAAATGTTTCAGCTATAACTTCTTTATCTATAAGATCAGGATCTGTTAGATTAGTAGCATGTACTGTAACAAACACGCATGGTGTATGTGTGTATATAATTCTTTTTGTACCAGGTTTAGTAATGCCGTGATGTGGTGCTTGTATATTTACTATGCCTTGTTCGGTTAATATAGACATTTTTCCTTCCATTAAAAAGAAAGGATGAGACTGAGCGTGTATAGAGGTTATTATTATTTCATTAGCAGGGTTATATATTTCTCTAATGTAACAACCATCTGCGAAAGAATGTTTAACTGGATTAGTCTCTTTAAGCTCTACACTATCTTTTTTAAACGAATTATCATTTAACATTAACTGATCTTGTAATTCGTTAATTTTTTGTCTAAATTCTTTTTTACGTCTTAAATGTAAAGCAACTTCCCATGCTTCATCAAAATCAAACGTATGTTTTATATTATGTTGTTTAGTAAGCTTTATAAATTGTCTTTTAGATTCTTCTTTAGTTAAAGGAGATTCAACAACTTGTTTAGCTATTTCTTGTAATTCCATATAATTTAATAAGATGAGTTTGCGTAGTCTGATCTAACAGACCATAATTCTTTTTCTCCACCTAACTCTGTACTAGAGTCTGTTTTAAATTTAACAGTAGCTATAAAACCTTTTATACCTGTAATGTTTTGACCAAAACTTATTTCACCTGGCATAGCAGGAGATGTAGATATTAGATTTGCTACGTATATATTTTCTTTTCTATTGAAACCAGCTCTAAGAGGTTGTCCTGTTACCGCATCAGTATATAAGCCTTCTTCGTAACTCTTTACAGATGACGTAGTATCTTGGTGATTATCATAATTACTATTAGGTAAAACATTTACGCCAGTTATATCTGATATAAAAGTTTCAACTTCCCAACCGCTACTACCTTCATATCCCACAGTTTTAAAGTTTTTTACTAAACTTGGCTTTTCATTGAATACCGTAGTGATACTTGAAGCGTTGTTTACGCCATAGAAATTACCTCTAGTATTTGTAACTGTAGAGTACTGTTTATAAAGACTTATGTTTTGAACTGTTAAAAATTTATTCTGTAAGCTGAACATTAAATTTGGTTTATAATCAAAGAAACTTACCCAACCATTTATCTGCTCTTCAAAAGCTACAGTATTATAATCACTTGTAGTAGATACTTGGTTACTATTTTTTTGCAATGAAATTACATAATTCTTACTATGTATATCCCAGCCTCCAATTACTTTACCTCTAGTTTTAAACGTTATATCTATTTTTCCAGCAGGCTGTATATTTACTATAGGTGAAGACAAAAATAATCTTAAATAGTTTACAGATTCAAAAGTAAAAGGTTCTATATGTGTTATATAGCTAGGCTCTCCTGACAACTGCATACCTAAAGTAACGTTATTTATTTCATTTCCAAAAACTTCTATATAGTATTCTCCAACTTCCCCACCAGTTCCAGTTTCAGAATTTCTAGTTACACCAATCTTATTAAAAGTACTTTGATCATTTATTAGAGCTAATTCATCTCTAAAGAAATCTTGCATTCCATAAGCGCTTATTTCAGTTAAGCCATCGTTAGATAGCCTCATAATAGCATTACGATATTTATCAGCAAAATATTTTCTATAACCGTAAACAGCAAAGCTTTCTGGATTATTGCTAATGCCATATTCACCTTTGTATGGTACAATTTGACCTATAACTTTAGCACCAGATTGTGTTTGTGTACCACCTTCTGTTGTGTATATAGTGTCCTTATCTATTAATGCTCTACTTACTTTGTTCTGTTGAAAAACTATTAAGTTGGTGTCTTCAGCGTAAGTTCTTTGTATAGAACCATTAGCTGGATCACAAGACCTAGTTATGTCTGTACCTGTAGAAAAAACATTAGTATCATTAATTCCTGTTCTAGAATTATAAACACCAGAATATATCAAAGTGTTTATTCTTTTTTGTTGTAAAGGATTTGGATCATCTAAAAAAGCTTTTATACCAGCTCCATAACTTACACCGTTAAAGTCACCTCTTATTCTACTTTCTTCAATGTAAAACCCAGTAGTGTCGCTCATGTTTAAACCACCTGGAAATGCTATTCCTGGAGATAAAAATACAGTGTTATTAGGCCCAGTAGCTGCACCTGAATAAGAACCTTTAACTATGAAAGTATTAAAATAATCTATTTCTATTACTGCGCTCATTTGTATTTATTTATAGTTCTGGAGTTGGTGGATCTGGTTGTACTGGTTGCGCACCTGTTCCACCTAATATAGCTGTATTTATTTCTGACACTAAGCCAGATGTAGAAGTTTCATAAAATATTTCTAAATTGCTTTCTGGAGCTTGTAT
>Ga0181414_1000354_pt1 | contig 14115 bp, 16 predicted proteins | sample 37SPOviralmetaG_FD_130139 | JGI IMG/M metagenome (GOLD analysis project Ga0181414, IMG submission 130139) | Marine viral communities from the oligotrophic San Pedro Time Series (SPOT) site, San Pedro Channel, CA, USA - 37 SPOT_SRF_2012-11-28 | ecosystem: Environmental > Aquatic > Marine > Strait... | reverse complement strand
ATTTGCCGTTCTAAAAAGCCACATAGATAAGGTAAACTTACTAAGGCCGTTTAATGGGGTTCCAGCATCTACATACTCAGAACTCCCATCAAAGCTCATAGAATAGTTTGAAACTTTGTTATTATTGTCCTCTGTTCCGTTCCAGCTACTAGGCATTCGCCAATTTCTATTATAAAATTCTATTGCCATATTTTTAAAATTTATACCAAGCTTTTAAATTTGTATTTGATGCGTTTGTTAAAGTTGTTAAATCATTTGGTGCGCCACTGTTGTAAATCTCTGTAACTGCATTACTGCTTAAAGCTGTATTCCAAAAAGACACCTCGTCTATATTACCATTCCAAGGAGTTGAACCTGTATTACTTGCTCCTATATTTATCGGGTTAATAATTGCGCTTGATGCAATTCTATTTCTATTTGTATTAGCTGGATTAGTGTCGTTAATTCCATCTACATAAATTTTTGAAGAGGTGGCGGATTCTGCAACAAATACAACGTGATGCCAATTATTATCGTGATAAGTTCCAACTGATGTAACTGCTCCAGCTTGTGGACCATACCAAAATATATTATTTGTAACAGAAAAATTAAAAGCCACACTACTAGAAGAAGTACTGTCTGATGCTCCACCTAAATACTTTTGAGCTGCTCCAGTTGGTTTTTTAAACCACATACTAACAGAAAAAGGATTATTAGTAATAGTGCTTAATGCTGACTGGTCAATTGAAAAATAAGAGTCCACTCCATCAAATGTAAACGAAGAAGTAGAAGCATAAGGCACAGCAGTCACCCCAACAGTTTGTCCGCTTTGAACACCATTAACTGTGTAAGTAATTATATGACTACCAATACTTGTTGCGCTTAAATCTATTTGACCTGTTGAACTATTAAAGGTTCCAGTATCTACAAACACTACATTTGCACTAGCGTTGAAAGAACCGCCTGCTGTTCCTGTTATTGTTGGTGTTGGGTCAGCCTCACCTTGATTAAATGAACTCTTAGAATAAAGAAAAGCTGCACTTGTTCCTATCAATGCAGTATCACCAGCAGCAGATGATTCGTAAATAGCACCATAACCAATATTATTTGTACCACTTTTGCCCCAACCGTTAGTGTTGTTTTGTGCGCCTTTTCCCCATCCGTTTGTTACTGCCATAATCTATTTTTTAAAGTACCCAACCTCCAAAATCTGCTTTATAATCTGGTGAAATATCACCATTACTGTTGCTTGTATATTCTGGAAACTTTTCTTGGTTAAAACTCATATAATCTATAAATCTGTTTGTGTAAAAATCTGCTGTGTTTCTTGCCTTTTCAATTAAGCTATCTACTTGCACTTTAGTTAGTGCTGTGCTGTTTTCTGGATTCTTTGTATATATACCACCATTTGCAATATTTACACCAGCATACGGCAAATATTCAACCATTGCCCACTGCATTAACATTGGTTTTATGTAATCATTAACTAATGCTAAGTAATCACCTGCTAATGTTTGTGGGTCTGCCGTTATGTCGCCTTGTATTTTAACATATAAATCAGTTCCTAAATAATTTTGTATGTGTATGTCCTGCGCTTGATTGATAAATGGTAAAATCTTATCACTATCAATGTTGCCATTAGCAGCAGTAAATACTGATATATCGTGTCTTGTTACAAATAGTGCTTTACTCATTTTTTATAATTTGGGTGATGACCATTATTTGGCATATTTACAGGAGCTTTAACCGATTGTTTTCTACCTCTTGGTTTTGGTTCGTAACTCTTCGGAATTGTTTTAGCTTTCTTGTAATCGTCTAAATCTTTACTTCCTGTTTCTTTTCCTTTCTTAATCTTATATAATATTTGCTGCCATTTATGTCTGCAATATACGCCACCTTTGAATTTAAATAAATCGTATTTTTGACCATTGTGCATAGGTAATTTAGCAGCTCTAAAATTCATATCTCTACTTGCTTTGTCAATGTCTTCTAATCTATATACTATTCCTTGTCTTGTTCTTGCCATCATTTCTTTGCAAAAATCTCTACTTTCACCACCTTTTCTGCTGCTGCCTTTAGCATATTTGTATCTTACTTTATACATTGATTTATCTAAAATAGAAAATCCATCTTCTTTACTATCAACAGTTTCACTTAATTGTATTAATGAATTAGCCCAATCTTCTTCACTTTCGTTTTCTTCGTCAACATCTCTAATATCAATCATTTCAACTTCATCAGAGTTCATTATCTCGCCTTTTAGAGCGTTTAATGCTTCAGCTAGTAGTTTGTCACTATCTTTATCTTTTATGTTCTTAGATGCAAGAAATTCAAGTTCTGTGTTTTCTTTTACGCCTGTTTCTTCTTCACGTTGTTCTTCACTTACTACATCATCAAGTTCCATAAACTCTAAAGGCTCAAGAGTTTTAAAATATAAGTTTAATGAAATATTATTATAAGCAAATATCTCATCTAAGGCATCAATTATTAAATGTTGGTAGGGCTTAATAACAATATTATCAAATAATAGTGTAGCGTTTTTAATCTCATCTGCATTGCTTGAAAAACCATTTGCAGAACTTAAGCCTAATAATAAAGGTGAGGTAACACGATGAGTTACTAATATCTTTGTTTGACATTCAGTTGATAAATATTCATAATGTGCAGGCGCATCATTTAAAGGTATATCATCAACAGTTGTTTTACTTTCTGAATTATTGTTAAATGCTACAATTACTTTTTCACCATAACTGCCTGTTAGTTTTGAAAGTACATCATTTTTTATTTGTAATTGCTTTTCTCTATCTGGAACACCATTGTTAAAATTCACCACTTTAGTGCCACTGAAGCCATTTTGAGTATCGTTAATTAAATAATCTGCAATCTCTTTTTCTAGTACTGCATACGCAGTTTGATAATCTGCTGGTGTATAGTAATAGAAACCTGTTAAGCTTCTTTTTACTATGTATATTTCATTTTGTGCGCCGCTACCAAACACAGGGAACTTTTTTAGTTTTGTGTTTTTGGTAACCTTCGACCAATCAGGCGCATAATAATAATTGTTAATGTTACCGCTTTCATCCATTTTCTCTGCTCTTAACGTTTCACGAGGAAAGTGTGTTATTGCAGAAATCTTATTTTGATTGTATGTAATTTGAAATGATGCTTCGCCTAATAGTTTTAAATCTTGCGCAACACAACGTAAATCTTTAGGCTTTAATAAACTTTTCATTTGCGCATACTGCTCAGGCTTTTTATTTGAATCAGTTGCATCTAAACCTTTACCATAAATTAAATTTACAACACCATTTATTACAGCATTGTTTGTTGTGCTATCCATATAAGCATCAATCAAATATTGATAATAATCATTATTTTCGCCAATACCAACCCAGTTTTTGTTGCGCTCCTCTGTGATGGTTGGCCGTTCATATTCGTTTAATTGTATTAAGTGTATATTATCCATAATAAACAAATTCGTTGTTTCCTGTGCTTTGCTCTATATAAACACCGTTACTGATTGAGTAATCGCTTAATGTTTGGTCTGAACAATACATCTTATCTTTAAATATAATATTATTATCAGTAGTATTTGTAATTGTGATTGTATAATAATTGTTTTCTACCAATGCTTGTGTAGTTTGATATTTATAGTAATAGTCCAATTCTATGAATGTAGCAGTAGCATCAGTAAATATAACTTTATTTTTTGATTCTGATTTAATCACAAGTTTGTAAGTTTTACTATCGCTAATTGTTTCACGAGGTATAAAATTAATAATTCTTGTTCCGCTTTTCGTTAATATCTGCATATTTACTTTTTATAATTAAAAAAAAAGGGAAGGCTAACTACTTCCTTCCCTCCAATCAAACTATATTATGAATCACACAATTATTAATTGAGTTCTTTTTAACTGTTAGTTCCTACTACTACTGTTGGTGTAGCTGATGAGCATCCTGCAAATGGATTACCAGAGTTACCGCCGCTTATAAAATTAGCAGGTTGTAATTCTGATGCACTTAGCGTTAAAGTATAACCACTCATATCACCAAATGCTGTTCCTGTTGCAACACTTCCACCAGTCACTTCGCAACCGTGTTCAAGTCCACATAGCATAAAGTTAGAATTTCTGTCCTCTATTACTACGTGTGGCCTTCCGTAGGCCATTAGTTTCAATTCCTTGTTATCTTCTTTTGATAATTTTGGTAAACCTAATGTAATTGTTTGTTCAAAGAACGTTGTCCCGTTCTCTCTTGAAGAATTAATTGCTTGTTCTAAGCTATTAGTTCCTTTTAAATCGTATTGATAAGCAGAAAAGGTGCCTGATACATCAGTGATTTCATCGCCAGTTTTTGATACTGTTCCTAAGTCTCCAAAGTCAACAAACCAAGCTCTGACAATTCCACCAATCTGGTCTTTACAAGGTACTTTTCTCCCACTTGTTAAATCGCACGCCATTGTTAAAGTTTTAAATAGAGGGCTATTTCAAGCCCTCATTATTAATTAATTTCTTAAGCGTATATAACTACATCTGATGTGATACCTATTTGTACACCAGCAGTAAATCTCATTACTAATCTTACATTTTGTGAACCGTCTAGGTCACCCATATCGATTAATTTCACTTCGTTGTGGTCGCTTAATAAACCAGTTCCAAAGTACATATTAGATTTTTGTGCAGCCATCATTGAATCATCTGGTAAACCAGCACCAATAACAACTTTAACACCATCATAAGAAAGTGCGCCATTGTTCCACCATTGAGTACCCTGTGCATTAACACCAGCAGCTCCTAAGCCGTTAGCACCAAAACCACCTAAAGCTCTAATATATAATTTTGCTGCTTTTCTTGACACATAAATGTATAAATCTTCTTTACCATAAACTCCGCTTGGTATTGCATCAACTACTTTGCCCATTTCATCAATGATATTAGAAGCAGTTAAGGGTGAACCAGATACTGCAACGCATCCAGAACCACCAGCAGTAGCTAAGTAATAGAATCCATCAAATTCACCTGCGTTTCCTGTTTGGCCAGCCCAGATGTTGTTTTCAGTTTTTTCAGCTACCAATCCAGCAGCGTGTCCTATAATGAAATCTGAGAAGTTTGGTGGTAAGTTATCAAATGCAGAATATCCCATTTGAATTGCTTCCCAATCACTTTTGAAATCTTTTTTACAGAACTCTAAATTTACTTGGAATTCTTCTGGTTGTAATACTCTTTCAGTTAGTGTTACAGTTCCAGTTGCTGTAAAATCACACGTTGCATCTTTAATTACGTTTGCATCAGTTGCCACTTTCTTTAAAACCTCTTTGAATTTTACATTAGGTTTTACGGTGATTAAACCGTTTTCAATTGTTGAACCACTAAGCAATGCTGCAGAAATATACTTTCCAGCAAATTCGCCAGCATACGTAGAAGTTATTGAAGTTGTTGTTGCCATTGTTTTTTATTTAATTATTGTTAAAAATTTTAGTGTAAACCCTATCCATAGTTGTTGTTGTTCTACTTCCGCCAATTTTAAAATTTACTTTATTATTTACTTCAGCCTCAGGGTTATGTTTTACAGGAGCAGGTGCATCAGCAGAAAGTTCGATTTCTTCTGTTTGTTCACTCATTTCCTCTTTGTTACCAAGTTTTTCTTCTATCATTGCTTTAATTTCTTCAACTGCAAGTGATAGTTCCTCTCTAGTAACATAATTCATTTCTTCTTTATCTTCTTCTAATTCAGTTTCTTCAACCTCTTTAGTTTCTTCGGATAATTCTTCTTCAGCAACTTCTTCTTCTGCTGCCGCTTCTTTAATACTGTCGATTAACCCTTCCTCAGTAACAATTAAAAGCTTTCCATCTTCCATTTTATATTCACCAACAGGCAAAGCAATTTCTTCTTCTTCTGTTTTTATAAAAATAGATTTACCAGCTTCAAAAGATTCTGCAACAAGTACAGTTCCATTTTCAAGGGTAATTTCAGCTAATTCAATTTGCTCTTCAGAAAGTTCCACGCCAACAATATTTTTTATTTTGCTTAATATTTCGTTCGCTTTCATAATTTTATTATTATAACCTTAATGTAAATAAATGTATTAAGTGTTATGTGTTTTTATAATATTTATTTTAAACTTTACCTACTCCCTGTGCTTGGTGTGAACCATCACAACATTTTCTATGATAGGTATTATCTTTGCATAAACATCCACGTTTGCCATTTGTAGGTGATGTTCTGCTTGGTGTTTTATATTTTTTATTTTTCATTTCTTTTTTACGCATTTGTGTTTTACATAATCTTTTACATAACCCTCAGGGCATTTATGCTTTTTAAGAGAGTGTTGTTCACAAGGCATATACCATTCTTTATCTTCAAATTCGTGAACGTGAAAACCCTCACAACCAATATTTATAGCCATTTCTTCAGCCTTTTCCTGTGTTGAATATGCAAGCCTATCATCTATTATTGCAAAATCATCATCAACTACCATAGAAGATAAATTAATTTCACCAAGTTCTTTTAACTTGCTTTCACTCCATCTTAAACCAGCTTTGCCTCCCCATAATAAATAAGATATAGTTCCACAAGCTTCATTGTTGCCCTCATCGTAGTATTCGCTTGCTCTACTTAAATAGCTGTACATTCTTTTAATTGTAGCTAAACTGATATTTTTTTTATCTCTTAATTGTGTTGCTCTTATTTTACCCACCTGTGTGGCACACTTATTATTTACTTTATTATTTAAATCAATTCCACGTTTTGCATTGTTACTAACCGCATCAGGATAATCATTGTAAGTTTCAAGTGTTATTTTTTTACCGCTTCTTGTTCTTTTATCTTTTTTTATTATGCCTCTAATTGCGTTTAACATATATACAGCTTCTTCGTTTAGTATTGCATCCATTTCAGCTTTTAAATTAGGCTTGTTAATTTTAGCTTTATCTGCAAAATAACCCTCGATTGAAAAACCTTTTACCTTACCGCTTTTAACGTAATCATTCCAAACCTCATCATTGTTTACTTTCATTGAAATCATCCAAGTACCTTCAGGAACACTTAAACCATATTTTGCAGTTTTATCCATTTTAGTATGTTCTACTATCCAAGATTCAACAACAGTTAAATCATTAATACTCATTTGGTGTTCTAGCGTTGCATTGTTTTGATTACCGTTCTGAAAAAACAATTCGCTTGCTTTTCTAACTGTATCTTTTGAAAAGTAAACATAAAACATTTCTTCACCGTTTTTACGAAAGATTGGTTTATTAGGTATTAATGCAGCACCCATTAATATTTTCTTTTCTTCATCTACTTTTGCAAGTTTCACTTCTTGGTCTGCTAGTGCAATAAAATCACTTTCTATTGCTGGATTCTCTACGATTGAAACAGCCTCTATTCCTGTTAATTCGTTTTCTTCATCTAATAATAATTCTACTATTTCCATTTTATTTGTTTTATAAAGTTGCTGTTGCCACTATGTTGTTATCTAATTGTTGTTGTGTTGTTACTTGTGAACCTACCACAAATGCTTGAATTGGGCCTTGCTGTCCTATTGCTCCTGCTATTTGATTGAAACCGCTTGCTCCTACTACATTGAAAGATGGTGCTTGACTTGGTATGCTTGGTGAACCAGCATCAGTACCGCCAGCATCAGCACCACCGCCAGAGGGTTCAAACTTTTGTGCGCTTATCATTGCAATTTGCGCTCCTGTTGTTGCTATTGCAAAAGCTAAAGATGCAATACCAGCAGGATTGGGAACTGCACCAATAGCCACAGGAGATTGAGCAAGTGAAGATGTAATTGCTTTACCACCGTCAATTATAGCCATACCAAGCTGTAAAGCTTTGTTAAATTGAAATTGTTTTTTAGCCATTTCTTCTTCTTCTTTGCTGCCCTTTTCTAAGTTTTTCATTTTATGAGCAAATACCGCATCACCTATTGCCTGTGTGGCGTTAGCTGCCTGAGTAGCTAAATCAAGAGCTTTTTGGATGTTATCAATTTCTTCTAACCTTGTTTTTTCATTATCTTGGCGTATCACTTCATTAGATGCTAACTTTGCAGCCTCTAGTTCTTTGTCAAGCAAAAACTGTTCTTGTCGCATACGCTCTAAAAATTCATTGTAAGCTATCTCTGCATCTACTTTAGCTTGTGTTCCAGCCTTTACTGCATTTATGTTGTTTTGTAATCTATCGCCTTCAGTTTTTACTTCTTCATCGTGTATTTCTTTAAGTTGTAAAAGCCTTTCTAAATCTGATTCTTTTTGTTCGGCATCAAATTTTTGTTTTTCAAAATGTAGTGCTGATTCACTTTCTAACCTAGATTTAAGCATCTCAAGTGCTTCAATATCAAGCGCAGCTTCATTTGCTTTTTGTTCACTTCTTAAACCTGTTATTGTGGCTTGCACAGCAGCCAATTCATTTTCAGCTTCCATCAAGGCAATTTTTGCCTCCATATTATGCTTGTCTTTTTTTATTTCTGCTTGTGCTGATTTTAAAGAAATTTGTGCATTCTCTAGCATTTTCTCTTGTTGCTTGTCAAGTATTTTATTTAATTCTTCATTGGCTTCCCTTCTTTCTGCTATACTCTTTCTTACATCGTCTCTTATCTGTCTTTGCTGTTCTGCTTGTCTGTCGTATTTTTCAATTAAACCTGCATTTGCTATTGCTGCAAGTTCTGCCTCTTTTCTTAATTGTACATTTGTTTTAGCGGTTTCTAAAGATGCTTTTAAACTTATTTTACTTACTTCTTCAATAACTTGTGAACCTATTTCACCAGCCTCGCTAACTGCTTCACTAAAATTGTTTACAATATCTTTACCAGCTTCAATTGCATCTGTTCCAATTTCAACAACATTTTCTTTTATTTCTGATAACTGTAATTTTAGTTCTTCAATTTTTTTCTCATCATTGCCACCAAAAAATGATTGTTCCCAAGCCAATTGTGCGCCAACAATAGCAGCTTGTATTCCTTGAAAAGCCAATTTAATTGGTGTAAATGTTAGCGTTAATAAACCGTTTAAAACCTTTCCAAGAGCGTCAAAGTTTTCAGTCGTTTTGCTTACGTTTTCATATACAGTTTCTATAGCATCAGCAAACTCACCAAACACAATTGCAACAGCCTCAAATGCGGTAGAAAAACCATCAACAACCTTTTGATTTGTCATTAACAGTTCTTTTAATAATGCAAGACCAGCTAAAAGTAAACCAATACCAGCTGCTTTAATAGCAGTTCCCATTGCTCTAATACCACCAGTGAACTTTTTAGCACCTTGTTTAGCACCTTCAAAACCTTTTTTGAATAAGCTTGTTTTTTTGCCCTCTGCGTTAACCTCTTTTAAATTATCATCCGTTTCTTCTAAATTTTCATTTAAACCTTTAACAGATTCATTTGTTTTGTCAATGTTTTTTGTTGCATCGCCAGTCTCTACATCTATTTGATAATTTACTTTTTTCATTCTTTAAATCTTAATTGTTGTAAACCTTCTTTTATTGTCATTGGTACTTTGTTCTTACCAAGAGCTATATTGATATTTTTATCATATATCTTATTCTCTTTGCAGAACTCTAAGCCTTCTAATATTGTTTTAATCACGTTGGTTCATTTAATAGTTCAAATTCTGTTTCTCCGCTTTGTAGTTTAGTGGTCATCTTATTAATTGTAAAAGCTCTTTCTTGTATTATGATTGTATCATCAAGCGAAAGTTTTAATAATATGTTTAGCGGAAGTATGGCCTTGTAATTGAATAATCTAGTTCTCTTATTAAATACTCTTGTTATATAGTTTTGATAATACAATTGAAATAGGCTGTTATTAATACCGCTATAATCTATTAGTGTATAGGTGTTTATTTCGCTGCCAAAGTTTAAATTGTATGTTGGTGCTGTTGAAGAAGTACCTAGTTCATTATTTACACTAGGAATCCAATAATTAGTTAAATTAAAAACATCATTTACATTGGCGTTATTATCTGCTAACGCTCCATAAACTGAAGGCCTTGTATTGTAAATAAAATGAACCTCATTACCAGACTGCTGATATATAGCGTAAAACAATAATGGCGCACCAATACTAGGGTTTAAATCTTCATCTAAAAAACTTCCAATTTGTATTGTTGTTAAATCGTTGCTTGTTCTGTCTTGTAAGCGTTCAAATATCATATGTTCAAAAGGGATTTTTATTTCATATTTACTCCCCTTTGTTGAATCAGATATAAAATTTAATTCACCATATTTTTTGTTATTAGAATTTAAAAACTGTTGTGCTAATATGCTTTTTGGTTCTGAATATTCAAAATCAACTTCACTAAAAGGCACAGTAGACCCAACAGAATGTTCATCTGTTTTTACATAATTAGTCAAATCTAAAGTGTCTCCTGATGAATAAAAACTATCTAAAGTTTTAACTTCTACATCTCCGTTAAAATTAACAAAGGATGTTAAGTTGTGCATCTTAAACAATGCCTTCATAAAATCAATTACTTTAATATCTGGTATTTGACTTGTAATGTTTAAATCTGAACTTATTGGAATAGTTGTTGAATCAGATTGATATTGCGCTGATGTTTCAGTTTGTGTAGTACCCCCAGTTAAATACACTCTATGTTTTGGCGAAATAAAAACACCAAAAGTGATTGATATATTTGAACGCACTCTAACTCCAACTTCTATGGTCTGATTTAAGTCAACATCTATATAACCGCTCGCATTGACTGGGTCTCCAAAATCAATTCCAGCTACGGTTGTGCCTGTTACATTATTAATTGAACGGTAAACCGTACCGTCTAAAACATTTATAAAATCATAACTGTATATGCTGCTTGTAGTTGGTGTTATTTGTGCAACAAATTGAAAAGATTCAGCTCTGTTTTGACCATAAGAAGCTGTGTAATAAAAAGAATAAGTACCTTTTGATGTGTTAAAATAAACATTTGTTTCTCCATCAAAATAATTACATCTTGCTACATCAGTACTTACACAAGTAAAAGCTTGGTCATCAACAAGCTTAAAACCCTCAGAAACAACATTTCCCTTTTCTCTGTGTAGCCACATATATAAGCTTGTCATTGCAGCACTATCAAAGAAACCACCACTTTTAAATGTTATACCATATTTTTTTTCAATTGCCTTTATTATAATTTTAGCAGTTATAGCTGGCTTTAAATCTTCTGGGAATACACCTCTTTTTTTTATGTTTGTTGCGTTTTGATGATTACTAATATTTAAGCCGTTATCTTGATTGCCAGTCTCATCATATATGTAACTTTGAGAATGTGAAATTAATGGGTAGATAATTGCATCTGTGTAAGTAACTCCATCAACAGTTTTATTAATACCATTTTCTATTCCGTCTTTTATGTTTGAGTTTGATGCTTCAAAATTAAAGTTATTAAGCCAAACTAAATTGTTTAATTTATCTTCTCCTATTAAATCATTTATTGTAACTGTATTTCCAAAAAATGTTACTTTATATAGACTGGGCTGTCCGTGTTTCATTGTAACACTCTCTAGTCTGATTTTACCCTCTTTAAATGGTAGGTGATTTAATTCAATTCTAGCGTTAGCCATTATTTGATTGTCAAAGCCTACTATGTCAGGATTGTACCAACGTTTGAAAAGTATGTTGTTTTTCTTTGATGCTGGTAAATTAAATGTTCTACTGTAATCAGTAAATATTTTATCAATCTCTTTAACATCTTGAATTACTTGTGTTAAGGTAATCAACTCAGTTTCCATTAAATCAGCTCTCACATAATCTTGTGTAGTTCCTGTTCTAACTTGTGGTTGTATGTATAAAATAACCTCTTGCATTATCTAATGTTGTTTATTAAATCAAAAGCCATTTCAAAGTTCATTGTGTAATTAATCATTCTGTCGTTTAAACTGGTTTTAGTTGTGAATGATGAATCTTTTAACGTTGCTGGAAAAATAGTGCCTGCGTTATTTGTTAGCCATATATGCTCTGAAACCATTAGCTCTTTAAAGCTTTCATTCATAGCTTCGTTTACAAAGCCTGTATTTAGTGTTAATGATTCTCTGCCATTAGCATTAAATACTTTTGTTGGATGGTCTGTTGTGCTGTAACTATTAAATGATAGTGTTTCATCACAAGTGCTACCTGATTCTGGTTCTGATAGTGTAACTGTTCTTGCTGCAAATATTGATTTATTAAAACTTTCGTTTCTTGAATCCAGTGTTTCAGTTGATTTCTTAAAGAAAAAAATATCTTGTAAAGCTCCCCATCTATTTAAAAACGTACACTTAAAAGGCGAATACTTACATTCGCTAACCTGTTCAATTGTCATAGTTTTTTCCAATGATGAATCGTAAATAATTAAAATGTTGTCAACCCTATTACTGGTTGTTGAAGCGTAGCCAATTTTTTGATTGCTGTTTCCATCATCTGTAATAGTTACTGTTGAATTTGTTGTGTTACCAATTTTAAACGCAACTGAGTTTACACGCTCTTTATTTACAGGAATGTATAATGTTTCTCCGTATTTCTTTTGTACATAGTTAGGTGTAATCATCACATCTGGTTCTGTTGTGTAATTAACACCTTCTTTAAAAGTATTATATCCTTCTTGCGCTAGGTAAATTGCAGTTTGTGGTGAACCCATTTGTGTGCCATCTGCCTTTCTTGCAGTAATAATTGTATTTACAAATAAGGATTGTGTTTGAGCTGATGTTGTATAGTTGCCGTTAAAAGATTGTTTTATAAAATCACTTACTAATTCGCTGAGTTCAAATGTCACTGTTGTTTCAGTTGGAAGTATTTTTTTTTGTAGAGTAATTGTAGCATAATCATTATTACATTGAGCATCAGAACCACTTACACCGCTGTTAACACTTAATGTTAATTCAAAATAACTTAAATCAGTTGTTGGCGAAGGTGCTGTTGTTCTTATAAAGTATGGGCTTCTTGTTCTTATTATTGTACTCATAATTCAATATTGTCGTTAATTAATCCTAATATCATTTCATCGCTGTACTTTTCAAAGCCAGCTTCAAAAGGTTTTGTAAAAAACATTGTTGCTCTAATTCCTTTTCTTTGTATGCTTCTAGCAATTAAAAACGTTAGTGATTTATCTGTGATGAACCTACCTGTTTTTTTATCTCTGCCTTTTATACCTCTTATTTTAATCCACTTTTCAAACGCTCTTGATGGTGGTTGTTTATTTCTAAATTTAAATGGACTGTTTCTGCTTTCTGAATAATCGTGGTTTTTACCTCTAACGCCTTCGTCAATAAACTGCCCATATTCCTCAGATTCAAATCTTACTTTACTGCCTTGTATTTTATAACCTAAACTATTATAAAGTTGTTTAGAAGCGTTTGTTCTGCCTTTCGTTAAGTTGCTTCTTGACTGCTGAATAACATACTTAGCATATTTTTCTATGGCCTGTTTAAATTCACTCATTAGCAGTATGTCATTTCGCTTTTAGTTCCTATGTCAAATGTTACTGCCCAGCCTGCAAGCATATTATCAAAACGCTCAGTGAACGGTTCACAACTTGCATCATTTATTAATTCAAAATCATTTCTATATAAATCAGCATTTTGTAAAACTCGCATAACTCTTGTTGCTAATGCTAGCTGTGTATTTAAAACATCTTGCGTGTTATCATTACCTCTAAATAAATCTGTTGTTTGCTCATTGCTTATATCTACTAAGTCCATAAAGAAGATAGTAATATTTAATGTTACATAGTTGTTGCTTATTGTAGCATTGTTAATCATTAAATGCGCTAATGGAAATAAACTTTGTTTTTTAATATCTATATCAGCAATATCACCGAAAGTCATTTCGTGATTAAATGGTTCTGCTGTTATTACATCTTTTACTTTGTCTATAACGTTATAAAAACTTCTCATAATAATTTTATATATAATGGTGCGTGTTGTCCTAAATCTTCTTCTATAAATTCATTTAACCAGTCAAGCGATTCATCAAAATCAGTTCCATCAGCTTGCATAATAATATCTAAACACTTCCAATAACTGTATATTGCTCTTGAGGGTTTGCGCGCTGTAACACCAACAAAAGCATCTTCAAAACCATCTGCAAGAATAACATATTCATCTTTAGCAAACATTTCACGTTCCATAATTTGTTTTAGTATATCATCTCTTTGCATTGATTATGCTTTT
>Ga0181414_1000351_pt1 | contig 14167 bp, 25 predicted proteins | sample 37SPOviralmetaG_FD_130139 | JGI IMG/M metagenome (GOLD analysis project Ga0181414, IMG submission 130139) | Marine viral communities from the oligotrophic San Pedro Time Series (SPOT) site, San Pedro Channel, CA, USA - 37 SPOT_SRF_2012-11-28 | ecosystem: Environmental > Aquatic > Marine > Strait... | reverse complement strand
TTCTGTGGCATCTAATTCAACAACAAACTCTCTAGTTGCAATAAATGTTTCAATATATGTTTTAACATCACTGGCAGCAACCTGTTTCATTGTACCAGCATCATTCATTACGAATCTGTCTGCGTCAACTATTGTTGTTGACGTAGCAGATGTTCCACCGTCCATCACGTTAAGTTCAGCAGGTGTTGCTGTTATAAGCGCATTAGAAGTTTGAAATACACCAACCTTACCTGTTATAGCAGGCATTGTTATTGTTTTATCACTGGAAACATCATCAGCCGTAAGTATTAACTCAGCCGTATCACTATCACCAGCTCTAAATGCTAATTTGTTATCGTCTACAATTTGTATTGTTTCATTGCTATAAGTAGTATCACCTGTTACGTTTAAGTTACCAGGTATTGTGATTGTATCAGCGTTTGTACCAATACTAAGAGCGTTGCTACCAAAAGCACCACCTAATGCTGATTTTAAGAAAGGTCTGTGATTAGCAGGTGTTATTTCTTCTATATCACCAGCCATTGCTGTTGTTCTACCTAGTATTCTATTACTAGCTATATGTTGCATTTTAGCAAACGTAACTTGTTCATCAGCTATATGCGCTGTATCTATAGATCCATCAGTATAGTGTTCTGAGTCAATAGCGTCATCAGCAATTTTCGCACCAGTAACAGCATCAGCAGTTATGTTTACGGTATCTATAGTACCAGCTGTTGGCACACCAGAGCCGTTTACCTTGAATACAGTGTCATTAGATTGATGTGCTAATTTAGCTAGTGTAACAGCATCATCTGCTATTTTAGCTGTAGCAACTCCACCATCTTTTATTCTAACCGAACCTGTTCCATCAGTATCACTTAGTTCTAATGTTGTTCCATCTACTGTTACTTCTATTTCATCTGCACCTACTGTTATACCATCACCACCGACAGCATTAATAGTTACATCACCTGTTGTACCGCCTGGTGTTGTTAAACCAGCACCAGCTGTAATAGATGTAATATCACCAGCAATACTAGACCAACTTGGTGATCCATATGTTGTTGAGTGATTTATATATATTTTGTTTTCGTCAGTTCTAAATATAAGCTGACCATGATAAGCCTCAGTAGGTTGACCACCTGACTTATGATCGACAACCAGTTCTTTTATCTGATTACCGTTTAGTTTTATGTTTGAAAGAAATGGGATTGCCATAGTTGTTTAAGTTTAAGTTTTTTAGTTTGCGTATATTTTACCACTTGTAGTACCAGTAAAATATACTCGTACAGTGCTATTGTTTATGTATTTTACAGGCATCAATGCCACTTGACCAGGCGAACCCTCTTGTTCTACTGATATAGCTGGTTTTTTACCTAAATTGTGATCAAACACAACATAAGGCATAGATGATCCATTTATTGTTTCTGTTAGTAAGCTTCCATTATTTGTAGCAAAGCTTGATGATGTAAACACCAACTCACTTGCTTTATCAGCACCACCACCAAAAACAGCAAAAGCGTAATGTTTGTCTAAAACAAAACTACCATTACCTTTATTTTGATACGATATAGATATTGTATAATTATCTGTTGGGTTTCCACTACCGTCATTTATAACAGCAATATCAACAACATTAAATATACCATAATTATCTTTATCGCTTGTCTCTACTAATATTATATCTTTACCTATAACAGATGTTAATATGTTTTCAATAGAGTTACTACTTTCACTCTTTGTATACTTACTTACTTTTAATGAAGTTAAATTAGCAAATGTAACACCGCTAGAGAAAACAGGTTGTAATTGACCTGATGTTGGTGTTTGATTTTTGTATTGCCAAACAAATTGAGCTATAATTCCAGCGGAGTTAGTTTCTTTAAAAAAGTCACTTACACTCTCTATGCTAAAATTACGTGTGGATCCGCTAGAATCTGATCCAAGGAATTTATCTGACTTGGATAAGTTTTGATCTTGTTGATACGTATTAATTCTAGCCATTTCATTTGTTTTTTATTTTGTTAAATTTTTCAACGCTTCGCCCGCCGAAATAGGCACCGATTGTAGTCATCAAAACAAGTTGAAGTAAATCCGTCCATTTATCATCTACTTCAAATGCTATCGAACCACTATCTATGAAAACCATGATCACAGTACTGACTATTAAAAAAACAAGGACTAATGGACGTACGCTTCGCGTAAGCCAGTTACCGTGTTCTAGATCTGCTTTCCACCTTTCGGTTACGTTTTTTTGCATAGCGGCTTCTGCTTCAATGAGAATCTGAGTCATCTCTTTTTCAAAAGCTGCTTTCTCATCTTTAGTTCTAACGAACTTATCTACAACACCGCTTATCTTTTCAACAACACCGCCTCCAGCATTTCCGAAAAGTTTAGCTAGTATTTTTGACATTTATTTATATTTTTTCATTTTACCCGGTGCAGCTTTAATCTTTTGCTTTATATGCTCAGGTAGGTTATTTTGCTTACCAACTAAAGCTTTTTTAGCAGGAGACTTATGTCCATATTTTTTAGCTGGAGAGCTTTTCATTTCAGCAGGTGATTTTTCTTTCTTATCTTTTTTCTTGAATATACCTCTTAAAGCATTACCAACTCTTGTTCCACCTTCATCTTTTATTCTTTTGGCTTTTTTAGCTTTTTTATCAGCTCTTTTTTGGATTCTTTTAGCTTTATTAGTATCTTTAACTTCAGATCTAGCATCTTTAACTGATTCTTTAGCAGTTTCTAAGTTTTTCTTAGCTGTATCAGTTTTAGTAACTTTTTTATCTTCACCGGTAGTAACTTTTTCACTTTCACCAGTGTTCTTATTGTTATTAGTAGTAACTTCTTTGTCTGATTCACCCTTAGTTTCCATTGGTTTTTTAGGAGCATCCCATTTACCAGTTTTCTTATAACTTTCGTTTTGTCTTTTAGCTTCTGCCGTATACTCAGCTTCTGATAATTTACCATAAGTTTTCATATCACGCTTTTTGTAAGCTTCTGAGTATGAAGTTTTTTTACTTTTCTTTTTAGGTTCGTTTACACCTGGTTTAAATGAAAAACTATTTTTTTGAGCATCAGCATTATGCTGTTCTTCTGTTAGAGGATGAGCTCTACCTTTTTCATCTATAGTGTTTTTTGCTGGTGAAGCCTTCATGTTAAGTGGCGATTTAATACCAACACCTTTAATCATAGGTCCCTGTGAGTCTTTACTCTGCCAAGCACCTGATCCCTTTAACACTTGGTAAATGTTAGAGGCTTTTGTTCCTTTTGTTCCCATTGTTTTAATTGTTTAGTCCTTGTTTATTAATTGTTATATGCTTTCCAACCTTTCATTTTGAAAGCACTTTTGTTTTTATTATTTTTATTCATAACAGCGACAGCTTTACCATCTACTATTTTATAAGTTTGTTTATTTTCATCTGCTGCTTTAATTTTTTCTGATTCAGATCCAGCTGTACTAGCTTCTCTTTTACCAACAAAAGCATCTGGTATCTCAAAAGAACCAGCTACATTTTTAATATATTCTTCTCTAGTATAAGCTTCACCAGTTTTTGGATTAATAGGTGTTTTACCTCTATCGCTTTTTCTGTCATATTTAGAACCAGCACTGTCAGCTTTTCTATTTACTCTTTTATTACTTCTACCTCTTACACCAGCACCCATTTTACTATCAAGAGATTCATAATACCCCATATTTGCTCTCCCTGGTTTGCCTGGTTCTACAACTTTTTCATTTTCATTTTGAAAAGCTGTATCATAAATAGTTTCTTCTTTTTCTTCATACTCGCTTTCTGGATCAAAATCTTCATCATCTGCCCAAGCACAAGCTATTGTTTTTCCTTCTGAGTTAACATATGATTTTGCTTTAGGATTATCTTTAGTACCACAATTTTCAGCAAACTCATCTACAGAAGACTTCCTTTCTTTAGTTTTCTTAGTTTTCTTTGTTTCTGTAAAAGTTCCAGTTTCATCACCTAAGTTACCTTTAAACTCTCTAGTTTCCGTTGTTTCAAGATGTAAAGGTGATTTCATTTTCATAGCAGAATCAACTATTTTGTTAGCAGCGGCACCAACAAGTGCTTTACCAGCTGTAGCAGCTAATGCTCCAACAATTTTCGCAGGTGATTTAGCTTTTTGTGTAATAGGTGTTGATTTCATTTTCATAGCTGACTTATTTTTATTTTTTAAGTTCATATTAGCACTAGAATCTGTTACTAAATCCTCTGCTGTTGTATCAACATCGTTACTTTTTTTATCTTCATACTCATCAAAAGTAGGTATTTTACCTGTGACCTGACCTACAGCATTACCTATAGCAGCTGTTTTATCAGCTTCGGCTCTTAATTTAGTAGTTAATACGTCTCTATTGGTCCTTACAGCACCTTTACTAAGAGAGTATTTGTTTGGGGATTTTTTCATATTTTTAGTTTTATTGTAAGCTTCCTTTTCCCAAGGTAAGTTTTTAGACCCTTCGTTCATGTCGTCGCGGTCATATTCTTTTCCTTGCCAGAAAACTTTATCATCGTTGTAGTTTAGATCACCTCTAGCCATTTGATCCATATGCACCATTTCGTGTGCTATAGCTTCTTTTGCAAGAGGGCTGTCATTTTTAACAGACTTATCTAAATATATAGTACCGTCATTATTAGCCTCAGCTATGACACCACTGTCTAAGTCTTTCTTAATTACAGGTATTTGGCCTGTTTTTACTTTATTTGTAATAGGTTTTGCCATATTATCTTGTATTATCTTTTAGCATGTCGTCTATAGCTTTGTTAAACACTTTATCAGTGTACGAGTTGTTTTTATAAAAAACACTACGTTCTGATGTAGGTAAGTCTTCCTCTGCTAATAGGATTCTATATATTCTTGTGATTAATTGGGAGCATTTAAATGATGTCTTAAAAATGCTATATTTTATTGAAGTGCGGTTGCGGTGTCTCCATGTCTCTATCCAGCCTTCACGTTTTAAACGTTCCCAGCGGTTTTTATCCCAAGACATAGTATATACACCATCTATGAATTCTTGACGTGTAAATTTACCTTTACAGTCTAAGTATATTAATAATTCTAAATCTGCATCCTTAAGGTCATAAGTTTTACAGGCCCATTTTCTAACAAGCCTGTAGTACTTAAATATATTTAATTCTCTGAGATCGGATGCACTTAATCTCATTCTACTAAAACTATGTCTTTAATAGTCATGACATAGTATTGATTGTTATTATATGTTATCTCGTGGCCAGCGTGCTTGTCATAATAAACAATATCGTCTACTTTTAAAACTTCATCTGGAGGACAGAGATCACCTTTACTAATAACTTTTCCTTTTAAATATCTATTGTCACTATCTATGCTATCAGATATTTCTAAGCCACCTATTGTTTTAGGTTTTAGCTTTATGTTTTCTACCACTATATATAAACTAACTGCTCGCATTGTCTACTCTTATATTATTAATTACACAATCTGCAGAAAATATAGTAGTTGCAACGCTAACTGCATTTTTTAGCGCTGTCTTTGTAACTAAGACGGGGTCTACGATACCAGAGTCAACCATATCAACTAGTTTACCGGAAATTACATTGTACCCAACACCTAAATCCTTAGGCGTATCGTAGTTTTCAATACCAGCGTTTGCCATAATGGTTTTAAATGGTGCCTGAATTGCTGTAGCTAGTATGTTCTCCCCAATATTATCAAACTTTATGTTATGTGAAGCGTTTAAAAGAGCAATACCACCACCTGGGACGATACCTTCTTGTAAAGCAGCTTTAACTGCATATATAGCGTCTTCAACTCTATCTTTCTTTTCTTTTAATTCTACTTTAGAATTAGCCCCAACGCGTATAATACCAACAGAACCGCATAACATAGCAAGTCTATTTTCTAATTTCTTTCTTAAAAAGCCATTTTTTTCATTTTTTATAAGCTTTTTAACCTCTTTTACCCTACCCTCTATGTCTTCTTCTACATTATAAGTAGTTATAACTGTATTTTTATCATCAGTTATTGAAAATTTAGCTTCACCAAGACAATCTGGTTGAATTAAGTCTAAATCATCACCTAATTCTTCATTTATCACCTTAGCTCCTGTTAAAATAGCTAAATCATCTATAGTATCTCGCTTAGTTGGGCCAAATCCTGGTGGATTTATGATGTTTACTTTTATATTACCTTTAACTTTATTCATTAAAAGCGCAGATTTCACCTGCTGAGCAACAGTAGCCACTATTAAAAGCGATCTATTATTCTTAATTACATGTTCTAATATGCTTTGTATCTTCCTAACACTAGGAATTTCACTAGAAACTATTAAAATTAGTGGATTTTCTAATTCACATTTTTGTTTTTCAGTGTCTGTAGCAAAATATGGCGATGTTAAGCCATTTTCTAACTGTACACCCTCAACGATGTCTGTGTAAGTTTCGTCTGTTTCACTCTCCTCCATCAAAACTACACCATCTTTACCTACTTTTGTGTAAGCATCAGCTATAATACCACCTAGTCTACTATCATTGTTACAACTTATCGTTGATACATATTTAAGATTATCACCAGATACTGCTTTAGAGTTTTTAGAGAGGTATTTATTGACTTTTTCAAGTCCTGAGTTAATACCTTCTTTAATTTCTCTTACATTATCGCTGTTATTTACTTCTTTTAGTAGTGATTCAGCTAAGACGATAGCCGTAGTGGTACCGTCTCCAGCTTCTTTCACCGTGTTTTTAGCTGCTTCTTTTATTAGAGTTGCCCCTATATTTTCGACCGGATCAAATAAGACTACGCTTTCCGCAACGGTTACACCATCTTTTGTAATCACCGGTCTTCCTGTAGCGTCTTCATATATAACGCATTTACCTGAAGCACCTAGTGTAGATTTAACAGCTTTTGCTAGTTGATCTACACCACTCATTATTTTGTCATTAGCATCAGAACCAAAGTTAAGATGCTTGACCAATTGACTTGGGTTATTAAATTCCATTAAATTATATTTTACTTAGTTACTATTTAAATGTTTTCACTACTTTAGGTCCTTTTGTGAACTCTAACTTCTTTGTGTAGTGCTCGATGCTACCATCAATTGCAGCCTCAGCTGATTCAATTGTTTCTCTTCTGGTAACATCTACCCAGTTTTCATCTAAATCTAGGTATTCGGTTTGATAAAAGCCATTTGGTAACTGAACTATTCTCCAGTTTTTCTTAGTAGATAAATGTTTCCACCAAGAAATGGTCTCATCGGTAATTTGTGGTTGACTATTCCACGTTCTAGTCGAATAAAAAAACGTCATAATTTTGGTTTTTTAAGGGTTAATAATTAAGGTTAATCTTCATACACTACCGTGTGGAATATAAAACTAAGCACAATAACTATAAAACATAGTAGTAAATCCATTACACTTCACCTCTCGTATGAGTGGCTCTGTTGTAAGCTATCGATGTTCGTCTTACTGTTCCACTGGATGTATGATGCAAGTCAGATCCTGGTTTTTGACCTATCCTTTGGTTCTCAGCTTTACGGGCTCTACGTTTAGGTGTTTTAGCTGCTGCTAAATCTCTAGCTCGCTTTGCTCTTAATGCTGTAGGACTAAGTCCTTGTGAATTTGCTCTTGCCATATACAATATAATTACACGTAAAAAAAGATATTTAAAGGTATAGTGACACTAGCCTATTACTAGTATACTCTATATAGCTAATGTCATAAAAAAAAATTATAAGGTAATTAGAGAGTTTGTGTTGCTCCCCTCCCCTACGCCACCATGCCAAAAAGGAAATCACCTTTATATTAGCTAGCCCCGCCTGCTTCTACCCTTATTATCCTAGATTTTTCGTATTTAGCTTGCAATACATGTTAACTCTTATGCTCACCTCGCTTTCCCACTTACTCTCATTTTATAAAAACAATTCACATATTGTTACAAACTCACTACAATGTATAATGGATAATAATAATGTAAGTAAAAAGTAATTAATATGAATTATAAATTAGAAGTTGTGAGAGTGTGCGGAATACTACTAACAAATAAACTACTAATAAATAAATAATCTACTTTTACAAATACAATACAAGACAACTTGGATAATATAAATGTAACTAATAATAACAATTAAATATAATAACTATGAGTAACTTAATCACTAAAAGATTTGTTGTAAGACAATCACTAATCGGTAAAAATGTAACATTCGAATTCACTAACAAAAAAGGTGACAAGATAACTTACAATCATGACAAAGTATTTTCAATAATGAAAGACACTTTAACTAACTTAAACTGCTGGAATAAATACAAGTCATACACTGCTACTAATAATATTCCATTAGTACTTAGAGATAAAGAGTTAGTATAATAACTCTTGTCTCACTCGGCGTTAACTTGTTCTCTCGAGTATAAATACAGTTGAACCAGACTAGTCTTGGAGCAGAGGTGTGTTTCGATTACACACACTAGTACTAACAATTAATATAATAACTATGAGAAAATTTCAACACTATGCAGTAAAAACTGTACTAATTGGATTAACTGCTTTATTCGCTTTTGGATTTGTGAATATAGTATATCACTTAGCATTTAATAACCCAACTATAACATTTGGCGGATGGTAAGAGCGATAAAAGATTTTATATTCTTAGTGTGTTTATTCGCACTATTATACGTATCACTATGGATATTTTGTCCATGCTAAAATTAAACTATGATAATAACTAATAAAATAACAGGTAGAGATGTAACAAAAGAGTGGTTTGCACTACTCGAAGGTAGAATTACTAACGAAGAATTTGAAATAATAACATTAACACCTCCTAAAATTAAATAACTATGGCACACAGAAATACTTACTTACTCAAAATATCATTTAGAGTATACAAAAAACACTGGAATTTACTAAACTATGACGAACGCGCTCATGTAACACAGATATACTATGACTTCTACTAGAAAATATACACATAACGAACTATGGAAATCAGAGCATATTATTGATGGTATGATTTACTGTAATGATATTGAGAAGTGGATAACTGTTGAAGAATATACTGATGTATACTATGGAACACTGTAAATACAATTTAAATACAAAACAAGTTGGATAATAATAATATGAAAACAATAAAATACTTAAACTATAATGTACACGGTGAGCCACAAAATGTACTAGTTGACGGAGTTATGCATGAAAGAATAAAATATGCAAAAGAGTGGAGAAAATATATAACTATAAATGGAAAAAGCTATGTCGAATAAACCAATATACTTTAATGATTTACCTGCTTTCGATATGATAAAGCAACACGACTTTACTTACTGTATGAGTGATGACAATAGATACTACGAATCAGGTAGACGTGAACTAGAACTAATTAACAACGCTGTTACTAAAGAATATGGCGGTTGGACTAACAAAGTAGTAGATCACTGGAATAAATATGCACCACATGACCCAAATGGTATGTCATGGCGCAAAGAATATACAGCGGAATAGAGCAGTTGGTCAGCTCGCAAGGCTCATAACCTTGAGGTCGGTGGTTCGAATCCACCTTCCGCAACTAATTTAAATATAATAACTATGAATAAATATACTTGGCAACAAGAAAAGCAAATGCTTAGCGATGCTTTCGCAAGAGCGTTATTGGTAGAGCACAATATAAAAGAAGTGACTACACAAAGACAAGCGATAAATGGTACAAGAGAGTTTGAATTTCCTGTGCCTGCAAGATACAGATACTATAATGGTGTGTACAAAGCTAGTAAAGACAGACTAAGATTAGCAGTATATAAAACAGGTTATGTAAGAAACTGCAACAGTTGCTCATCTAACTACCAACTTAACAAACAATATAAGCAAGAACAAAGAACTACATTCTTGATCGATGGTAAACTAGTAACTAGAAAGTATCAAGGTTATGCAAGAGCTTTAGTATGGGATGAGCTTGCTAGATTAAACTATATGTTAGAATATTATTTAAGAAATTACAAACAAAATACAAATACTATTGGATAATAATATTGTATGACGAAATGTAAATGTAAAAATATAATACCTCCGCAGCGCCTCGCACTAGGTTATACCTCTTGCGTCGAATGTAGCACTGCTCAACCTTATGGTTGCATTGCTATCACTTACCACAAAACCGGTAATACCATTCAGATTATGCCGAAAGAACAGGCGAAACGTATAAGAAAGCTTGGCGCTAGACGAGGTTATGGAACGTGTTTAAGATAATAATATGGCAGTAATAAAACAAATGAATATTGTGGCAGAAGAAATAGCAGATGCCACTATAAAAGAAATATATAAAGATTGTGATTGGCAAGTCGATCAGTTTCTACCTAAAGATGCTGAGTCCCCAATAATAAACGACACTCATAGTTATCTTATGAGACTGGTCGCTCGCCACATCGCTAATAAACTAGATGTAACTACAAATAAATACTACGATGAGTGATTCAGTTAAGAAATGGCATGAAATGCAAGACGAAGAAAGAGAAAATGCTATACACAACAGCGACTCTAGAAACTTCCTATGGATACTAGACTTTGAAATGGGTAGAGTATTCATGTATAATATAAGAAGATCAGATTTAGAAACAGAAGATTATGAAGACTTAATGGTTCTTAAAGGACATAAGCCTACTAACTGTGAGTGGATGGTTTGTAAATCTAATAAAATATATAACTAGATAAAGCATTGATGCACCTTGTAACTAGTTAGGTTTGATCACCTATGAGTGACATAAGGTAACTAAAGCAGATGTAAGTCTTTATCTTCCCTCACGGGAACACACGGTAAGCTTCGTGTTGAAAACAAGTGAGGGATATGGGCGTGAAATGGTTAGTGCTAATACCCACAAATACGTGGTCGTCTAGCAAACGCAGGTTCGATTCCTGCCACGTCCACAATACAATATAAATACGACAACAGTTGGATAATATAATTAAATAATAAATATGAAAACAATCTATGAAATGCTCAAACCCGAACTAAAGGACGAGCTTAAATCAAGTGCTAGAAAATATGACAGCGCTAAAAGACTAAAGTATATACTCATGTCTAAAACTATATGGCAAGAGCTTACGGTGTCTGAGCTATCAGACCTTATAACTTATTCTAATCTAAGCAGTTACAAAATGTCACCATATGACTTTATGTACGGCGATAATATACTAAGTAAGTAATGGCAGAACTACTAACAGACGATATAATCTATGAAGCTCTTGAAGCTGATGGAATCATGCAGGAACCAGATGCTAACTGGCTGCTTGAATATATCAATACAGAATACGGCGGTGAGTTAGACAAAGACAGTTCTTGGTCTGACAACAAACATGAACTAAAAATATATAGTGAATCAACAGCTGATAGCTATGATATATACTGGTGTACTTATGACGAAAAACCTTATGTATCACAAGATGGTTATCAGTATGAAGCTTATGATGATTGGTCAGAACAAGCTATTGAAGCACTATGTGATGGTCAAAAGGTGTGGATAGAGTCTCATATATGGGACGATATGGAATATGAATTCAACCACGCATTAGAACAATGGTGGACAGATATATACGAAGATATATTATGTGCAGATAAAAAAGATGAACTATTAGACTCAGGAGATTACTATGAAGACAAAGACAATAAATAAACAAGAGAAACCTAAATGGTTTACAGGCGCGTGGTATACAACAGGTGATACTGTTACAAACCCGTTTAGCGGCGAATGCTATACACTCACCGGCCCAGAGCTCTCTATGTATGATTTTATACAAGGTGCTCAGTATACTATAGAAATACATATGCAACAAACAGGTGAGTTTTATGTAGAAGACCCAATAGTAACTAAATTAATAAACGACCAAAGAAAAGGTATTGACTGGTTTAGATCAGAAAATCCTAAAGCTTATATGGTATTACTAGATTAATATGAAGACAGATAAATTCAATGCGATAGTACATGAGTTAGACTCATATGCGCAAGAAACAATGAACAAGAAAGGTCCTGAATATACTATGCAGGATAAAGATGTGCTAAATAACTTTAAATCTACAGCTAAAAAGCTAGGTGTAGATCCTTTAGTTATATGGTATGCTTATTTTGATAAGCAAGTAAGCTCTGTTGCTGCTCATGTTAGCAACGAAGACTTAAATAAAGCAGAGCCTATGATTAGTAGGTTCGGAGATATAATTAACTATGCAAAGCTTGGCTATGCATTATTTGTAGAAAGAGATAAATTATGAGTACAAGAAACTTAACAATGGTCGTAGACCGAAAACATGCAGAAGAAAACGAGCTAGGATTTGCTGCAGATCCTTGTCATTTCAGTGACAAAAGCTATGTAAATATGTATTTACATCATGATGGTTATCCTGAATGGCAGGGTGTACAGTTAGCAAACTGGTGTCATGCTAATACTAGACAAGATGGTAGCGCGTTAGCCGCAAAGCTAGTACACGATCATTACTATGACAGTTGCTACTTATACCAAGATCATCAACATATAGATCATCAATATACTTATATAATATGGACTGGTAAACAAGATATATGGATTAGTTGTTGGGATCAGTACAGTAATAGAAATGTATTTGTGTTAAAACCAGAAAAGATTATATCTAAATATATGGAAGATATGGAATATACTGATTTTGCTAACAATGAAACAAGATACAATATAAATGAAGATAGAATTTTACAAAGCTAATACGAATTGATTTGGATAATAATAATATGACAGATGATGAATTAAATATATTAGCAGACAGAGTGTTAGATAAATTAATACAAAAATCTGCTAGTCCACAATGGCATCAGTACAATACACCAATGACAATAGGTGAATTACTTAAAGGACAGTTGCCGTTTAAGGAAACAGAAGAAGAAGCTTTAATATCTGAATTAGCTAGATTACATACACTAGAAGGTATGTATGAGCACAACGAAGAGTACTTAAAAGCTGCAATAATAAAAAGAAAGATAGAAATAATACAGAATAAACTTAACAACCTATGATAAAACCAATGTTAGCCCACAAATTCGATAATAATCGAGTTGACTGGTCACAACCAGTATACATACAACCTAAGCTTGACGGTGTTCGTTGTGTGTTCACAAAAGACGGTGCGTTCTCTCGTACCGGTAAACAATTTAAAAATGTAGCTCACATCGAGCTTGCATTACTATCGTTTTTCAAGCATAGCCCAGACGTTATACTTGACGGCGAATTATATAATCATAAACTAAAACATGATTTCGAAAAAATTATATCATTAGTTCGTAAGCAAAAGCCTACCGCTGATGACAGACTAGACGCTCAACATCTTGTACAGTTTCATGTGTACGACTACATATCATCTCCAGTATATGATAGTTACAAAACTCGTATGCAAAATCTAGTTGTGTCAGATATATATGACGCGCAAATTAAATATGTACCAGCTAAACTTGTTGACAGTTACAATTATGCTAGAGATATACACGCTAAGTTCCTTGATCAAGGTTACGAAGGTAGTATTATCAGACTAGATGGTCTGTACAAGCATGGTAGGTCTTACGACTTAATGAAATTCAAAGACTTCAGTGACACAGAAGCAACTATCGTGGGCTACGAGGTTGGTAAAGGTAAAAGAACAGGCACGCTTGGCAAATTCATAATGTTAGATGACGAAGGTGTACAATTCGGTTGTCCACCAGGTAAAGGCTATAACTACAAAGACTTAGCTGATATGTTAAATAACATTAGTGATTATATAGGTCAACGTGCTACTTTTACTTACTTCCAACGTACGCAAGCAGGTAGTTACAGACATCCACTGTTTAAAACATTACGTAACTATGAGTAAACTAATATGGCAATTATACAACGACAACTTAATATCAGAAGAGGTAGCAAACCTCTTATTAGACAAACATTATAATAGATTAGATAACAAAAGATATAGATGAATATATTTTATTTAGATAAAGATCCTTACAAAGCTGCTGAGCTACAATATAATAAACATGTAGTTAAAATGATTTTAGAATCTGCTCAAATGCTTTGTACTGCTCATCATTATTATAACAACGGTGATAATGTACCTTATAAAAAAGCTCATTACAACCATCCGTCAACTATATGGTGTAGACAAAATAAAAACAACTACAGATGGCTATATAATCATATGATAGCCATAGGTGAGGAA
>Ga0181414_1000349_pt1 | contig 14178 bp, 14 predicted proteins | sample 37SPOviralmetaG_FD_130139 | JGI IMG/M metagenome (GOLD analysis project Ga0181414, IMG submission 130139) | Marine viral communities from the oligotrophic San Pedro Time Series (SPOT) site, San Pedro Channel, CA, USA - 37 SPOT_SRF_2012-11-28 | ecosystem: Environmental > Aquatic > Marine > Strait... | reverse complement strand
TTTAGTGAAAATTAGTTATTCCATCTTGGTTCATAACGAAGATGAAACTTTTGAAAAGTTATTACATAGATTAATAGAATACAAACAACCTCAAGATGAGATTGTGGTTCTTGACGACTACTCTGATAATCCAAAAACAAGAGCTGTATTAGACTATTATCATTCAACTGGTCACATAGAATTAGACACAAGACATTTAGCACATGATTTTGCTAGTCAAAAGAACTACCTCAAGAATATGTGTAATGGTGATTATAGTTTTAACTTGGATGCTGATGAAATGATATCTCATTGGTTCATGAAAGACATACATCAGATACTTGAAGGTAATGAAGTTGATTTGATTTATGTTCCAAGAATAAATACAGTAGATGGGATAACAGAACAACATTGTAGAATGTATGGATACCAAATAAATGAAAAGGGATGGATAAACTATCCTGATTGGCAAGGTCGTATCTTTCGTAACAGACCTAACATTCGTTGGGAAAAACCTGTACATGAACAACTAAGAGGTTTCCAAACATATGCTCATTTACCGATGGAACAGAAGTATTCTATTATTCATCCGAAGACAATAGAAAGACAAGTAGAACAAAATAAATTTTATAACGAAGAAATAAGTGCGAGATTAAAATGAATATAATAGTTACAGGTGGTGCTGGGTTTGTCGGTACTAATTTAATTAAGAGATTATTGAAAGATGGACATAATGTTATTTCTGTAGATAATTACTCAACTGGTAAAAAAGAAAATGAACAGAGTGGATGTAGATATTATGAACTTGATTTATCAAGTAAATCTATTTTAGGTGCTTTAGACTCGATAAAAATAGTAAGTCAAACACCCAATATTGATGTTATATATCATCTTGCTGCTAAAGCTAGGATAGTGCCATCAATACAAAATCCTAAAAAATCATTACTTAATAATCTTATTAGTACCATAAATGTACTTGAATTTGCTAGAAATAACAACATTCCTGTTGTTTACGCTGGTTCTTCATCTGCTCATGGTGACATATACGCTAATCCATATACATTTACAAAGTGGAATGGTGAAGAGATGTGTAAGTTGTATAATAGTGTTTATGACTTGCCAATTGCTACCTGTAGGTTTTACAATGTCTATGGTGATGGGCAATTATCAGAAGGTGCTTATTGTACTGTTCTTGGTATCTTTGAGAGATTATTTAAAGCTGGAGAACCATTAACAATAACATCAGATGGTGAACAGAGAAGAGATTTTACTGATGTTATGGATATCGTTGATGGGTTGGTTAGATGTGGTAGGTCTTTATTAATTCCAAATGAGTATCATGCTAAAGTTAATGGTGAAACATTTGAACTTGGAAATGGTAAGAATTATTCAATCAATGAATTGGCTGATGCATTCGGTGATTATCCAAGAGAGTATATACCTGAAAGACCTGGTGAAGTGAGAGAGAGTCTGAATACAGATACCAAGGCTTATACTATGTTGGGTTGGAAACCAAAGGGTGATATAATAGAATATATAAAAAGGAATTATAAAAATGGATAAACTTGTAATATTTGGACCTTGGGTTGGTGAATTTAGTTATGAATTAAGTTGGTGGAATCCAGAGTGTAGAAAAATAAGAAATGACCATTTCAAAGATTGTTATGCAGTTCATTTGGGTTTTGGTGGAAGAGGTGTTATGTATAAAGATTTTATAGATGAATATATTCCTCACCCTACAGAGTTAGAAGAGACATTACAATTCCCAGCTACTTACGGTGAACATATTAATGGACAAGATATAATACCATCAAATTTTTTAGAGTATTTAGATACAATCGTTGAGGATTTTAAGATGAGAGGTTTTACTGAAATCGCTATTCATAAACCAAACGATATGCCTATTACTAGAGAACGATGTCTTTCAGACCATCCATTTGGTGAGTATGTACACTACAAAGTAGATGTTGATATTGAACGAGGTGTTATGTCTAAGATAGATAATTATTTCAATAACGATAGTCCTACCATATTTGTTATGGCACGTACAAGAACACGACATGGAAATAGATGTTATTTAGATTGGAATCCTGATAATTGGCCAATATTTACTAAAAGACTAATTGAAGAACTTGGAGTTAATATAATATCATTATCAATTAAAACACAAGGAAGTAGGGGTGGTTCAAAGGGGTTAGCAGAACATGAGTTGTTTACAGACTTACAACATAGGATAATGAATTTTGAATTGGAGAAAGATGATTTAGATTCATTTGAAAAACAATTAGCTATATTAAAAAATACTAAATGTAGTATTTATGGAGCTAGTGGTGCTGCAGTTGTTCCGTTTTTTGTAAATACACCTACGTTTACCCAACAAACAAAAGAAGAGGGTTTTCGCCTTGAATTAGGATGGGAAAGAAAATTGATGGATTTTAAACACTTTAAGAATTTTGACAAATATCACAATAATGAAATATATGATTCATCAGTTGATGAACTGTTTACAGAGTTTTTAAGTTTTTATGAGGAGTTATAATATGAAAATTAGAGAAAGTATGTTACCAGTTTTAGGACCTAAAGGTGGAAAAGAAGAAGTTCAGGCACTTCAAGAAGTTATTGAAAGTGGATGGTGGGGTAAAGGTCCTAAAGTTGCTGAATTTGAAGAAAAGTTTGCTAAAATGGTTGGTCATAAATATGCCGTAGCCGTAACTAGTGCTTCACATGGTCAAGATTTGATTATGAAGGCTTTAGGTTTAAAGGGTATAGATGTAATTAATCCAACTATATCATTTATAGCAACTGCTATGATTCCACTATGGAATGATTATACTTCAAATATAGTTGATGTATTACCGGATACCATGTGTATTGATCCTAAAGATGTAGAACGATATAAGAAATCAAATAGTGAAGTTTTAATTTCTGTTAATCAAGCTGGTGTTCCTGCTGATTACGAAGGTCTACGAAAAGTATTTGATGGGTTTATACTTGAAGATACTGCTCATAGTTGTTATACGCCAGGTGCTGGTATGGGTGGGGATGCTGCTGTATGGTCTTTTCAAGCAGTAAAAACAATGCCTTGTGGTGATGGTGGAATGATAACAACCAATGATAAACAATTAGCTGATAAGTGTAGAGAGATGACTTGGTTTGGGGTATCATCTACTTGGAGTAGAGCTAGTGGTGCAAAACCAGGATATGCTTGGGATTACCAAGTTGACTTGATTGGTTACAAATATTATATGATTGATATTATGGCTGCTATCTGTTTAGAACAGATGAAGAAGTTGCCTGAAAACTTAAAGTTTCGTAGGCATGTTCAAAAGAGATATAATGAGGAGTTAAATCCAATTATTGAAAGACCATATCACACAGAGACGGTTCAGTATTATTGTGCTAAAGTTCCACCTAAAGATAGAGATAATTTAATTAATTACTTATCTGATAAGAATATACATACCTCGGTTCATTTTAAACCACTTCATAAATACTCTCCATTAATACAAAATAGAGATTATCCTGTTGCTGATGTTGAATGGTTAAAGCTTATATCATTACCGGTTCATAATGGAATGATTGAGGAAGACATTGATTATGTAATTTATTGGGTAAATAAATACTTTGAAGAGGTAAATTAATTTGCAGTACATTTTAGAGATAACAACTAAAATAGGATGTTCTAATATGTGTGAATACTGTCCACAGACTAAACTTATAAAAAACTTTGTGGGTAATGAGCATACTAAGAGATTAACTAATCGATATAAAAAATCAGGTGATGTAAAAAGCTTAGATACTTTATTAGTTCAAGAGTATGTAAAAAAAGACAAAAATAGAACAACTATGATGTCATTAGATACATTTAAGAAATGTCTTTCAACCATACCACCTCAAGTGGATATCCATTTTACAGGTTATACTGAAGCTTTTGAAAACCCAAATTGTACAGACATGATATTTCATGCTCATGAAAAAGGTCACAAAGTTTTAATTAATACAACTTTGGTGGGAATGACTAAGAATGATATAGACAGACTAGAATCAATAACATCATTTAAGGAATTTAATGTACATTTAACATCAGCTACTTATTTTGAAAATATAGGGAAAAATTCAGCAAGTGAGAAAATAAAAACTGGTAAAGAAATATCAAAAGATTATTTAGATGTGTTGGATTATATTATAGATGCTAAATTCTCAAAACATTTTCATACACATAGTGCTGATGGTTACGGATTACATCCTGAAATAGAAAAACATGCTGGTGTTAGGATAAACGAGGTTGGATATAAAAATAGGGGATTGAATTCAAGGGCTGGAAATTTAGGTAAGTTAACTGGTGAGAAACTATGGGAAGATAATTGGTGCCATAGAATTATACACAATGTTTTATTACCAGATGGAACAGTTCAATTATGTTGTCAAGATTATGGTTTGGAAGAACCTCTTGGTAATTTACTACACATTGATTATCCTGATATTTTTGAAACAGAAAATTTTAAGAAAAGAATAATGACTGGAAAAACTGAAATTTGTAATAGATGTGATGATGGAATAGCTGTTTCAAACGAAGGTAGAGCTAAATTAAGAAGTATGCAAAAATATGAATCCGAGTGGAGAGTAAAATCTTAGACACATATAAAATAGAAGGTACTATTAATTTAGACCAACATTCTTGTTTTAATAACCTTAACACTTTTCCACAATTTCAAGCAGGACTTAATCATTTTAAATATCATTTACATCAAATGGTAGATGATGGTGAAAGTGCTACTTTATATAAATTTGGAGATGGTGATTATAGATTTTTAATGGCACAAGAAATAGGAAGTGCTAAACCAGGTAACAGAGCTTTAAGTGTACCTTACTCGAAAATAAATTTAGAATCACATAGAGATGGTGCTAATAAATGTGACTATTACACTTGTGAAATTTATCCTGAAAATAGACATATGTTTTCTGAAGTAATAAAAAAAGAGATTAATTATCCAGCAGAATATGGTTATGGGTTAGTTGCTAATAAATGGTTTTTTAAAAAGTTTGCCGGTAAAATTGGATTGATTGGGGCAAAAGAAAAGTTAGTTTTGATTGAAGAGTTGATGAAACGACAAGAATATAAAGATTATTTAGGTATCGATAGGTTCAATGATTACATTTATTATCCACAACGGTATGCTTGTGATGATGTAGACTCTGTTGAAAAATCTGTTGCAAAACAATTAAAAAAATCAACTTCAAAAATATTTTTATTAGGTATAGGACACTCTAAGTCAGCAATACTTCATAGGTTTAAGAAATATACTGATTCCGTATTTATGGATGTTGGTGCGGGAATAGATATGATTGCTGGGTGTATAAACATAACAAGACCGTACGCTGGTGACTGGGTTAATTATAGAATCAATGGTTATGATTATTCTAAGATAGACTATCTTAAATATTCTGGTGAAGGTAGACAAGTGGTTCTATGATTAAAATAAAGTTATATGAATTAGATAAACATAGGAACGAAACTACTTTTAGACCTTTTATTCAATCACAAGATATGTTTAGAGAGGTAGGAATAGAGTTTACAACTTCTGATGATTATGATTATGCTTGGGTTGGTCAAGCTAGTATTATAGATAAAAAAATACCATTAATGGAATCTGTGGAGATGGGATTAGATTTTGTAGAACAGATAACTGGTGATTATTTTATTGTTGATGGTCAAGATTCTACAACTTTGATTGGCACCATAGATGTTTTTCGTGAATCGAGTGCTAAGTTATTTTTAAAAAATACTTACTTGAAAGATTTTGATTTGTATAAAAAAAGTTGGGCTAATGGTAGAATGTATTGGGGAGAAGGTAATTACTCTGTTCCTGATATTGATAAATTAAAATCTAAAATGAAGTTAACTGGTTGTAATTGGTTACATACATTTCAACCTAATTGGTATGATTATAACCAAGAAAAACCATATGATTTATCATGTATGTTTAGTTATCCAACAAAAGTTCCTGTCTATGAACATGATATGAGTCAGACAGATTATTATGATTCTCACAGAAAAAATTTAATGAATGTTTTAGGTGATAAATATAAGATGGCTAAGTTGGTAGATGGGGAGAGGATTCCAATAGAACAATACTATCAAAAGATGTATGATTCTAAAATAATAATGGCACCCATAGGTTATGGGGAAATGGCACCGAGAGATATAGAAGCTACCATGTTTGGTTCTGTCTTGATGAAACCTGATATGAGTTACATAAATTCAGAACCTTTTATTTATCAAGATGATGAGACATATATAGCTGTAAATTACGATTGGTCTAATCTTGAAGAGAAGATAGACTATGTTTTATCTGATTATAATAATATCAGAGAGAGGCTAGTTTACAACATGAAAAAAAGATACAAAGAAAAGTATGATTTTAAAAATTTAGTGTTGCATGTTTACGATATTTTTAGTAAATTAGACTCTATAGAAACTATTGATGGTGAATAAATGAAAAAGAATGTTATATTTTGGGTGGGTGTTAAGAATAAACATTACTCTGAAAAATACGGTGGTTGGGATTGGATGGATATAAGTCGTAGAACTTGGGAGTATTGGTGTAAAAAACACGATGTTATCTTCTTTCCTTTTGAAGAACCGATAGATGAAGATTTAGTTAGATTTAGAATAAACTGGCAAAAATCAATATATTGTTTTGATTTATTAGATAAGGCTGGTATAGATTATGACCAAATATTTTTGGTTGATGCTACTTGTATGGTTAAGTGGGATATGCCAAATGTATTTGAATTAACAGACCATAAGTTTACTGCTTGGAGAGAGAAGGATAATTTAAGATGGGTTTACGATAGTATAAGGGGGTACGAAGATTTCTTTTCGTATAAGTTAAACAAATACGATTATTTCAGTTCTGGTGTAATAATTTTTAATAGGACACATAGAGATTTATTTTTAGAGTTTAAAGATTTATATCTTAATAATGTTGACAAGTTCGTAGAGTTACAGGATAAGATTGTAAGAAAAGGAACGGAACAGACACCTCTAAACTATTGGGTTCAGAAAAATAATGTAGAACTTAATTTGGATTTACCGTTTAGTTATAAGTTAACTCATATACATCGTAAACAAATGTTCGCTCATAACTGGCAACTTAATGAAGATAATATGCCATTTTTTATAAAATATGGTAAGAATTGGGTTTTTAATGGTATACCAAAAGACCAAAGAACTGAGGTGATGAGTCAAGTTTGGGGCTTGGTTGGATATAATTACGATGATGAACATTTTTTAAATAAAGTTAAAGATAAGGTTTTAGATAAAGATACCACATCTCGTAAGTTTAAAGAAGATTTAATCAATACCTTTGGTGATATACACAAGAACGATACTCTCTTAGAGTTGGGTTGTAATCGAGGTCATACTACGAGAGTTTATGCTTCATTGTTTAAGAAAGTTATAGCGGTGGAAAGAAGTGAGGACAATATAAAAGTAGCAAAAGAAATTTGTGGTGATGTTGACAATGTAGAATTTATATGTCAGGATGTCTATGATAATTTTAAATTACCAAAAGCTGATGTGGTTCACATAGATGCTGGTCATAGTCATCGTGAGGTTATGTTTGATATTGAAAGGTGTTTACAAGAGTTACAAAAACCTATTTTAATTTTTGATGATGTTTGTGAGAAGTTATATCCAAATGGCGAAATAGGATTGACGATAAGAACTGCTATTGATGAGTTTATTAAGTTAAACAAGATTCAAATCAATAAATACATCGGAGAAGACAAGGGGTATGAGACTGGTAATGGTAAAGTTTTATTAGGTAGAGAGGGTATGATATGTTCAGTTATATAGAGTACAAGAACATAATAGAGTTGATAAAAGCAAAAAGAAGAATATGTGATTTTAAAGATGTGTTAAGTTTTGGTCACGATATTTTCTGCGTTCTTAGACATGATATAGAATTTTCAATCGACAGAGCGTTATCTTTGGCTAGAATAGAAGCTCATGAATTAGGAGTTGTGTCTACTTATACTGTTCAGTTAAGGAACAATACTTACAATGCTTTATCACAGAAAAACATAGAAGCAATACAAGAGATTAAAAAGTTAGGTCATAGTATAGGATTACATCAAAATCCACCATCTATGAAAGATGATGAGTTAGTAGAATATATCTTAAAAGATATCGAGACTTTAGAACATTATTATGATTTTGAAGTGGATAGGTTTGCTTTTCATAGATGTGGTAGTAATCCAAAAATATTAGAGAAGTATGTAGAAGTTCCTAATAAAATAAATTGTTATGGTAAAAAGTTTTTTCATTTTTTTCAAGGAGAAAGGCCTGAGAAACTTCATGTACATTACTTGGCTGATTCAAATCATCAATGGAAATATGGATATCCTTTTGATATTGATTATGATTCATATCCATTTAGAATGCAACTTTTAACTCATCCATACTCATGGTCAGAAGAAGGAAGTGAAAACTTAAGTAACTTTAATAATGTGGTTAGAGAAAGAACAAGGGAGTTAACTAATGATATGGCAACAGAAACTAAAAGTTTTCCGAAAGAGTTGTTGATATGAAAAAATTAAACTACATAGATTTGGGAACTCATAAGGGGCAAGAGATAGGATTGGTTTTAGATAATTATAAAAATTATAAGGATAAATTTGATTTAACTATTTACGGTGTAGAAGCATACACACCATTCTTTTTAGAATTAAAAGAAAAGTATAAAGATAACAATAGAGTAAAACTTTTTAATAATGCTATAACTGATAAGATAGGTTCTACTGAACTTTATATTTCTGATGGAGATAAGAAATTAGGTTCTTCATTATTTTCATCAAAAAAGAATGTAAATTCTAAAAATAAGCAAGTGGTACATGGATACACTTTTTATGATTTTGTAAAAACTAATATTTCAGATTTTAAAAGTTCGTATAATGTTTTGAAGTTAAATATAGAAGGTGCTGAATTAGCAGTTTATGAAAACATGATAGAAGAAAACATGATGGGAGATATAGATATTTTTTGTGGCCATCCAAGTCACGATATAGAAAAAGTGCCAGAACTAACGAGTCAAAAAGATAGATATTATTCTTTGATGCTAGAGTATGATATAGAATTATCTTATTTATGTGAAGCTAATCTTAAAAATTCAATAAATATATTTGAGGCCGTATCATGAAGAATATAGTTTTTATGATGGATATTGATTTAGCTGGTGAGGGTAGATATGCTAGTACGAGAAGACTACCTTATCAATATTCAATAAAGAGTTGGGAAAAGTGGTGTGAGAAAAATGATTGCGAGTTATTTGTTCTTACTGATTTATTATTACCTAAAGAAGAAATGGCTATCTGTTGGCAAAGATATTACTTGTTTGATATCTTAGATGCTAATGATATCAAGTATGACCAAATATTATCGGTTGATGCTGATACTATAGTTCATCCTGATTGTCCTAATTTTTTCGAGATGACCGATAGAGAGATGTGTGGAGTTCATTGTGAGGGTAGTTATGATTGGATTATTAGAAGTATAGAGAACTATGGTAAGTATTTTTTTAATGGTCATGTTATGGATTTTTGGAAATACATTGATTGTGGGTTTGTAATAGTAAATGAAAGACACAGAGATTTCTTCACACAAGTTACTGATTTTTACAATGAAAATGCTGAGTTACTTAGACAAGTTGAAAAAGAATGGCATGGTGGTACAGACCAAACTCCTGTAAACTTTTTGATTCATGATAGGAATATAAATTTTAAATGGTTACCATATGAATTTAATATGTGTGATTTGACAAGGAAAGAATTACTTGGTGACGACTTATTATTTACAGATTGGGGATGGATATATCAGTACAACAGCATTCCTAACAATAAGGAAGATAAGTTAACTTTACATTGGATGAAAAAAACATACGAGCATTTATATGGTTAAGTTAGATAAAACATATGTAATCGGAACACATGTAATGTGGTTTGAAATAGAGATGTACTCTGATTTTATAGATGGGATGATTAATCTCTTACGGACTGTAGAAAACAAAGAGAATGTAACCATTGATTTATGTTTTAATATGTTAGAACACTTTGAGAAAGTGGATGAAGACAAGATAAAGAAACATGAGTTGTATGTCAAGTTTAAGAAAGGTGTTGCTAGATTAGAACGGATGGGGTTTTGGGTTAACTATGAAGTTAAAAAAGATGACGAGTTCTATTTTCATACTGATTACAGACGAGATTTAAATTACAACTATTGTAAGAAAGTAGATTATGTAATGTGGGGTGAAACAGATAGTTTCTTTCCACAAGAAGCATTTCAAGTGATAGAAGCATTGTCAAAATATACAGATGAACAAAATATACACAGATACTTATTAAGTTTTGCTGATAGAAAGATGTGGGATGCTAGTTGGGATGCTTTAGTTCATGTGGACTATCGTGATATAGAATTTATTGATGATGATGAGGGACACTTAAATCCCAATCAAGCAAAGTCACCGATGTCTATAAATAAAATGAATGAGATAAATGGAAAGACCGATGATTTTGACTTTTCGTACATTCAGTATCCTAAGATAAGTGGTGCTTGTTTGGTTCTTTCATCGGACTTAATAAAGTTTGGTGTTAATATTCCACCTTGTTTATTATATAATGATGATGAGGGTTTATCTATAATGTCTCAGAAGTTATTAGGACAAGACTATTTACAGTTTGTATGTCAAAACATATTACATGTTCACGCTAGAAGACACCCACAAAAGAGAATGTATGTTAAGGATGAAGATAATCCACATTCTTTTTTGAACAAAAAGAATAATGATTTTAAAAAGTTTTTAAAAATGTCAAAAGAAAATATAAAAACTCTTATGACTGGTAATGGAAAATTTAAAGAGTATAATGATTTAAAAAACGAATTGGAGTTAAAATGAAAAGAGCATTAATTACAGGTATAAACGGAATGGATGGTAGTTATCTAGCTGATTTACTTTTAGAAAAAGGTTACGAAGTATATGGTATGGAACGCCGTTCATCGTCTAAGAATAGAACCAACACAGGTCATCTCGAAGGTAAAGTTACTTTCGTTAATGGTGATTTAACAGACCAAAACTCATTGGTTAGATGTCTAAGGGAATCTAATCCTGATGAGGTTTATAATTTAGGAGCACAATCTTTCGTTGGGGAAAGTTGGAACACACCAGAACAAACAAGTGATGTTACTGGTATGGGTGTATTAAGAATGTTGGAAGCTATCAGAGAGTATGGCAAAGATATAAAGTTTTATCAAGCGTCAACATCTGAAATGTTCGGTAAGATGGTAGAGAATCCAGCGAATGAGAATACACCTTTCTATCCTCGTTCACCTTATGGAGTCGCTAAATTATATGGACATTGGATGACAAAGAACTACAGAGAGTCTTACGATATGTTTAATGTTAGTGGTATTTTATTTAACCACGAATCAGAGAGACGAGGTATCGAGTTCGTAACTCGTAAGATTACTGATGGTGTTGCTAAAGTACATTTAGGTTATGAAGACCATATAAAATTGGGTAACTTAGATAGTAGGAGAGATTGGGGATATGCTCCTGATTATGTGGAGTGTATTTGGTTAATGATGCAACAAGATGAGCCAGATGATTTTGTAATAGCTACTGGAGTATCACATAGTATCAGAGACTTTTTAGATGTCGCTTTCGATTGTGTTGGTATAGATGATTGGAGTAACTATGTAGTACAAGATGAGAGGTTCATGAGACCTGCTGAAATAGATGTTTTATGTGGAGACTCAACTAAAGCTCGTGAGGTTTTAAGTTGGAAACCAAAAACTTCTTTTGAAGAAATGGTGAGACGGATGGTTACTAAAGATGTAGGGTTATTATCTACATGATAAAAATAAAATTAACTAATCCATCTAACATGAAATGTTTTGGTGGATTGATAATAACTCATCAGAGCGGTATTTTATCGGATTATAGCATTGAATTGACTAATTCAGACGACTATGATTATGAATTTGTTGATATGGATAAGTTTATTAATAAAGGTATATCAATACAAGAGAGTGCTAAATATGGTATTGAAAACATGTCGAAGAAATCTGGTGATTATTTTCTGTTTCATGGTGGTGGTGCTACGGATTTATTAGGAGCTTATGAAGTGTTTACCGAATGTGATGCTAAGTATTTATTTAAGAAAGCTCTATTGAGTAGAGAGGATTATAAAGAGAAAACTGTTTTAAATAAATGGTTTTTTGGTAAGGGTTCTACTTGTGATGTCGGTTATGACATCCCTAAAGAAACTTACGATAGGATAAAGCTAACAGGTTATACAGTATGTCACAACTGGCCACATATGCAAAATTTACAACCTATTGGTGAAAAAGATTTAGACGTATGTGCTGTTTATATGGCAGTTCATCCACCAGGTGATTATAATTATCTCGTAGAAACAGGTCAGTATTATACTAAACATAGACAAGGTGGTTGGGATGAGTTGGAAAAGATAAAAGATAAGTACAAGATAGTTGCTGAAAAGTTACCACCAAATGTAACACAAGATATTATGAGAAGGTCAAAGATAGGTATATCACCCTATGGTCAATGTGAGGTTTGTTATCGAGATTTAGAGATAATACAATGGGGTGGTTTATTAATAAAACCTGATATGGGTAAAGTATTAACCGAACCTGATTTCTACATACCAATGGAAACATATGTACCAGTAAAACCAGATTGGTCGGATTTAAATGAAGTAGTAGAAAAAGTTCTTGCTAATTATAATGATTATCAGTATATTATAGACAATGCTAGAACAAAATTAGTAGAGATGTTTTCCTATCATAATGTTGGTATGTATTGGTATAACTTTTTTGCTGGTTTAAATGGAGTAGAAAATGAGTAAAATAACATCGGTAATTCCTACATATAATAATTTACCTTTTTTAAAATTAACAGTTCAATCAATTAGACAGAATTGTTATCATAATGATATGCCCATTTTTATATTTGCTGAAAATTGTACAGATGGAACAAACGAATGGTTAGCAGAAAATGCTGATGAACTTAGAATAGATTATCATATAGAGAAAGATAACATAGAACAACGAGGTATCGGTGGTGGTATTGACCTATGTGTTAGTCAAGTTAAGACCGAGTTTGTAAACATATTACATTCAGACTTTTGGTTAGCACCTAACCAAGATATAGAGTTATTAAAATTATATGATGATATTAAACCAAGTGATAGATTAATTGCTTCTTCTTTTAGAATACAACCTAATATCTTTCCTAATGATCCTCCTTACAGACCTGGCACTGTATTCGTTGACTTTGATGAGTTTGGTCTACATGAGGATGATTTTGATTCTGAATACTTTGATAGGTGGACTAAAGAGTTTTCTAAAGAAAATGATATTCATGTCAGAAAAGCTGGTGGTGCTGGTTACTTCTGTAGAACAGAAGACCACATTCATATAGGTGGTAACGATCCTCGTTTTGAACCTATGTATTGGGAAGATAAAGACCTTTTCATGAGAATGCAGATGGAAGATTATAAATTCATAATGACAAGTAAATCAGTTATCTGGCATTTTACATCAAGGACTTCAAGGTTTCCTGATGGTACGAAAGAGTTAGATAATACTAAAAGACCACCACATTTAGTAGAGTGGGAGAGAAGAGCGACTCAAAGATTTATAGAGAAATGGGGTAGGCTTCCACAAGAAGATGAGGAGTCATTTGTAATGCCCATAAGAGGGACTAATAATCCAAACAGAATAGAATGGCCGTTTTAAAGGAGAGAGTATGTCAAAAGTTATAAGTTTTATACAACCAAGTAGAAACAACCTAAAATACCTACAATGGTCTTACAATAGTATCCGTAAGAACTTAGGATACAGACACGAGATATGTTGGGCTGATGATTTTTCCGATGATGGAACTTGGTTTTGGATGAAAGAGATTGCTGAAAAAGATAAGAATGTAAAGATACATCGCAACGAAGGACCTACAAGATTGGGACACACGATACTCTATGATACATTAGTGGATATGGCTAGTAACGATATCGTTATGATATATCATGCAGATATGTATGCTTGTCCTAATATGGATGTAGAAGTTCTAAAACACTTGGAGAGAGGTAAGGTGGTATCTGCTACAAGAATAGAACCAC
>Ga0181414_1000348_pt1 | contig 14223 bp, 21 predicted proteins | sample 37SPOviralmetaG_FD_130139 | JGI IMG/M metagenome (GOLD analysis project Ga0181414, IMG submission 130139) | Marine viral communities from the oligotrophic San Pedro Time Series (SPOT) site, San Pedro Channel, CA, USA - 37 SPOT_SRF_2012-11-28 | ecosystem: Environmental > Aquatic > Marine > Strait... | reverse complement strand
GTTGACATGTAGCACATAATGTGTTATGATATAGGAGGTACAATGTACACTTTCAAAGACCATGTAGCTGACGCACTCGCCGGCGTATTCGTTGGCATGTGCTTTCTCGCGCTGTGGGCCGTCGCTGCCCGCGCAGACTTGATGGTATCCGGCTTTTAACGGGCCATATGCTGTCGCATATTGTCGCATTGTCGCGAGAATACATTAAATAAAAGGCTAACAATATCAACAACTTAGTTAGTGTTTGCCTTATAGGGAGAGGATTATGCGACAAAGACTGACACATTTAATCGACACCTTCGAAAGAAAGTGCCCGAGAACACATAAAATAATAGATAAAAGTATCGGTGTGCTAGCTTGGACACCTGTTATCATGATGGTATACGGACAGATACTAGTATTAAGCTATGGGTATTATAAGAGTGGATGCAATACTAACAAATGATTGACATACAATGCTGACAATCTTTTGACACGCTGTCAGTTTGCTGTCAACAATGCGGTAGGGCCCCCCTCCCCCCTACCCCGAATATATGTCTCTGTGTGCGCTGGAGTGCGTATGTGCCAGCTTAGCCCATTTTCAATACCGCTGAGAATTTTGAGATATTTGGTTCTTTAAAAAACCGCCCCAAAATATTTTGAGATTAAGACATAATTACTAAGTGGGTACGGTTCATAGAAGAACATTCATCATAGGCGATTTAGTGACCATAGCGCCAGACTTTCGAAACTCAGTTTTGGATTTCGACTTTGAGCGCTATATAGGCATCATTGTTAAGATACCAGAAGATAACGAGTACATTGTGTATTGGACCAATTCCCCAGTTCAAAACCATTACAAGGGCATGTGGAGTGGAGATCACTTGGTAAGGGTAGAAGATTATAATAATGAGAAGGAAAAGGCAAGAAGAGACTTGCATTGCGTGGAGTTATGAGTTATAATAGTCAAGTAGAGGAGTTCGTGAAAGGTGATTTAGTGTATTTTACAGGCTACCAGGTTGATAATCCACCGCTAGCGCACAAAATAGGAATTGTGATGAGCGAAGGAATAGGTAGCATGCCATATACAATGTATGAAGTGTTGTGGATTCATACCGGAAACATATTAACCGTAGCAGCTAAGCATCTTACTTTAGCTTATACCAAATAAGGAACTATTTATGAATATGATAATCAGTAAAGCAAAGCTCGTAAAGCTTATAAACGAAGAATTAACGCGTGTAGACAAGACCGAGATCAAAAAAATGATCGACGATGCGATTGAAAAGGGCGTCAAGCGCGACCTTAAGAAGCATTTGGAAGATGAGCTTGTCAAAGCGCTTAAATCTAAAAGCGTGAAGGATGATGTAGGCGAAATTGCCAAAAAGGTAATTAAAAAGCTTTATAAAGACCTTTCGTTCCATCACCCCTATATTATTGACCGTATTAAGATATGAGCCGCATTGCTAGCATAGGTGATTGGATTAAGGACGAATTTCGCAATGACCGTTCCCTGGGAATTGTTATTTCTACAGACAATGCAACTAACATGATGTTGGTGCGTTATCCTAAAATAGCAAAAGATGTTTGGCTTGTGCGCGAAAATCGTGGCCAATACGTTGTTATCTAACTATTTAATTCCCGTAAAACAAAGGATTGTATTATGCGATTGCCTATTATAGTGTTTTTGACCACCGGCCTCATCTCATGTGCCCACAGCACGGCTAGCCAAATCAACGAATCTTTTACCCAGCCTAACGAGTGTACTGCCTTTTATTGCAAAGATATGACTCGCTCTAATATCTGGATGTTAAAGGGCGGTCATCAAGAACCTTTAATTAATATTCACAGTGTTTGCCCTATCGACTTGTAGTCACCTAACTACTATGTGGACTATCATACAAAAAAGAGGGCCCTTGTCCTTGAAGTAGGCGACTTTGTAGTTGATACTGAGTTTCGCGAAGTCGGATTGCTGCTATATAAGTTTAATGTGATAGATAACGAAACTTATCCGCCTATTTATGCATGGGACATAATGTGGTCAGGAATGCGTATTGCATGCAATGGCCAGCCACGGCGCGCACCTTACACTGAAGAAAGTCTAAAAAACATGATATTAGAAGGCGCCTTGGTGTTTTATAAAAATAATTAATATATGAAAGAAGACTTGAAAGAACGACTCGAATCTGTTATACTTAACGTAGGTGATATCGTTGTAGATTGCGTCAACAACGACATAGGAATCCTTGTTCGTAGAAGGCGTCAATTTGATATGATGCTAGAGGAGCTTTACTTATGGGAAGTTCGTTGGATCAACAAAGCAAAGGAAAACGTTCCTATGGATGGCGTTATCGAAGAAGAGTCACTTAAACTATCAATCGCCGTTGGTACATACGAATGGCATTCAATTAATGGAGATAGCCTTGAGTTATAGTTGGAACGTATATAAAATATTTAATAATGGTAATAGAGCGAAAGCACCGATTACAACATTTGAGTGTGATGAAATCACAATGCAAGAACATTTTGATAACATAATCAAGAAAAATTTTAGTGGAAAATTTGCAAGCGCAAAATATCAAATTATTCGTGCTGATTTGCCACAAGAAAAAAATCTGCTTTCGGAAGAAGAAAAATTTTCTAAGAAAAAAAATCGCGTTTTGGGAAAAATGGCTGCGGCCTTAAATCTCCAATACAAATATAATATTGCGACCTCTCTTGTTTACTGCAAGGAAAGCGAGTGGAGATGGCAATGGGCCGCGGTTGGGTCCGGTACCACAAAATACCTTGCTGGGCTTTCTCCTGGCTTCAAATCATACACGGAGGCACAGGATTGGATTCAAGAACTTATGGCTACGAAGAGCGTTTAGCGGCCTTAAACGTAGGTGATTTGGTAAAGATAGCAATATCTCATTGGGACACTCCCCCTACTGTCTGTTTAGGAGTTGTTGTAGAGACCATTTCCAAAAATAATACAACATTATTTCCTTCGGTGGGGGTATATAATCTAGAGACCAAAAAAATAACTCGTGAATTTATTGGCTCATTAAAGGTTATATCGACTGTTGTTTGAAAATAAAAAAATGAATAAATTTTATAAAGGCCTGTGCAATGCTGCCTTTGGTGTAAATATAGCACTCATAATATTTGCCTTCATAACTGAATATTATGTAATGATTCCGCTATCCGTAATAAATTGTTTGCTTCTTTCAGTAGCATATGTGTTAGAGGATGAATAAACACTACTTACACTGGAGGGCAATACAATGAAGCACTTATTATTAGCTGCTATTTTATCTATTTTACCGGCGCAGTCACAATCTGCACCCGAGACAATAACAGAGCCAACTGTAAACAAAACAACTCAGATTCACACCTCATATACAATGGTGGAAAAAGCAGTAAGGAACGCAGCAGTAAAAGTTGCAACTCCGAGAGGCCATGGCAGTGGTGGCTTAATTAAATACAAAGATATGACTTTGGTTTTAACCGCTCAACATGTTGCAAGTGGAGAATTAGGCAGTAAGTATCTAATAAAAACCGAGAGTGAATCTCAGGTAGGCTTCTTAATACATGCTGATCCTTTAAATGATATTGCGATTTTATATGTTGTTGGAGATTTTAATAATTCAAAACCGCTTCGCTGGAAAACAAGAGACGCAATTGCAGATGTTGGAAAGGAAATAACTTATTCTGGATACCCTGCATCACACAGTCTTTTAAGTTTTAGAGGCTCTATTGCAGGATATGAATTAATTCCTGGAAGAGGACAACAAATTATTTTACAGACATATGGTTACTTTGGAAGCAGTGGTTCTGTCGTCTATGACAATGACTATAATATTATAGGAATACTATGGGGCGTAGACGTACAAAGAGACGGTGTACATGAGAATATTGTTTGGGTTGCGCCGATTCAAAATTTAAATATTAGACTTGCTCTACGTCCATTATGTGCTGGGTTAATTGATAAACCTAAAGCTTGTCGATAAAACAGATTGCCAATAGTAAATTTTCGATCTATTTATTGGAGAAAGCTCTAAAATAGCAGGATTTGATAGCAATGAATGATTTATATGGCGAAATCGATGAGTTAGTTCAAGAAGAACTTGAGGCTGTGCTCGACGAAAAACGTAAAAAGAAAAAGAAGAAAAAGAAGAAGTCTGGCAAAAAAGACGCATGTTACCATAAAGTAAAGTCGCGCTATAAAGTGTGGCCCTCTGCTTACGCTTCTGGTGCTTTGGTTAAGTGTCGTAAAGTTGGTGCTAAGAACTGGGGTAACTCTAAGAAAGAACATCTGCAAGCAATCATTGAAGATGAATTGACACAAATTTTGCAAGAAAGAAAACAAAACTCTCTTCAAGATATCATTTATTACACTCTTTTCGAAGTTTTAAACGAAAAAAAAAACTTAGATGAAGATTTACGTAAATGGTTTGGACGCAAAGGCGCGCCAGGAAAGAAAAAAGGCTGGGTCGACTGCAATACATGCCGCAAAGATAAGAAAACCGGCCGCAAAAAGTGTGGCGCATGCGGAAGATCAAGCGGAGAAAAACGTTCTAAGTACCCATCATGTCGCCCAACCCCTTCCGCATGCGGCAAAAGAGGCAAATGGGGCAAAAAATCTAAGAAAGGAAAAAAAGGATGAGCATAAAACTTACTAAAAAACAACTTAAACAAATTGTTCTTGAAGAATTAGAAGAAATACGTACAGATGGTAGAGGTTTTAGTCCCACCACAATAGCTCCTTCAAAGGCATTAGCCAATATGGGAGTGGCAAAAAAACCAGAATCAGTTCGAAGACGGCTTATGCAGTTAGTGGCTGACTTAGATTTGAAAAATCCAACACCTCAAGAGATAAAAGAACTCGCTGATATGATTACAAGTCTTATGGATGCCGCACAGGATGCTGATAAAATGGGACTGGAGGAAGGTCACACAATGGCGGATGAAGAAAAAATTAAAGATGTCATTAGTCAGCTTAGAAAAGCAGTCAAAGCGCACAAAAATCAAGCTGATACATTACAAAAAATCATTGATAAGTCTCCTGCCGATGAGCTAGAAGAGGAAAACCAACCAATTCAAGAGGCAAATTGTGGCTGCGGAAAAGACCCTTGCGAAACTTTTGGTCGAAACAGTGAAAAAATATCCATCACAATTCAAGAAGAACTAGAAAATTACCTTGAGGAGTCTCTTTATTACGGATTAATTGAAGAAGATGACGTTTTAGAAGAAAAAAAGAAGAAAAAAAAAGCTTGTAAGCCATCCAAAGGTAAGAAGTTTGCTAGAAGAGTTAAAGGAAGATGTGTTTCTTACGGTCAAGCCGGAAAAGCTAAGGGTGGTGGAGCAAGAATCAAACCTGGTACCGGAAAAGGCAATGCATACTGCGCTAGATCGTATGGAGACATGAAATCTCACGGAAAAGATTGTTCTGGTAAAGATCGTGGCACACCACTGTGTCTTTCTAGACAAAAATGGAAGTGCTCCGGGAAATATTCTCGCAAAGGTAAGTGAAAATGGCCACTGATGAACAAATATTAGCCAGAACTACTGAATTGCTGTCCAATTTACAAGAAAAGTGTTGGAAAGGCTATGAAAAGAAGGGCATGAAGAAAATGTTCGGGAAAATGTACCCGAATTGTGTCAAAAAGTCCAAGAAAAAGAAGCGTAAAAACGAAGAAGTTGAACTTTATGAAGAAAAAGTACTCCGAGAGATCACCGAAGACGAGATGCGAGTGCTTGAAGACGTATTGGATGACCTAAATCCAGCAAATTTGCCTTTAAATGACCTTTTTAGCAACAAAATGCGCGTTGTCATACCATTTCCGACCATAGATACTGGTTCTGAGCTTGGAAAGTTCGCAGAATTTTTCAGATCTCAAGAATATGATGTAGATTGGGAGAAAGGGATGGTGTATGCCGAGCGTGATCTGCGCACGTCCGACGATTTTTTGGATGTGTTGACGGGCGGACCTGAGCCAAAGAAGAAAACCAAGAAGATTCAGATGAAAATCGGCAAGCTTTTCTCCAAATTGGCTGATTTAAGCCGAAGAAAAAACGAATTATACCAAAAAGTTTACAAACACGCGAATAATATCAACTATAAGTTAGCAGATGGCAGAGGTATCGATACACCAAACCGAGTTACTGGAAAAATGCTCAAAGCAGCACTCGATGAGAAAGAATATGAGAATTTTCAGAGAATTAACAATCAAATTTACTTATATGTCGTAAATCCAGGAGTTGCGGGGCCTGCAGGCTACAATATGACTGATTTAGCGACTGAATACGGTGAATATTGGAAAAAGAACGCTGGATTCATCAAAAAAGAGATAAATAACCTCGATAATGACAAATATTCCATTATTATTACTCGACATCCGATAGATGTGCTCAGAATGAGTGATTTCGATACAATTACCTCTTGTCACTCTCCAGCTAGTCGTCAAAATGCCTATCAATCGTACTATAAATGCGCTGTAGCCGAGGCTCAGGGCCACGGAGCGGTAGCATACGTAGTTGAGACAGAAGACCTTCTGAGCGCCACTAACACGGGCAACATAGACAGTGCAGAGCAAGAAATCCAAGAAGGTGAGATATTTGCTGACGATAAGCGTCCATTTACCGGTGATATTGAGCCAATTTCTCGCACACGTATCCGTCATGTTAGATATTACGAAGGAGATGAGCCTCCGAAGCGCTATGATGATGGACAAGACGTTGGAATGCCCGAAAAGCGCGTCTATGGTGTGGATATCCCCGGTTTAGTTAACAGAGTTACTAATTGGGCGAGATCAAGCCAAGAAGAAGTCATCGCAAATATGCCTAAACAAGATGGCATGATTGATCTTAGTAAATTTGTGTTATTTGGAGGCTCTTATGAAGATACTGCCAATAAAGCCGGTCGACTCGCGTTGATGAAACAGCTTCTTGGGTCCGGTGTGGAAGTTGAAGGCTCAATGAAACAAAACACAGATACAGAAGAGACACTAGATGCTAATTTAGTTGGTGATATTATCGCACAATATGAAGGACAGTGTGAAGATATAATGAATGCCTACAACGAAAGAATGGCTCAGACATATACTGACTATGAAGTTCAAGATGATGGCGGTGAAGGTGCTTATATTAGACCTTATGCTGCATTTATTGCTAAATGGCCGATTGATGAGTGGAAAAGGTTGCCGAGCAATGCAGAAGAAGTCGTGTGGAATTCTGTTGAAGCTATAACTGATATATATGGTGATATTTTTGTGCCCTCTGATAGGGATACTCCAACAATTCGTCGTGTTCGTGAAGAAATACACTTGACTATTCAAATTAATTTTGAACATCCAGCAATCGCCGGCGGTTCATATATGGCTTTACCAGAAGAGTACGAGGAAGCGCTACAAAAAATTGACACACTAATCGATGACAGAAGAGATGGATTTGAACAAATCCTAACTGAATACTTTAGGATAGAAGGTCAAATAGAAGGCGGAGTCTATGTTAATTTAGCAATGCAAATTGAAGACAGGGCTATAACATCATATGAATGGGATTTAGAAACTGACGGAGAATACACCGACAGCTATGAGTCCACCGCAGGTTATTCTTTTGATTATGATCCAGAGCAATTAAATATAGCTTTACCAGTTTTGATGAAACTTCTTGACTCTCGTGAGTTTAGAATTCAGATTCGTAGAAACTTATTGGCAGTGCCGCAAAGAAATGTTGATACAGAATACTTTCTGCAAATGAACATGTCTGTAATCGATGTGGGCGGAGAGGCCAGAACTACCGTTAGATTCTCTATAAATCGTGATGAGCCCGATGAGATGGCTACACTTTTTCAAGAGCTTGTAGAGGGTGATATGGACGACGAAGACGAACTCAGGAGAGTGTTTGATAGGACTCTTGCGCAAATAAGGCAGCAAGCTGGTCAATTCCCAGAGCAAGACAGTCCAGCTACTCAGGGTATAAATGAACACTTAGTTAAAACCTGGAAGCATTTTCTTTCTAACTAACACTAGATACTAATAGAACGATCAAGGAGGGCGCCTTGTGGGACATTGTGTCGGTGTTGCTTTATTGCTTATAACAAACATATTTGCAACTAAGCCTACATGGCAGATAAAACCAGATATTGTTATCTGCAGTGATTCACGAGTTAGTAATTTAAGAATTGATCGTGCAACTGAATTTTGGAAAACACTAAATCATGAATTTGGTACGATCACAAAAGCGTCAAGAGATAATATGGCGTGTGTGACCGGCGAACCACAGTACGGCACTATTATGATTGATATTCCAAGTCAAAATTTTGATTTTAGTGATCATTTAGGCACCACAAAAACATGGTGGAGAACCGACACAGGTGAAATTTTTAAAGCAAAAATTGAAATTAAAGTTGGATGGGAAAATAGACCACGAGTTTTGGAACATGAATTAGGACATGCTTTGGGTTATAAAGACAATAATACAACCGGCCATTTAATGAATCATGAATGGGCCCGAGGTGGATATAAGAAAAAAGGTTTACAACGAGAATAAACCAACTAGATACTTTAGGAGGCAATAACATGTTAAAATACTTAACAATTTTTTTAATGTCGGTATTATCCTGTGGGCCGGCTCAACTTAATTCTGATACAATGTCAGGAGACACAGGAAAAACTGATGATCGCAGTTGGGAAACTTGGGACGAGTGCGGACAGGAGATAGGACAGCACCCTTGCAATTTTACTTTATTAAATCATAAAGGTGAAGAAGTGGAACTTTATGACTACTATGGTAAAGTTATTGTTATTGACTTTTCAACAATGTGGTGTGGTGTTTGTATTAATATAGCAGCAGAAGGCGATAAACTTGTTGCTAAATATGGTGAAGAAAATATTATTTGGTTAACAGTTCTTATTGAAAATCAATATGGCATGCCGCCAACACAAGAAGATTTACAAAGTTGGGTAGACATGGCCAATATTCAAGCACCTGTTTTAGGCTCTGACAGAAATATGATTGACTATTCTGCAAAAACAGGTTATCCTATTACTAGTTGGCCAACATTAGTGGTTATTGATAAAAAAATGGTATTAAAACATGGTTTAAATGGCTGGAATGGAGCAGCAATTGATGCTTGGGTTAGTGCTCTTATATAGAATGCACTATTTACATGTATGAAACTTCTACTTGAAAATTGGAGAGAGTTCTTGAACGAAAAAAAGAATCCTCGTATACCTCGTAAAAAAGGACAACCGGCTAAAAGTAAAAAACATTCTGACCTTTATACTGATGAAGATCCTAAAGGCACTATTCATGGTCTTGGATATAAAGACGAAGCAACTGCTAGAGCAAGCGTAGCGAAAATACGTAAGAGCACTCGTTCACATGCACATAAAACACAAGCTGCAATTGCTATGGAACAAAGAGCAAAGGCTGCTGGCAAATCAAAAGAAGCTGCTATATTTCGTAAGTTTATAGAACAGCAAAAGAAAAAAACTAAAGCCAAAAATAAGAAGAAATGAAACTCCTACTTGAAAATTGGCGAAAGTTTATAAATGAAAATATAGAAACAGCTAAACGTTTATCCATTTTTGATTTTGACGAAACAATAGCATTTACTGAAGGCTATATTAATGTAACAAATAAATCTACTGGTGAAGAGTTTCAAATTTCTTCTCAAGAAGAATTTGATAAGCTCAAAGCAGATGGCGGTTATGATTTTGATTTTTCACCACTTAATCAAGTTAATAACGCAACAGAAAATCTAAACATAACATCTATTATGCGCGATAGGTTGCAGGATCCCAATACACAAGTTATGGTATTAACTGCTAGAGATCCAGTTTCTATTGATGATATACATATGACTTTACAAACGTTTGATAAACCAATAGAAACACAGAATATTATTATGATTGGAAACAAAGGTGAGAATAAAGGCGAATATGTTAAAAATCTCATCTTATCCAAATATGATAATATCAAAGAAATAGAGTTTTACGATGATTCAAATAAAAATATTAACGACATGTCAATAATAAAAAATGAAACATCTGATAGTGGTCGTATTGAAAAGTTTGACATTTACCATGTAGTTGATGGAATTCCAAATTTAACCTAACCATTAAACTAATTAAAAATGGAGGGCACCTAATGTCTAACAATGGAAACGGATGGGAAACCTATTCAAAGCTAGTATTGCAGCAGCTTGAAACTATGTCAAATGGCATTGATGCATTGCGCACAGAGCTACAAGATATGAAAAGCCAGTTAACTGAGCTTAAAGCAAAAGAAGATAGAGTTCAAGACTTAAAAGCATGGAAAGAAAAAATGGATGATGTTGCATCTCCTCCTCAATTAAGGGAAGCGGTAAAGGATATCGAAGAACTTAAAGAATTTAAGACAAAGGCTGTCACAATGTTCATGGTTGTACAATCAGTTATGGGCTTTGCTGTAGCTTGGGCTCTTGACGTATTTTGAGATAAGCAGGATGAGTAAAACATATTCAGCAGATTTAATAAAAAGATTAATAAAACAAATATCAGGCAAGATTGAAGATTCTGATGGTGAGCTATTACCAGAATATGTTATTAAAGGAACAGGAACAATATGGTGTTATTCGCCAACTGATAAAAATATAGTTAGTTTAGCAAGAGGCATCACAGTGTATTTAATCAGGGATGATTTTGATGATATCAATTTGCAAGAATTAAACGAAGACGAAAAATGTTTAATTTATACACAACTAGGCGGCCTTTATATGGTAAAATGTAACGAAATTGAAAAAATAGGTTTTGATTAAATGTTATTCACATACAATCCTTTTTGGAAAATGCTAACAATATTGCTTAGTAGTTGGATTTTTTACACTATCTTTGATTTTGAATTTACAGTTATTACGCTGTTATCACTGTTGTTGGCTACACCAATAAATAAAAAGTATTAATTGTCTATTTAATACATGAAAAAGAAAAATAATAGGTCTTTTATTAGTGAAACCTATAAAAATAAAACGTTTTTAGTTTTTTATTGCAATGATAATCGCAACTTAAAAAGATTATCAATAGGGCCCTTCGAAGACGAAAATAAAGCTCACTTTGAAATGAATCAATACTTACTACAGGGTATTTGTTCATGGATAGTATCTTATAATGGATAAAAAAGAAAAGTTTGGCGAACTACATTTAAAAGATTTTTCAGTTGGTGATATAGTTGAATGGTCTGCATGGAATGAAGATTTACAAGAATGGGCACAGAATTACGGTGTTATAACTGAAATTAAAAACGAAATACGTTCTAACCGTTTAGTATCAATTTCAAAAGTACTACCTGTGAACAGTTTAAGAGAAATAGAACATTTTACTATGAGCTTAAGACTAATATCGGACTCTAAAATTTCAGTCGACAATTGTTAGGCATGCAATCTATATTTGTAAAAGACTTATTTACTAACTATTTAGATAATGTCTGTTGTATCGCTATTCCAGAGGTTTATAAATGATTGATATTATATCTCCAATGATAAAGCAATTTTTACCTTTTGCACAAAAAAGAATGGGTTTTTCAAATCCACCTAAATTGTTTTTAAAAGGAGATAATCAAAATGCTAAAAACCCGTTAGGAAAAACAGCATACTATGATCCAGAACAAAAAAGCATAACAATTTACACAACTGGGCGACATCCAAAAGATGTTATGCGCTCCATATCACACGAATTAGTACATCATGCACAAAACTGTCGTGGTGAGTTTGATAAGCCTCATCAAATGGGTGATGGCTATGCTCAAAATGATTCACATATGCGTGAAATGGAACGCGAAGCTTACGAAGTTGGAAATATGTGCTTCCGAGATTGGGAAGACGGACTAAAAAACACTATTTATTTAGAACATCTACAAAAAGGAGAAAAAAAGATGTCAACGAAAGATTGGAAAAATAACGAACTTAAAAGCCTCCTTGCCGAGTCTTGGGGCTTTAAAATGGATCTCAGCAAACTTAATGAGAACCAAAAGGAATATGATTTAGATGAGAACGCTGAAGGTCGCGCTTTCGCACCAAACCATTATTGCGCACATCACGTAAAATTTGAAGGCCGCGAAGCTTATACAGTTGATCACAACTATGATGAGACACTTCAAGAGGTCACCGAATATGACCTTAAGTTTGAAGATGGTACAATTCAAAGAAATGTTCCCGCTGTGCAGCTTGAGGTCCTTGAGGCTTCAGAGTTGGACGAAGGCGAGAACCACCTTAGAGATCACCCGCCTGTCAAGCGTAAGAAAGTTAAGAAGATGAAAGAAGAGGACGACGTTGAACTTAATGAAGAAGAGGAAGAAATTGAAGAAGCTTCAAATCCTCGCACAGGTCCTCAAGACCGTCAAAGACCTGGAAGAAACCCGGCAGACAGAATGCACGAAGGTGAAGAAGAAGAGCTTGAAGAGGGTGAGGGGCCTCCCGATAAGGACGGAGATGATATACCAGATTTTCGTGATGAAAATCCCGACAAGCCTGATAAGAAAGAGAAGAAGAAAGACTTAAGTAAGGTTCCACCACAATTGCGTAAGCATATGAAAGGCAAAATGGACGAAGCACGTATGCGTGAGATTATTGCGTATGCTTTAAAATCAAACAAAGGATAATGATACAATGACGGGGAAAGGTAAAAGTTGAGCTTAAAAAGCTTAAAAACAAGTTTATCAAGGACCTGTTATTCACAACAATAACGGAAGGAACAAGTATGTCATTAGATAGCGAATGGAGAAATTTTTTATTAAACGAGAATCTTGACGAGAAGACAATCTTTACCTATATTCAAGGTCTCCAAGAAATAATTTCCAATCTTAAACCTCGAACAGTCTCGGAAAAAAGAAGACTCCAATTAGCAAGACAACACATTCGTGAAGTACGTAAGTATGCACGTAGAATGTTAAATGAAAACATGGACCTCCAAGAAAAGTTGAAGCTTCTAGAAGAAAATAAAGGCGAAGAATAATGGGCAAAGCCAATACACATCTTACTCATCTTGAGGAATTAGTATTGACCCAAGGCCCAGAGGGCTATAAAATGGCCAGAGCCTTTCTTCTAGAGCTTTTAAAAACTTTAAAGGGTAATTCCTCGTCTAAAATTCAAACGTCCGTTAAATGGGATGGAGCGCCAGCAATCTTTGCTGGTGTTAATCCAGATAATGGTAAGTTTTTTGTTGGTACTAAGTCAATCTTTAACAAAGTGCCCAAAATTAATTATACGAAAGAAGATATTGTCAAGAATCATGGGCACGCGCCCGGGCTTGTAGATAAATTAACCAGAGCCTTACAATATCTTCCTGCGCTAAACATCAAAAACATCCTACAGGGTGATTTTATGTTTGATGATGATATGATTAGCACCGTTAATATAGATGGTGAGCCACATTATAAATTTAAACCAAATACAATTGTTTATGCAGTTCCAGTAAACTCTGTTCTTGGTCAACAAATTGGTCAGTCTAAATTTGGAATTGTGTTTCACACAACATACAATAGTTTAGATAGTGGAGCTAGCTTTGGTGCCGATGTATCGGGACTTAAACGGGCGCCGGGGGTTTGGTTTGACGATGCTTTCTTCACTGATGACACAGGCGTTGTGACGCTTACAGAGGAAGAAGAAGCTGAAGTAGCTAGGCTAGTAAAAGAGGCAGACACGGTAAACGAACGCATTAATTACGAAGATTTACCATTTGCATTTTTAAACATTTATATTAACAGCGAAATTAAAGGTGGCAGTTTTCTTGATGATCCTGAAAAGTCTTTTAGAGGATTTATTAATTGGTACTCTCAGAGAGCACAGAAAAAGATCAATAATCTTAAAAGTGATAAAGGTAAACAAAGAGCAACACAAAATGCTCAACAAACTTTACGCTCATTCAACGAAAGAAAAAATGACATTCTTAGCATTTTTGAAATAAGTCGTTTGCTTTTTGATGCAAAAAACATTTTTATTGAAAAATACAATAATGCAGTTTATAATACTAAACACTTTGTTGATGATGGCTCAGGTGACCTTGTGGCTAGTAATCCTGAGGGCTACGTAGCTGTTGATCACAAAGGAAATGGCATTAAGTTTGTAGATAGATTAGAATTTAGCAGAGCCAACTTTGCTATCGATAAGGGCGACAAGTTTACTGGTGAGATTACGGAACAAGACGACGAGTTTGATATAGGCGATGAAGAAGATGATCCAGTTGTGGATTCAGACTTTCCAAAAACTATTGCTGTTGTTCC
>Ga0181414_1000344_pt1 | contig 14300 bp, 13 predicted proteins | sample 37SPOviralmetaG_FD_130139 | JGI IMG/M metagenome (GOLD analysis project Ga0181414, IMG submission 130139) | Marine viral communities from the oligotrophic San Pedro Time Series (SPOT) site, San Pedro Channel, CA, USA - 37 SPOT_SRF_2012-11-28 | ecosystem: Environmental > Aquatic > Marine > Strait... | reverse complement strand
TTGCCATCTCCTGTGTAGTTTACCCCTGAAGGGATGGGCATATATATCACGAAATAAATAAAGAGTCAAGAGGGCAAGTTGCCCTGCCCCCTTGATTAATGTTATACGCCAGTCTGGACTGCAGCAGTCTGGACCATTGTAGTTGGGTCACCAATGTCAGCAATCAAAGCAATAACACGGAAGCGAACTACAGCAGAGTCGGCACCCAAGATTTTAACTTGGATAGCGTCTGTTGCAATTACTGTGTTAATACCTGCTGCTGTAGGGTGAAAGTTGTAGATAGCATCAGCGTTACCATCGACACCATCACAGAAGGCATCAATGTCGGTGCTGATACCAACGTCAAAAGTCACACTAGAACCACCAGCTTCAAGAACGTCCAAGCAACCACCAAGAACGATGGAGTTGTCTGGAAGGTCAATCACCTTGATGACATCATTAGCTGTAAGGTTTGCATCAGCAGCGTCAAAAATCTTTGACTGCATGATGTAAGGACGAATCGCATGCGCGGGATGTCCTACAGTTCCCCCACCTGTTATGGTGAAATCAATAGTAGCCATTTATTTAGCCCCCTTACGCGAAGTCAATGACGCCACGAACAACAGCTTCTTGACGCAATACCTTGCGACCAAAAACGTGAAGTCCACGAATGACATCAGAGAATGACTCAGTTGAACGAACCACTTCGGTCTTAGCAATGTGCGAAGCAGTGGCTACAGCAGACATGTGACCAGCAAGAACAACGTTCTCAGAGCCATCTGTTGCAAGAGTAGCAGAAGCGTCAGTCAGTGTTAACTGGTCAGTTCCACCTGTGCTGTTTAGTGCAGTAGACTTGTAACAGCGGAAACCAGCAAAGGTACCGTTGATGGCAAGGCCATTACGCAGCGGAGATGAAGCATCACCAGTCACTTGGACTTCGGCGATTTTGTTGCCAGCTTGGAACATCTTCTCGTAGAAGATTGGAGGTGCTACAAACCAGCGGTTTTCTTCAGGCACAGACTCATCGTCAAGCAAACGAGCCATAGCCAGCATCATGTTGATGCCGTTGTCGTTTGTTTCAACGTTGATAGGAGCATTAGCTGTTCCCAATGTACCTGCTGCAGCAGTAGTTGTCAGAGTCGTACCAGAAACGGCAGACGCTGCAATACCAGCGGCATCAGAGATATGCTGTAGAACGGCAGCATCGTACTTACGCTTTAGAGCAAACGCACCAGAAGAGGTGGCAAGTGCTTCAAAGTTTACGTGCGAGTGACGCTCTTCGATGTCGTCAATTTTAAACGCAAAAGCGTTTGCATTGTCAACAACCATAGAGATTTGGTCATCAGCCAAGTCTTGCGGATTTACCACAGAACCACGTTGATACGCGGCTACTGATACAGTAGGCTCCTTAATGATTTTGACTGTGTCGCCAAAGTTTTCAATTTCGCCAGCGTAGTCGGTGTTAGTAATATCTTCCACAACCGAAGCACGACGGAAAAACTTGAGAACTTTTTGGCTAAAGATTTCTGGTGCAAAATTACCGGATGGTAAGTTTCCATATCCAGAAGATGTACTGAACGCCATTGTTCAATCCTTCCATTATAGTTTTGAGGTTAAGTCTAGTTATTCATGTCAATCCGGCCTTCGTCCCGTGCCAAGTCAAGATCAGCTTCTAGCTTTTCAAACTCCCACGGTTTAAGGGTACGGATTTCTGAAGCTTTCCAAATTCTACCTTCTGTTTTATTAGTAGTCACTGTCCGCGACGCGGTTTTGGTGACTGCATCTGCTGCAGAAGCCTTTTTGGTTTTCTTCGGGGCTGATATACTGTTATCAGCTTTGTAGAGGTCTATGACCCGTGCCGCCCATTTAGCATCCGTATTATTTTTGTAGATACCATCAGCAATCGATTTAGGTTGATCTTCAAGCCAAGAAAGAAACTTTTCATCCACTTTAATTTCATCGAAATCGGGATGGTGGGAAACAAGCTGCTGGTAAGCATTTTGCTTTTCTAAGTCTTTTTCACGCTCTTTGATTGTACCCAGTTCCTCGCGGAGTTGGGAAACCTGTGATTCTGTTTGGAGCGAAGAAACGGTTTGTACGACATCAAACACTTCAGGATATTGGGCTTTGAATTGTTCTAGTTCTTCCATAGTCTTTGGAACTGCTACATTACTTGGCATTTCTACCTCTTTGTTTTCTAGCGATTCACGAAGGCTGCTGATTTCACCTTTAAATTCATTTACCTTAGTATCGTAATGTTTTTTCAGATCGTCATAACGCTTCTTGTAATCGTGGGTTTCTTCTTTTTTGTTTTCTACGAAGCTGGTGCTTTCCTGCGGAGTAGCCTCTTGGGGGTCCGCTTCTTGCTCCTCTGTTGCTTCTACCGCTTGGTCTTCTTCATCGTCATCGACGTAGACTGCATCACGGTGTTTTCCACGATATAACGATTCGTTGTTTATTGCACCAAATGAATCGTTTGGTTTGTTGGCACGGTGGCCTCTTGCTTTTGCCATTTTGTTACCTCTTCATTGCGGGGCTACTTTGGCTTGTAGGTAGCCGCTTCGGTTATGTCAGGGCCGCTAGGCGGGTAGCTGACGAATTATTTTGTATTAGAATTTTTTTTAACTTTTTTTTGTAACTCTTTCCCGAGAAGTATACGTTCTCTAGTACTTTCAGTATCTGATTGTTCTTTTAGCTGGTCATCTACCGGGGTTTCTCTGTACACACTTTTTAAATCGGGGTACTTTTCAAAGAAAGCAGCTTTAACAACTGGACTAGCAAAGGCTGATATATAGTCAGCAAACATTTTTTGGTAACTAGCTTTAGTATATTTAATGGTTTTACCTGCTTTTGTATTTTTAACTTGTCTTTCAGCCAATCCCCCAAACACTGTTTGAAATGCAATTTGTTTAGCCCGCATTTCTTCTAAGTATTTACTTTCTTTATTAAAAGTTTTGTGTGCATCGTAGTCTTGCCCCATAACCCGGGTACCAGAAAATAAACCCCCAGTCACGTTGTTAAAATCTTTTAAAAGATCGTACTCTGGTTTAGAGTAGGGATTTTTTCTTGTTTTTGGGTTGCCGGGTTTAAGGGAATCTAGATGTGCAACTTCTTCTGCCATAACAAACAAATTAAAAAGAGTCGGAGTTTTTGGTACGCTTACTCTGTTGTATTCGCCAGCAGTAGCCTTATAAAACGTTCCGCCTATTGGTACCCTTTGATTTTTTTCTGCTTGTGCGTCGTCGTATTCTTTTTGTGCTGATCCAGACTCAAAGTAATTAGATAACACTTCTACAGGATCATCTCGTGCAGCTACTTCGTCCATTAAAACATCCATCTTACGACGAACTTCGTCAATTACAATTTTATCTTCGTAGTCGTCTGCTTCGCCGCCATTAGCTAACTTTTTTCTAGTGAGGAACCCACCCCCTGCTGCACCTGCGGGCTGCTGCCCGTTTTCTTCAATGCGCTTAGATGTTTCAGCTTTGCCGCGATTGTTAATCTTTTCTAGGCGGTCATAGCCAATGATCTTAGCAATGTGGGCAGGGACAATGACTTCGCCGCGAGATACAGCTATGTCAATCTCTTGGGTAGACGGGCCACCCATATCTTTTTTACCTGCTTTTACGTACGCCTTTTTGAGCATGTCTGCTATGTCTTCTTCGCCCGCAAACTCTACTGCTGCTGCGTTAATAACAAACGTACCTTCGCTAACAGACATAGGCTTGTCGTCAGCCACTGTTGCAGCCTCTGACACTTGTGACGGGGGACGCTCTACGAAACCTGCGGGGCTACCCTGTTGTACTGGACCGCCGGGTGCGTAACCGACCCGACCACCAAGAGCGTGGCTAAGACCTGTATCAAAATCACTAATAGTGCCGCCGCCGCCTCCGCTGTCGTGATCGGAATCACCACGATCTATTATTTCGTTTGCAAGACGTTGCAACTCTGAAGTTGATTTTAAACGATCAATTTCATCTCTACTGCGTTGTTGTGCTGCGTCCATCACATCTTGTTGTTTTTGCTCGTCTGCTTCTCGCCTTTGTACCGCTTTTGTACTAAAACTTTTTATTATGTCAATAGCTGTCATTCTGTCGTTAGAATAGTCAGCAGCTTTAACACTTCTTGTTGTACCAAAAAATCCCTTGCTGTACGTGCCATTGTTGATAGCTTTTATCATAGCCCCTACACTACTTTCTGGTACACCATACTGTGCAGCTAACGCTTTTGCTGCTTTCATTGTACCACCTCCCGCAGAGCCATACGCTGTGTGAAAGTTGCCGTACGCATCGTAGTTACCGCCAATTTTTTTTGCCGTAGCCTCGTCTAGTAGTCCATATTTGCCGGATGTTACAAAGCTTCCACTAGGGTTACCATCAGGTCCATCCGACTCAGTTTCAAACATTGTACCGGGAATGTATCCCTTAGTAATTTCTTCTTGTCTATAAAGAGTTCGTCCTGCATCTGGTATATCAGGAAGTGTGCCGTTGTATGATCGTTTGCCGGGTGAACGGTGAACAACTTGTCCGTTTACTGACATCATGTTACCAGCAAAACTTGCTTGTGATGCTATTTGTTTGTTACCTTCAAAGGGCGTAGCACTCCTTTGCATTGCTCTGGCAGTATCTAGTTGTTGTTTTCTGTTTAAACTCCCTGCAAAGTGCATAACTGGTGCCATCACAGGATTACCCATAGCTGAAAATGCTGTACTACCTATCAACTTACCGGGATCGGATATTGTTTGGCTTAAAAAGTCACTAAAACCAGATTTAACTCTATCTATACCTTTTTGGGTTTTGACATCATCCATCTGGTCAAAGTTTTTTATAAAGTCGTTGTAGTCTATGGTTTTTATGTCATAGGCGGGACGACCAGAAAACGTTGTTTGAGTAAAAATGTTTGTTTGGGGAGTTTCGTCGCCACTCGTTGTTACAGGGGTAAGTACGTTGGCTACTACCGGAGGCTTTTCGTCTTCATCGTCATCATCATCCGTGTCTATTACTTCTGCCTCAATTTTGGGCATGTTGTAAAAGTCAATAGGCGACTCTTGATATTGTTCAGGTGTAATTTCGTCTGATCTAGTAAGATACGTAGCCATGCCACCCTCTGCTAAGTTTAGTTTTTTATTGGAATCTATCATACCACCTGCACTCATCTGTAGTGGAAGGTCTATATTTACGTCCCTGTCTTTTGTACCCAAATAGTTAGCTAAGTATTCCCCTGCTAACTCTGGACTAGCTAGTGAACGTGCAAGTACGTTTTTAAAATCTGTTGGTACGTTTCGTTCTTTTGCATTAAAGTTATACGTGTCTCTAATTTTAGCAATTTTATTATCTACATCAAAAGCGTTGTACTTGCCCAAGCTAGTTGCTACAACGTATCTAGGGTCAGTAAATGAACTGTAAGCAGAGTCTAAAAATCCTTTATCTACTGATATAGTATTATAAGGATTTACAGAAGTTTTGTCCCTAGTTTTTTTAAAAGAAGATAAAATCTTTTGTATCTGTTCTTTAGTTTCTGTATCTGGTGTATAGTCTTCATACGTCCTAGCTAGGTAAGCTTCATTTGACAAAACACCTTGTAATACGTCTTCTCTTTTTTTGTTGGCTTGTTTTGTTTTTTCAGCTAAAAAAACCATTTCTACCAATTCATCTTCAGTAAAATCAGCGGCTGTAATTGGGCGGTCTACACCTGTAAGATTTTCTACAAGCAGTCTTACATTAGTGGGTATTTTATTGTATAGGGAACGAACGATACCTTCGGAGTCTTTTGAAGAAGCTACACGCTTACGTATTCTCTCACGCTGCTTGTTATCTGCTTCAATCTGTTTCTTTTGTTTTTGTTTAGGTGTTTCAATGCCCATAAAATTAATTTTCAGTCTTTACGACTGCCTCGTAGCTATCCTTGAGTTTCAGGAGCATTTCCAGTAAAGCCAGCTTCCCCTGCGCTTGGCGCAGTTCCGACTCCGATTGTGCCGTTACCACGCCCCGAATCGTCAACTCCTTGAGGTTGACTAGGTACTCCTTGAACGGGTCCCATTCCTTGCTGTTGAGCATCGGGGCCAGCATCCGGGCTTGGTCCTTGTTGAGCATTTTGCATCATTCCTTGTAACATCTGTGCGTACACTTGCGCTTCGTTTTGATCGTTAACTAAGCTATCAGGATCAATGTCCTGTGATATAGCTAGTTCACGCATAAGATTGGGTATCTTTACAAACGGGGCAAGCATTGGGTTAGCTACAGTTTGTAGCAACGAGGTAAGACGCTGTGTGCGTACTTCTTTTTGCATTACCGCAGCTACACCGCGTGGTTTAATCTCCAAGTCGCCTGTAATGTCTTCTACGTTTTCACCAAACTGCATATTCCACTGGAAAAACGCTTCTCCAATCGGTTTTAGCAGATGATCGTCAATATTCTTAATCACAGTCTTCATAGAAAGCCCAGCAGACCCCATTAGCATCGATAGACCTGCTGCGGTACGTCCCGTACCCGTAACCCCTGTCTGACCGTGTGTAATCGACGGTATGCCCGTTTCTTCGTCAGCTAGTTGCCGACTAATTTGGTACATCTGTATGTTTTCGCCCGCTGTGTTAGGAAACTTTAGTCCGTTGATGGCTGTACCCGTCACACCTGACTGTCTACGAAAGATTTTGCCGGGAAAGATGTCCATGTTCTGTCCGGGAACCAGTGACGCTTCGTCCACATCAAAGACAAGGTTACCAGCTAGGGCTAAGTTGTCGATTGCCATACGGACGTGACCGTTCATTAGCATCTGTGCGTCTTCCATGTTTTCAGCAACACCCACACCCCAAATCTGATAGGGATTGATTTCAAATGGGAACGACTGGTAAGGAATACGTGCCGGAGTAAACGGGTTGACTACACAGCGTAGCACCATTGTGCCACACACCCACACGTTGACCTGCATTTGGTCAAACTCTGACATTTCGTTTGCGCCTTCAAAGCCTACTTCTTTTGCAAACTTGGAATCAAGGACACCCCAATATTCTAGGACTTCGTATCGGTTTTCCGAAATGTGTGGTTCTGTTTCATCTTCGCGGATAGTGTCTTCGTAGTATTTATCTTCGTAGTTTGGTCCTTTTGCAAGGCACTCTTCTACGGCTTGTGCGTTAAAGTGTGGACGCATGATAAGACCACGAAGCTGTTGTCTGTTCATGCGGTGCCGTTCAATGACGTACTCGCAATCTTCTACAGACGTAGCAGAGGGATCAGGGTGAAAGTCCCATACCGATACGTGTTCAATGCGAGGCACTGTTCTTTCGTACGGTGTGTACTCTCGTTCGCCTTCTTCACTTGTAGTCCACTTGTGGACACGCTTGTAAAAGTTAAACGGCCCTTTGATGACGCCTGTACCAAACAGTGACGACTCAAAGATGGCTTTACGAAATTCACTTACTGCGTTGGTATCCATCAACTGATCGTGGATACACTTTTCCATTTTGCGGGCTTGTTCTTTGGCTGGTTCAAACTGGGGTTCGCCTACTTTAGACTTACCCGCTATAATCATGTCACCAAAGTCTTTGCCGTACGTACCAAGCGTGTGAGGATCATCTGCGGACATTGCACCCGGAGCCACGGTACGTCCGTCACCGGGAAATCCGTATGGATCAGCAGGTGGTTGTGACACTTCATCAGCAGGGGTACGCATGTGTGCAAATTCTTCAATGCCTTCTGGCATCGGAGTTGATTCTACAACGAGTGGAAATTTCTTGTTAGCAAAGAGGATGTCGATAATTTGACCGTACGCTGCAAGAACCTTAGTCTTCGTGATCTTGATAAAGACCTTCGACTTTTCGCTGTCCCTGTACTGCGTTGTGGAGTCGTATATGCCCCTGAAGTTTTTGTACGCTTGAAGCCACCTCTGCTCATTAGAGAATCTCCCATTTTCAGCATCTTCAAATCGTGAACGAATGTGGCCCGCAAGTCCGGGCATCTGTTCGTCAGGATTCGTAATTGGAATCGCGTTTTCTTCTTCAGGCTCTAAAAAATTATCGGACATTCAGTTAGTCCCTAGCTAAAGTAGTTACGGTCTTCTGCCATTTTGTTAAATGAAGCTTCGACTGTAGGCTTAGTCTGTTTTTTAGGCATGTCTTCTGCAAGCTTGCCCATCTGTGTTTCACCAGTAAATTCTAGCTTTTCACGATACAGTGAGTTAACACCTGCTTGGTTGTCAATGCTCTCTTTGTCAGAGTTCATTATATATGACGCGCCGTAGTTGTAATTATTGTCTGGCATAAATGCCTCCGTTGTATATTATGGTTGCATGGTTAAGAAGCTGTCGCTTTCTTGCATTGCTGCTTCGGCTGTTGCTTCTTGTTGTTGTGTTGCCATTTTTGCGGCTTCACGCTGTCTCACTTGAGAGACAAGTTCTTCTTGGGTTGCAGGACGCATATCAGAAGTTGCTGTTGAATCCCCTAACTGTGTGGGAATAACAAGGTCTGCAAAAGGAATACGCCCTGCGGCTACTCTTCCAAGCCCTTTTACGGCAAATTCTCCCGCTGTATCAATAGCAACATCCCGTGCTAATTCTGCAGTTGCTGCTCCTGCATCTTCGGAAAGAAATATACCCGCTGCAGTGCCGCCGACTATAGCGGTTGGTAATGCTGCACTTTTTATTTTAGAAAAATCAATTCCAATCTTTTTTAGTTCATCTACTTCATCGGGTGTAAAATCGCTGGTAGATACAGCTACAGGTTTATCGTCAACTACACTACTCTTAGAAGAAGATACTCCTGCTTCTTCTTCTAATTTTTTCAATTTTATTTTCTGTAAAAGATTTTTTTCTTCTTTTTCTAGTGTCTGTGTTTCAATGTCTACAACAGCCTGTTTATCGGTGGCGGCTAAAATTTGTTTATTAGTTTCTTTTGCTACAGGATCGACTGTTGTTTCTGTTATTTTGCTATCTACAGAGTCCGAACCTTTTAAATCTAATTCACCGTAATCTGCTTCAAAGTCACCAAAGTCGTATCCCATACGTGCAGCAAATGAACTAGCAGTGCTAAGACCTAAAGACTGCGCCATGTACTTTTCAAACGCTGTAAAATACTGCCCACTTTTAACACGTTTTTTTGCATCATCTACGTCGATGTAAAACGCTTCCATAACTTTGTTATCTAGTTCATCATCAGAACCTGTGTGAGATATAATTTTTCTAGCAGCGTCAACTTCACCCATCCCGTTTGCAATAGCTGATGCAGTAATACGGCGAAGATCAGAGTATTTAAACTTAGTTCTTAAAAGGGCGTTAGCTTTAACATCTTTTGGAATTTTAGGAACAATGTATTTATTTATAAGGCTTGTAACTTTGGTTGTGTCCATGTCAGGAAACAATTCTTGTGTGGGGCCAGCTTCATTAAATCTTTTGTTAAAAATTTGCCTAAGAACAGGGCCTAACACCCGGTCATCACCTATTTTCTTTAGACCTTTTCCTGCTTGTCCCGGTTCTACAGGATTTACTACAGTGCCTGTGTTAACATCGTAGTAAGGACGCTGTGGAGTTACACGAGTAGCAAATTCTGCTGTTTGACGGGTGCCTGTAAGGTCACTTCCTCTCATGCCCATCATAGCACCTAATACAGCATCAGCAGCCACTTCTCCTTCTGCTTTACGAATAACAGAAATTTGTTCAAGTATTATTGGAAGTATTTCTGAGGGTATAACCCCTCGTGCTAACTTTCCTGTGCCTATAGAAGAACTTGTGTTAGTTAATTTGTTTCTGATAACGTTAGTAGCAGACGCCAGCATAGGGTCCATTATCTTTTTTACAAAGTTAGCAGAAAATGGACTTTCCGCAGTTTTTGAAAGGTCTTCAAGGTCAGACAAAGTGTTGTTCAAACCAAAATTACTTTGTAAAGTTTTTGATTGCGTTGTATAAGACAATACACCTGCAGCTTTTGAACTTACTTTTTTAGAAAAAGCTTTATGAAATTTAGCAGCAAATTCTTTTGTTTCGTCTAGATCATTAAATAGTGTATTTTCAGGAACGCCGTAATCATACATTTTAGCAATCAAACCATCACGAACTGTAGCTGTCCCGTTCGTAAGACGTTCTCTTACTTCTTTGTAGTCGGGTATATTTCCATCAGGAAACAACTGTTCTCGAAGTGACTTAAAAGAAATAAGTGCTGCTTTTTCTTCTGCATCTAATGTGGATAGAATGTCGCTCATTTAGTATCCGAATACTTCATCTTGTACTTGATGTACGTGGTTTTTTATGGAATTAAGTTGCTGATGTATTGATGCGTAGCCACTCATGCGTGTCATCATCCCGTAGCGCAGCGCGTCGTATGCGTGATCTTCAGCCTTTGTATCTACATCTTCACTGTTTGTTTTAGACAGGGGTATGCCCGCTACTTGTTTTATTATGTGCTGGCATGTAGAAAAGAAACGTAGGCGGGGTTCTTTTGTGTAGGGGTTGTCGGCTAGGCGTCGGTGTATTTCCATCTTGCCTTGTATGCGATTACGATCAGATGGTGTCCACCTGACTCCGCTTCGCATCATTACTTCTGCTATAGACGGACCAAAGCCTGTCTTGTTCCAACACGAAGAATCCAATACAGTGTAGTGTGGTACTGGGTCAAGTTGTTCTGCTTCTAGTATTCTATCAGCTAATTGCTCTGCTGTCAAGTGTTTTTCGTATAATTCTCTATATATCCAGATGTTGTTGTCCCAGTCGATTGCACCCCACAAGACACACGATGGTGCAGCGTACCCGTAGTCAGCCATTCGTATGCGAGGCCAGTTGGTTGGCATTTCGTACGGCTCGACCACATGCTTGGTTCGTGAGAACTCAGGAAAGGCTGCTCCCTCTGCTACATCCCAATCCCCTTCAAGAAGTCGTTTGCGTTCAACTTCGGGAAGTGATCTTAGCATGGACTCGTACTGTCCGTCTGCCATAAGGTGCGGATTGTCTGTCAGCCGTGCAGGAACGAACTTGCGATAGAACAGAGGCTGTCCTGCCTTTTCGTGGTTGTGAGGCCAAACGAACGGCTTGCCCGTGTCTAAGTCAAAAGCAGGGTAAGCTTTGTTTTCTGGTGTTCCATCGATGTACATCTTTTTGACCCACCAGCCACCCACACCTCCGGGGTTGGCTGTGCAGCGCATGTACAGGTGTTGCTGAAGTTCAGGATCAGTAGAACGAAGCCTAGAACGCAAATAGTCCCACACGTACGGTGTAGGATACTGTGTGATTTCATCTATACCTATCCAGTTAAACGCTTGTCCTTGAAAGCGTGTTACGTCTTTGTCTTTGTCGAGGTAGGTGAACCAGATGGTTGCACCGGATGGAAAGTGCCACGTAGACTTTGACTCACGAAACTTCGCACCGGGAAACGCTTTGGGGTACAGTTGGCGTGACTTGTCAATCAGTTCGGTTAGTTCGTCGAGAGTACGTCTAAGCAGTAGGCCACGATGGTTAGGGTTGTGGCAGTAACGAAGAGGATCGGCAAGAAGGGCAAACGACTTACCGCCGCCAGCAGCCCCGCCGTATAACACGTCACGTTCACCAGCGGAAAGGAACTCTTCTTGGGGACCGGGGTTCGGCTGGAATACAACTTCGCTATCTTCAACGAGGTCGGCAACCGCAGCAGGTAAATCAGTAAGATCACCTTTGTCGATAACTGTTGTCTCTTTTCCAACAAGGGCTTTCTCTACTTTGCCTATATCGTTTTCTAGTCTGCGGGCGTAACGTCGTTTGTCTTCTGCTGCTTTTGTTGTTTTTTTAGCACGACGCTTGGCTGCGTTAAGTTTCTTTTGGACAGCACGACGCGCACGTTCCTTTACAGACAGGTTGTACGTGGCTTTGGGTGCGTCGGGGTCCTTTTTTGGGCGTCCTGCCACTAAGACTTCTCCGCGCTAGACGCCGCGCTACGACCACGAGAAGCTTTGCCGCCCATTGCCATTCTGTTTGTGCTGTATCTTTCTTTGATAGGCATCTTCTTCAATTCTTTGTGACGATCAAACTCTTCGTCTGTTAGTTCTTTTATGTTTTCAATAGCCAATCTTAGTATTTCACGATCACTTCTCATTAGTTTTTCTCCGATGATCCCGCCGCTTTGCGACCACGGTGGTTTTTTCTGATTGCTATTTTCATACCATCGATATTTGTGTATTCTTGTTTCTTCTTTGTTGACTTCTTGAAAGCACCCAAAGCTTGACCTAAAAGTATAGATGGGCGTGGACCTACTCTACGAAAGGCCATAGCCATGTCTTTAGGAGGTTCACCTGCGTACAAATCATTTTCAGTTAACAGTTTACGTTTTTTAGCCATCGATCACGACCTCTTTCTTTGGTGGCAGCAGGACTACGCCGTGTACTGCCGTTACGTTGTGGTTAATTTGTTCTGCTTGTTTGACACCAACACGGTTCAACAGGCTTTCAGCGGCCTTTAGACGTAGATCGTCACCTCGTTCGGGGGCGGGGTTGTCGATTGTGTCTACTAATCGGTTGGCTGCTTTGAGTGCGTTCATAGACAGTACGTCTTTTGTGCGGTCTACTATCTCATCAGCTAGATGTCTTCGTAACCACGCGGCACTACCCTTTGCGTATCCTGCGTCTACGGCTGCTGCAGTGACTTGACCACCGTTTTCAAACAGTATGTCTAGGAATTGTACCTGTTGTGGGGTCAATTCACGCTTTTTGACTTGGGTTTGGGGTAGCAAGTTCACGTGTTCGTTCCTTTTTCGACGGTTAACTCACACTGTGTAGCTTTTACAAACATGTTTGGGGCTATTTCTTTTACTTCGCCTATCATTACACCTATTCGTGTGGTGCATTCAGCCTTTGTAGCGTACGGCCCCCACGAATCTTCAGCTATTATACATGAATTAGGCATGTACACGTTGCATATAAGCAGCATTGCGGTGAACATAGGGTTATCTTTCGGTTAAATGGGGGTAGGTAGAGCGTGTGTAGCCGCAATCTCACTCTTTTTGTGCAAATGTGCTTTTGAAATTGGGGAGATGTGCTAATTACAAACTCAACCTACGCCCCTATTATGACTATGTTTTACCTAAATGTCAACTAAAAAAAAATAAAGCTTGACAAATTGAACATTCGTAGGTATACTGGGGTATAACCCGCCGGGATACACCCCCCCGCAGCACACATGCCGGGAGTACCCCAGTGGGTTACCCCAAAGCACTGTTTTTTACCTACCCCGATAACTCCTCAAATACAAAATCGATGGCGACATTGCTAGGCATATGCCGGGGGGTGGGGTGTCCCTTGCGCGCCCGCGCCATATAGGATTTTTTATTTTCTTCTTGCCAAGATTGCCGAGGTTGCCCCACCGCCTGACAACCCCGCCACATATCCCCGCCACATAACGCCACCAATATATTCGCGCCCGCGCTCGCGTGACAGGTAATTTGTCATTTGTCATGCTGGTAATTTTGAAATGATTGCTTTTGATGCCATTAATCATAACACCACCCGAACACAAGCCCCGCCGGATTATCCCGCCAATACAACGCTATTGGGTATTAACTGGCATGTGGGCAAAAAAGAACCCCGCCAACTAGGTGACGGGGCTAAGTAGGGAGGTAAAACAGTAACCAGTTTATTCAGATGATACCTTATAGCCGACTGCGGGATTCGCCTTTTTGTATGAATCCTGATCGCCCGCATTGCCTACCATCTGGGATATCTTCTGGCCTGAGTCCAAGAAAATGTTAACTTCAAAAGCTGAACCATCCTGATTAGTGCCATAAAGCTTGAACACATCAAAGCCCTTATGCTTAGTGCGTTTGGCTGTAACAACAGCATTGCCAACTTCTTTAACATTATGAACGTGTGTTTCATGTGCGAATATTTGAACTTGCATTAGATAAACCCTACTCTATCGGTTGTTGATATGGACGGGCAAACCTGCCCGCCCCATTGTTAAACCACAAAACAGACTAAGCCGCAACCCTGTATATTCTATGATAGCCATTGCGACGGGTTCCAGTATTGCGGGTCTGGATGTTATAACCATTCTTTTTGATGATATGGATATACGCATAAACAGTTTGTTTTTTCAGATTCAGATTACCAGCAATAGTAGGAACTGCCACAAAACCCCGTTCAAGATAGCCAAGCACCTTAACCGCGTTTTTGTTCATAAAGTATTTATTGCTAGTCTTTTTGACTGGCTGGCTGGATAACGGTTCACCGTGCATCCCCGTAGCTACACCCATCGCAATAGGCTGGCGCACTGTTTTGACCAGTTCATCATCAATAAGCTTTTTGATGCGTTGGCGTTCATCTGCCCTAATGACTGCTTCAAAGTCATCAGACAATTCACTAAAACGGGCAATCAAT
>Ga0181414_1000342_pt1 | contig 14377 bp, 19 predicted proteins | sample 37SPOviralmetaG_FD_130139 | JGI IMG/M metagenome (GOLD analysis project Ga0181414, IMG submission 130139) | Marine viral communities from the oligotrophic San Pedro Time Series (SPOT) site, San Pedro Channel, CA, USA - 37 SPOT_SRF_2012-11-28 | ecosystem: Environmental > Aquatic > Marine > Strait... | reverse complement strand
TACCATATCTTTCTTGATTACGAAGATACAATTCACTATTTACTATTCCGTTTGTTGCTTGACGAATAAATGCCATTAGAATATTTTCCCTGTCAATCCAAGTTTAATAACATCACCAATAAACCCACCTACCGCAGCACTGGTTTCATACTCACCTTTAATTTTTGCAGATTGATTTGAACTGTCTGCGGCTATTCTTGCAGCAGCGAGTTGTGCTTGACGGTCAGCTTCATTATCCGCAGATGTCCATGCCCACTCCATAGAATCTGCATAAAATTGCCACAAATTATCATAAGCTGTTTTACTAATATCAAGAATAGCATTAGCGTTTAATTCATTAGCACGATTGATAGCTGCTGTATCTGCAGTAGCAATCTGCCTACGCCATTGAGCATTAGCCTGTGAAATTACAAGCTGGTTCTGAGCATTAAACTGGTCACGCTGATTATTCAACTCAGCATTAAATCGTGCAATCGTGTTAGTCTGACCTGCGTTAAACTGTGCCTGTGCATTTTGTTGTGTTGCATTAAATTGAGAAGTTTGACTAGAAAGATTAGCAAAGAACTGGTCAACTTGATTTTGACTAGATGCATTAAACTGTGCGGCAGCATTAGTGGCTGCTTGGTCTGTAAACAAAGACTGTACACGTTGTTGTGCTTTAAATAGCTCTGTCTGCTGGCGATTAGACAAGTTAGCCATATCAACCTGCAGGAAGTTCTGTGCATTTTGTACTGCAGCTTGCTGACGATTGTTTAAGTTAGCTGTATCAAGCTGTGCTAGTGCAGAGGCTTCTGCCATCACAAGAGCCTGTGAGTTAGACAAGTTCTGCAGGTTCATTGTATTGACAGCACGTGAGTTCTCTAGCTGTACTTGTTGCTCTGCTGTAAAGTTCTGGTTGGCAATGTCACTAATCTTACTAGCGTTCATTACCTTCCTTTGGAATGTCTGGTCAAACTCCTGACCCATAAACCTAGCACGTTGCTCTGCAGCCAGCATTGCTGATTGCTGTCTATTTGACAAGTTCTGTGATTCAAACTTGGCTACTGTTTGTGCATCTGCCATTGCAATAGGCATCGCTGATTCCATAGCAGCCTGTACAATAGCCTGACCAGCTAGAGATGACGCACCCATACCACGAGCAGCCATAGCCGCTGTAGCACTGCGCATAGCCCCTGCAGCCCATGCTGGTGGGTTAGCACCTTGGAACTGTTGCATCAAACCATCAAGCTGATTAGCTACCATAGTCTGTGCAGACGGATTAGCTGTAGCTGCAGCAGCCTGTGTCTGTGCAGTTAGTGCAGCAGCTTTAGCAGCATCCACACCTGTACCACTAATCAACTCACCATTCTGTAGCTGTCTTTGTACAGGATTATTAATTAAGAAAGCGTTGCCCTGTGCAGCAGACAGGTTGCTCACAGATGATGTTGTCTGTTGAGCAGCAGTGATCTGCGCACGAGGGTCTTGAGGATTAGCTTGTGCAGCTTGGGTTGCTGAGATAGCTGCATCTACATCAGCAGCTACAGTATCAGCTTGCATAAGATTAGCACCAGTAGCCGTTGGCTGTCCCGCCTGTGCTGTCAGTGCCATAGCTGTAGGTACACCCACTGTACCTGTTAGTTCGCCTGTACCTGCTGCAAGGTCTTGTGATTGGTCATACTGAATACCAGAAGCTACAGTCTCACCGCCTAATGGTACACCGGGGCTATACATTTGCTGTACAGTAAAGTCTGTTACACCCGGACCATCATCAGTTCCTGTTGGCATGGTAGCAATAGGAGTGCCACCTGCACCTGTAACACCTGTAGTGGCTACATTATCTGGTAAATCATTTTTTGCAGATGCGGAACCACCTGTTTGAAATTTCTTAACCATACCACCTTTAGCCATCTGCATAGCTTTGTTGGTGTACATATTCATCTGCTGCTGCCTAGCAGGGTCAGTAGCCAAAAAGTCTTGGAACTTATCCATGCCACCCTGATAGCCCATAGAACGTGCTATCTTCTCCATGCCACTAGGCTTAAATGCTTTAAACATTGCCATGTATTAGTTCCTTTGTAATGCTCTGTCGAGTTTATCTTCAACACGGTGTAATGCTTCCATGACACGTGTCATGTCTTCTCTTAGTTCACCCTTAGTAGCATACTCTTCACGTGTTCTATTAAGTAATATATCTATACGCTTTACTTCAGCCATCATTGACCTAAACATCCAGAACGCTGGCGCAATTACCAGTGTCAGGATAACATTCCAAAACATCATGCTTGACAGTTCCATCAGTCAGCATCCGCAGGTTCAGGTGTGTTTCCTTCAGCAACCCACGCAAGGTATTTCTGATAATCTGCATTGCCCCCACTCATAGGAATAAAAGCATTATCCTCAATACGCTTGACTGTAGAAACGTGGTCAGTTGTTTCTGGTGTTTTAATTAACTTGTACATTTATAACTCCGCATTAAAGTATATTCTTGCGGCAGTGCTGTTGTTTGCCCTCCAAGAATATATTTGCCCTGATGCAAAACCACCAACTTTTGCTATGGTGCAAAATACATGAGTTGTAGCAGGTTGTGAAAAAGAGAATGAAGTAGGAACAATAGCACTTCTGGTTGTATGAAAATGTGAAGCATTAGAAACTGTAACCGTTGGGCCGTCTCTTTTTTCTGAAAAATGAAGTACAAGATAGCCTAAATCAGAACTAGCGGCTTCAAAATATCCAAATGGTTGATATGCGTCTTCACCACCCCATTCTTCGTAATACCGTAAACACCTAGCCAACTCATCGCCAAACGACCGATGTTCAAACGGCGTGGCTGTTTGGCCTACTTCTAACTGGACGCCTGTTATATAAAAGGTTGCAGCCGCATTGCTTATCCAGTTTGTTTGACCTGTTGTTCCTAGACCAAGCCCAGCACCCCAAGCATTAGCTGTTTGCAAATAAGATGAGCCAGCACCTAGTGACCACAACAGATTCAAACCAATACCATTCGTAGTAAGCCAAGTGCCAGAGGTATCCCCAGCAATGGTTATTGTTTTGTGTTCCCAAGTGTCAGCCGCACTAATGTTGTAAAGAACAGGGTACGCCCTATTTTGTGCGCTGTTAGCCAAACTAAAGCCATAGTCGCCAGTAACACTTGACCTTACCCAAAATGACAAAGTTAAGGTTTTTGCATCTGATGTGCCAAAATCTAGATGTGAAGCATTTAATCCTTCGACCTTATGGAAAAAACCAAACCATTCAGAGGAACCGGGTGTATAAGCAGATACAACAGTTGCCTTCATAGAGTTCTCAAAGCCAGCAGGGACAGTTGTTGTTTGTTCTAAAGAAAACTTACTTGCAACAGAAAGCCCTGCACCAAATCTATCTAACACATAAGTTTGGTCTGCTGTTGGTGTTACACTACTGCCGCCATTTCTCTGGTCAACAGTCAGCGCACCATTGATGATGAGGTTGCGACCTGTCAGGCCACCAGCATCTGCGCTGCCACCTAAATCTGCTAAGTCTCTGGCTCTGCTCATGACCACTCCTCTGTAGGCGCATCAGGCCAAGTAGGGTTATCAGGGTTTGTTCGTCTGATGGTGCGGATGCTTGCACGATAGGTAGCAAACAAAGCCACGCAAGCGTCTGTCAATCCGCTGTCTGGTAGCTGTGTCCAGTCTGATGCCTTTAAAATGTCGATAGATGTTCTCTTTACATCAAAAATTAAATCTGCATCTAGTATTGATATGTCTTTATAATTTGCCAATTTAATCTCCTACGGCACTAAAAATCCGCTGAATCGAGTACCTAAACGAACGCTAGCACTTGTATCATTGTTAATAAATAATTTGGGGTTAACTGTTTGATTTGCAGTTAAGTATATTAAATGAGATGAAGTAATTGTAATGAAGGTTCCACCTTGCGGGTCTTCAATAGTACGATAATCTTCATTTCTTGCTGAAGTAGTTGTAGAGCCATCTATTGACAAATAAGTGTTAGCATGAGCCGCCCCATCTACATTTTCAAGCTGAACTAATAAATTAAATTGATAATAACCAGTGACTGGGGCTGTAAATGTAGCTACATCTGATGATATTGACATACAGTTACCGACATCAAAATCTTCTGTATCAAATGGAACATCAGTAGTACTTGAAGAAGTGTAATCATTATTACCTGTGGAACTATTCAAAATAATACTAAACTTTGGGTTAACTGGTGCAAGAACATGTCCACTGCTGTCAATAGTCATAGCTGTAGTCGTGCCAGTAGCCTCTTTGATTGTGCCTACGTTTAAGCCACCAGTAGCTGTGGACGCACCAGTAACAGACAGCGTACCACCCATAGTTACATTGCCACTAAACGTACCGCCATCCTTAGCAGATACAGTGTCAGCTACAGTAAAGATGTCATACACCACAATCTCTACAATGTCGCTTGCAGACAGGGCAGACAAGCCACCGATGGTGTTGGCTGTGCTAGTGTTGTAGTCAGTGCCAGCAACCAAGGCTATGCCGTTCAGTGACACATCTACATAGTTGCCATCGCTAAATACCAGCGTGTTGCTATTGTCATCTGCACCAGACAGTGACGTTTCACTGCCACTAGCAGTATAGTAATAGCGTGACCTTACGCCAGTTCCTGTTGGGGATTTGCCTATGTATGCCATGTGTTACCCCGCAATCTCTGTGACTGTTATAAATGATACACCTCTTTCATAATTGTTGCCGTCATTATCATCTACCGTTCTGTTCAAAAACCAATCGTATCCATTACGTTGATTTACACCCACTTTATATGTGATTTGTGAAGTAGAGGATGGGGAATCAAAGTATGAATAGTAGGCGTGTTCTGGTGAACTAGCAGCTTCGTCAGCAAAGTAAGTAAGTCCAGTACCCATCAACACTCCAACAGTTCTATTACCAGAAGTAGCGTGTGATAACTTTGTTGTATCTCTGAAGAAAAACCAAACACCATCTGTTGCCCCACCCTGAGTTGTTCCCCATTCACCATTTATCATAGCCTCAACCTTAATGATGCTAGACGTTGCTGTAGGCGTTATGTTTACAGTTAAATCTGTTAACGGCGTGTCAACGCTTGCTGACATAGTTACAGTGTTCGTACTAGTAAACATCGTTCTTTGCACCTGAATAATGCCACCAGACGGTATGCCAGATGCCGCTACACCACTATTTGTTATTTTAGAAAGTGCCATCTACTTCTCCAAAGAGGGATGACCCCTACGCTTATGCGTAAGGGCTATCACCAAGCAAGTCTGCATCCCAAGCTGCCTTGAGTGCTGCAATGTTTGCTGCATTTGTAATTGCTGATGCAGCGGGTGCGTCACGAAGGTTAGTCTTCTTGGTTACTGAAGCAGCCTTTGCGTCTGCGTCATCAACTTCCATTGCCTTCATGTACACAACATCTTCAGCGTCAAGCAGTGGGCCACGAACCTCACGAATTTTATCTTTAAATATTTCTTTTGCTTTAGTTAAGTCTTCACTAATTACAGTTCCAGAAAGTAACCAAGCACCCCGAAAGTCTCTGTTGGCAGGAACAGTAGCAGTTGAGGCATCAATCTGATTACCGTCCTTGTCAACAATGTATGTTGTTACAGCCATGATTTACTCCTTATGCTGCTAATTCTAAATCGTCAGAGATACGCCAAGCGTTTCTCCACTCACGAGTTTGTGGTAACTGTTCCTTGCGGCAGATTACCATCTTAGGGCGATTACCCTCATCCCAACTTTGCCAGACAGACTGTGGGCAATCTTTCATAATTAAATACTCAATAGCCTCTTCTTCAGTCATAGCATCAACTGGCTCTGTCTGATGTAACAGATAACCACGAGTGTGCTTCTTGAAATCTGGTTGTGCTTCGTCCTTTGCCAACTCCCAGTACACCCAGACAGGTGGCAGGATACCGCCCTGTAATGCACACGCCAGCCAGTTAGGGTCAGGCACAAGTATCTTGGCACACTCATCTACACTGTCCTCGTAAACCACCCGATAGTCTGACTGCACACCGTCTAAGTTTTCTTTTGCCCAGCACAGACGGTCAAACAGGTGAGTGCCTTGAAACTCTGGTGTCTGCATTATGCTAAGTCTCCGTGAACTGTAATCTGCACATTATTTATATCACTATCAATCACACCACCACCGGCTGTGTTTGTTGTTAAACCATACTTATGTCTATACAAAGATGTAGTGTGAGAAAAATTATTGCCTCTTAAAACCGTTCCTCTACCACTGCTGCTTTCAACAGAACCATTTGTTGCTGAATAATACGCATCAGAAAATGATGACGAGAAATTTGCAGAATAGTCACCTTCCTCATTATCTACAGCCGAACTTAAATTCAGTGAATTATTGAAAGTTGTGCCAGTACCAGAATAATGTGACCACGCCTTCGCACTACCATTCACAACATAGTTCGTGGCGATTGACCCAGCGGTGCTGTGTTCCAGCGTATCTGCTACAATTTTACCTGCCATTATGCTAAGCCTCCGTGAACTGTGAAATCAGCAGTGTTTCCAGTAGCTGTACCAACGCTGTTAGAAACGTAAACATTTAAACTAAATCCACTTGCAGATTTATTATCTGCTACTGCAACTCTAGACGCATTGGCATCTACAGTTGCAGTTACACTAAAATTAGCACTGCCCATATTGCTAGTGTATGCAATCGTATAATCATTTGGTGCGCCACCGCCATCATCAGTTAAAGATGAAACATTCAAACTATCTCCAACCGAAGTAACAGATGATACATCTGCCCACGCCTTCGCCAACCCCTGTTCAAGAGACTGTGTAGCGGTGGCACCAACAGTCACGGTGACAGTCTTAGCAGTGGTCTTGCCAGTGAGGGTATCTACTTTTATCTCACTCATTATGCTAAGTCTCCGTGCGTTGTATAACACAAAATCTTGGGGTCACGCTCAGTTCCTCCGGTGTCTGTACAAAAAGCGGAACCGTTACTAGCAGTGCTTTCATAAGGGAGTACAAATAATCTGTTACCCGTGCTGTCTGTATTATTGTCATCTGTTTTACCACTGACTTGCAAACAATAATTAACCGCATCAAGAGATGATGTATAATTACACTGCGAGTCACCTGGTGCATTATCTGCAATGCTGGAAACATTAAAACTTGTGTTAACTGTATCAGTGTCTTGATTGTAGTGTGCGTGTACCTTCGCCGCACTCTGCTTAGTCAACGTGACTGGACTGGTGCCATTACTGGCTGTGATTGTGTCTGCTCTTAACTCGCTCATGCTATCACCAGATTACCGCCGGATGTTACCGTCAGCGTTACCCCTGTTGCTACAGTTAGTGGGCCAGCAGCAAGTGCATTTTCATCTGCATCAATGGTTGTGTTCGTGTCTAGCTGCTTCTGATGCACACGGAAGATGTCACCACCGCCAGCGTTAATCTCACCGTTCTCGCCCTTGAATGTGCCGCCACCACCCCCAGTGCTAGATGTTACAAGGGCTTTACCTTGAAATACCACATAGAAATCATCTGTACTAGCTACTGTACCTGTCATAGCTAGGCTAGTACCAGATACAGTATAAGCAACCGTTGGTTCTTGACGAACATTGTTTACAAACACCTCAATTTCTGAAGCGTTAGCTACAGGATGGTCTAGTACAAAGGATGTACCGCTTTGTGTGCCGAAGTCCTGATAGGCCATTGCTGTGGTTTGTACTGCTGGTGATAAGCCAAGATAAGGCATTAGGTAATCTCCAAAATGCTCAATGTTGTATCTGCACTGTTTGCAGTATCAGATTGTACTTTTAATACATCTGTATGAAGAAGCACTACCTTTTGATCCCCACCGATTGGCACAAGAGTACCACCTACAGGAATAGGCGCATCCTTTATTAAGAATACGTTTTTATTTACTTCAGTATCAGATGTGTCGCTTTCTATCTTAACATCGACAGTTATCTGTGATGTTGCAATATTAGCAATAGACATCCCAATAATAGTTGTCTCTGTTCCAGACTTACCTGTGTATATAGTCATATCAGTATTAGCAGCAGTACCACTTCCTGATGCGCCATGTGTAGCAGAGAATGTTTTTAGCTTAAAAGCGTTTGCCATTATTTACTCCTAATGTACATTAATTATACCATAATTTATATGGTTTGTCAAGTACTTTTTATTATCCTAATGCGATAGCTAGTGCTACTGCTGCACCATTTGCGAATGCCTGTGTAGACACGGTTCCTGATTCATCTGCAAATGTGAAGATTCTGTTTGATGTCGGGTCTGTAATGGCAAGAGTAGTTGTAACGCTATCTCCTGTTGTAGAACCATCAAACACAATACCTGTGTCAGACACATTACTAGCTGCACCCAAGCTACCATCTACGTATGCTTTAATAGATTGTTGTGTAGCAAGAGCCGTGTCGCTGTTAGAAGACATATTGTCTTGGTCAAGAATAGCTGTTACTGTTGCGCCAGTAGCGAGTGTCAAGTTTGTACTTGCGGTCAAGTTAGTAAATGTACCTGCCGCTGCACTGTTAGCACCAATTGTTGTTCCGTCAATTTCACCACCAGCAATGTCTACTTTAGTAATGTCAACTTCACCAGTGCCATTTGGTGTAAGTGCAATGTTACCATTAGTATCTGTAGATGTAATAGCATTGCCATTTAAGTTTAGATTGTCTACCTGCAATTCTGTAATAGCACTACTTGCACCAATTGTAACACCATCAATAGTTCCACTATCAATATCAGCTTTAGAAATGTTTACTTCGCCAGTACCGTTTGGTGTTAAATTAATATTACCATTGGTATCTGTGCTGATAATAGTGTTACCGTCAACATTAATATTACCAATGGTTGCACCGCTACCATTTAGCTTCAAGCGTTCTGCTGCAGTAGCACCCGCTGACATAGTTTTGAATACCATGTCAAATTCTTCAGATGTAGGTGTCAAACCTGTAGCTACGGATTCAATAACACCGCCTGTTTCAATTGTGCTTGCTGCAGTCTCAGTTGAAAACTCAACACCTACACCAATACCCACAGCAGGTGTGCCTGTGCTTTTAGCTTGCAGCTTTAGTACGTCTGTAACACCGTTGGTAGTAGCATTTTCTACATCAAGTAGAACACCGACATCAGCTTGGTGTGTAAGCGTTACCTCACCGTTAGCACCTAGATTAATAACAGCAGCATCAGAAGATAATGACACATCATCATTTACTACAAGGTCATCTGATACTGTAACACCTGTTGATGTAACTTCTAGCTTTGTTGCACCGCCCTGCTGTAATTTAAGACTGCCAGTGCCAGCGTCATTAATAATGCTATCACTTGCATTGTGAAATATTTCTAGGTCATTACCTGTACCAAATCTAATCTTATCATTGTCAATAAGGTCAATGCCTGTGCCAGCAGTAACATTACCGTTAGCTAGTATTTCACTAAGTTCGTTAGCACCAGCTATTTGCCCATCAACATATGCTTTGATTGATTGCTGTGTAGCTAGTGACGTATCACTATTGGACACAAGATTGTCTTCATCAAGGATGGCAGTGACTGTAGCACCGCTTGCCAGTGTCAAATTTGTACTTGCTGTAAGATTAGTAAACGTACCTGCTGCAGCAGAATTAGCACCAACAATTGCCCCATCAATAGCACCTGCATCAATATCTACAGTGGGAAGATTAGCTGTGCCTTGAAGATGTAAGTCTTTAAACTTTAGTCCTGTTGTACCTATATCTAATGTGTTATTACTTTTTGGTTTAATGTCTGTAGTGCTTGCTACAAAATCTTGGGCAGGTCCAAGTACAGTAACAGGACCACCTTCACCAGATGTTCCGTCATGCGTATGACCACTGCTACTATTAAAGGCAGCTTCAATGGCATCATATTCACCATCAAAGTCAGCGGCGTTAATAATGTTACCATCAGCAATATTATTGATGGTATCGGTTCTAGTGTAGCCTGTTCCCATAGTTTTTACCTTCTATCGTTTAATCCATATTCAACTGTCAGTGCATCAATTGAGTATGGTGGGTTTTGGTCATTTGATTCAAACTGAAATGACACTGTAAATCCTGAACCAACAACTTGTGTCTGAAATAGTTTTAGTAGCTTTGTACCAAATCGTGTGACACCAAATGTTCCGCTACCAAAGAAACCAACAGTACCCTGCGTGTTCAAGATGCTAATTGGTGCGGGTTGTATTGTACCCTGACTATCAAAGTCCAACTTCAAACTTACATCAAATGCGACACTACCTTGCGGGTCAGTATACAAAAACAGTTTGTAAAATGTCTTGCGTTTACGTGGGTCACTGATTGGCAAATGCGGTGTAGCAAAGGTAGTTTGAATATTCAAACCATCAAACGAGTTGCCACTTTCCATCTGATATAAGTAGCCATCATCATTTGCAAATAATACTACTTCTACGTTTTGGTTATAGTCACTATCTGCTACGTAAGCCCGTATGCCTCGTGTCTCTGCCCAAGCCATGCCCTCACCACCTTGAGGCGCAAACTGTGTTGCTAGTATACCTTGAGCATTTTCCTGCGTAATATTATTGTTATAACCCAGTATTCTATACTGTGACTTCTCACGAATTACACAACTTGTAAATGACGTGTTTGCAGAAATAAAACCTGTCATTGTATTTTGGATTGTTTTAGATACGGCAGCTAATCCAAAGTCGCCTATTCTATCTGTTCCGCTAAGTAGTCTTAACCCGTCTGGGCCAAGAAACATTACGTCACCACCTATTTCTTGTACAGTATCTGAATCAATACATCCAATGTCTACTGTAATTGGCTGCAGTGAAAAGTCTGCAATGGTAGTGCCTGTTAGCTGGTGAATACTGTTTTCAGTAAAGATAATTAATTGTTGTCTAAACACAGTCAGTGCAGTAATTGTACCACCAACATTTATACTTCCTGAACCATTGGCTGCTGAAAAGTCTGTGTCTGTATACGGCGCAGTAAATGTTACTGTCGTACCTTTAGCAAAGAATAAATGGTTCTTAACTTCTGCTACAAAGGTTGCACCAATTACATCTGTAGGTGCATCTAATAATACTGTAAACGTAGTATTGTCATAAAGTGCTGGTTCATTTAACCCATCAACAATTGCAATCTTTTCCGTGCCATTAAAGTTATACTTAGCAAATCTAGTTTTGTTGGCATTTTCTCTGCTTGTTGATAAGAAAGTAATTACTGCATCATCTGCTGGACTACTTGCAAGTGCTGGGTTAATTGCTAATGTAGCACCGCCTGATGACACTGTTGCGTTTGCTGTGACTGTGTAAATTAAATCTACACCAGCAATTTTAAATGCGTCACCTGCTTGTGGTGCAGAATCCAAACCATCTATTATTAGACTGCTACCAGTTTGACTAGCACCATTTACAAGTGGTGTACCATAATCAGGCACGTTAATCTTTGTAAAGCCACTGCCACCAGTTTTAAATATGTCAGCATTTTTACAGACAACGGCACTGTCTTCCCATGCTGCAACACCTATAGCTAAATAATTAGATGTTGTTGTTTTAAAAGTTACAGCCGCTGCATTTGCAGGACTGCTGGCTAATGTAGTTGTAAGAGTTAATGTGGCTCTGTTATTTGTAGCATCGAATGTAACACCACCAGATGCAATAGTATAAGTGCCAGTAACTCCTGCTATTTCTAATGTATCACCAGCAACTGGTGTAGTATGTATTGAAGCTACTATTAAAGTTGTACCGCTTTGACTAGCACCGTGTACTACAGGTGCGCCATAAGGTGGAATAATAGCACTATCGTATTTATCATACCCTTCAATACGTCTGTAACCACCCTCAACAGAAGGCTCAAAGTTACGTAGTATTCGTGCGCTTCCCGGTGCGTTTGTACCTTGCTGCAAAGGGGAAAGGTTTGTTATAAGACCACCACGAAACTCGACTGGATAGGTTTGCCATGCATCCATTGTGATAGCCTCTTAAATACCGAAGCCTGTACTTGCTCCGCCTGTAGCACCAGTAAGCATATACGACCTTACGTATGGTGTTCTATTAATAAGTTGTGAACGCATATGCTTAATACCTTCGTCAAATTTTTCTTTCATTACCAATGCGTCTTGTGTGTTACCTCTAAAAAGATACCCGTAGTGCATTGCACCATCTACAATAATATGTTGAAATCTTTCTGGTATTGTAGGAACGTCTGTCGCTGCAGACAAATCTGTTGGAAAGTTATAATACTCATAGACCAGTTCATAGGCTTTGTTTGGCTCTGGTGTCATAATAAATTTAAGGTCAGGTGCCTGTGCTACTTGGGTAGGCACACCCTGACCAAGAGACGAACTATACTCTTGTTCTACATATCTATCTAAATAATCTTCGTATGCAATTTCAGTAAGTCGTGTGGTGGCGTTACCTAATGAGGTATTTTCTTTAATACGAAAAGACTTAAAATTAATAACTTTAGCATCTGCAGGAAATGCATAACGGCTAGTATTAGCTACTAAAGTTGTTTCTTGTGTATTATGATTAAAAGGCCAAAAGTATTCTGATTGATTTAAATATCTAATAGAGGCATTAACTGCATCTTTAGCTTGTGAGTAAAAGCCTGTAGCCGAAGCAAAATTAGCTGAACTGAGTTCTACCTCATTCAGCCTTCTGTTCACTGCATTTACTAAGCCAAGAAAATCATATGCCATGTTATATCCTTAATGAAAGTGAAGGGGCAAGTTGCCCTGCCCCCTCATGTTATGTTAGGCTTGGTCACGTGCTACGTCTGTAGCTTTATCCAGACCGCCAACAGGCATGACTACTGCAAAGACTCGCAGAACGCCAGCACTAATTGTACCTGCAGTTCCTGCAAAAGTAAGCAGCATAGGGTCAGCACCGTCCACAACTTGTGGATTTGCGGTTGCTACAAGTACAGTTGCGTATGTACCTGCGGATGCCCCGTCAATGTCAAAACCGTCTACCCACGCATCTACATCACCACTTTTTGGACCTAAATCCACAGTAGCATCTGACGCAGTGTTGGTCAGAGCAGTTGTAACTTCAATGCCAGCAAACAAACAAATGCAGTTTGCGGGAATATCGAGACATTCAATGGTGCTACCATTGGCATCAATATTCTGGTCAGCGAAGTTGATTGTTTGCTCTATCAAGTATGGTTTTACCCGTGAACTTACACCGTAAGTAGGGCCATGATTAGTATTGGTCGTTGCCAACAGTGTTGTTGTTGCAGCCATTTTTCAATCCTCCCTTAACGTACGTTGTAGATGGCGTTGACAAGAGCCTCTGGACGGAGAACCTTGCGACCATACAAATGCATACCCCGAACAATGTCGGCGAAGCTGTCGGGGTCACGGTATGTTTCGGTCTTGTTAATCTGCTCTGCAGTAGCAACAGCAGAAGAGTGACCAGCAACAATCACACCATAGTTGGATGAATTGGTGTCTGCTTCAGTAGAAGGACCAGTTCCAACAGATGGTAGGTTGTTAGAAACATGAACAGTAAAGCCATGTAATGAACCAGCCATTTGACCATTTTGCAGACCTGAACCACCGAAGTCGGCATTAAACAGCCGTGAGTCTTCGTCTTTCAGAAGTTCTGCAAATACCGGGTCAACTACAAGCCAGCGACCTGTGGTATCCACATTTTGCTGGTCGAGTTTGCGACCCATACGAGCAATCACAGATAGTGGGTTAGCGTTACCAGCAGCAGTAGGTGCTGCAGAGTTACCACTCCGTGCTGCAAGAGCAATAGAGTTACCACCTGAACCAGCGTTAAAGTCACTGGCATCTAGTTTCATGCTTGCAAGCAATTCGTCTGAACCAGCAGTGCTTACAGCTTTTGAACCATTGACGGTTGTATTTGCTGTGTCAGCATTGCTATGTAAAGCTGATTGCGTAAAACCTGACAAGTAGCCAAGAACATCTTGGTCAAACTGGTCAGCAAGACGGTACGCAGCACGGTCACTTGCCAGAGACTGGAAGTTTACGTGGCTGTGTGCCTCTTCAATGTCGTCAACCTTAAATGCAAAGTAGTTAGCTTTGTCAATTGTCAGGCTGAAGTCCTCATCGTCAAGGTCTTGCGGCGTGATTGTTGTACCACGGGCGTAAGCCTTAACTGTAATTTCGGGTTCCTTGATAATCTTAACGGAATCCCCCATTTGTGCAATTTCACCAAAGTAGTCATTGTTGGTGATTGCCTCACAAACAGCGGCCTTGCGGAAAGCAAGTTGCACCTGTTTGGAGTAAATTACGGGAGAAAAATTACCGTTAGGAAGATTACCATAACCACTAGCAGTAGTAAATGCCATGTTAAAATCTCCTAATTTAGCATTTTACAGATGCAAACATTACAAGTCTTAGCAGAGGCTGAATAACGTAGGGTGTGTATTCTAGTTAGGTGGCCACCCAACTATT
>Ga0181414_1000338_pt1 | contig 14408 bp, 26 predicted proteins | sample 37SPOviralmetaG_FD_130139 | JGI IMG/M metagenome (GOLD analysis project Ga0181414, IMG submission 130139) | Marine viral communities from the oligotrophic San Pedro Time Series (SPOT) site, San Pedro Channel, CA, USA - 37 SPOT_SRF_2012-11-28 | ecosystem: Environmental > Aquatic > Marine > Strait... | reverse complement strand
TCCAACGTCTTGTCCGTCATCCCAACGCTTTGGAGGTTCATCACCTTCGTAATATCTTACATGTTTGATCCGAATTCTAGAAATTGGGTTAATATCACCGGCAAACGGGCGTTTATCATCATAAAACACCTCGCCTTCTTGAATTTCTTGCTCTGCGCTATCAATATTACCGGTATTAGTGGTGCTCAGAAGCTCTTCTGTCTCAACCACGTATGCTACGGCTCCGTGTCCTTGAGCTTCGGCTACAGCGCACTTATAGAACGATTGATAGGCACTTTGGCGGCTAGCTGGAGAATGACAAGAGAAAATTGTCTCAAAATCACTCATTCTGAGCACATCTATTGGGTGTCGAGTGATAATAATCGAATATTTGTCATCATCAAGCTTGTTGATTTCTTTTTTGATAAATCCGGCGTTCTTTTTCCAATATTCACCGTATTGAGTGGCTAAATCAGTTAAATTATAACCTGCTGGACCTGCAACGCCTGGATTTACGATATATAAGGTGTTAATTTGAGTTTGAATTCTACCAAAATTCTCTAATTCTTTCTCATCAAGTGCTGCTTTAAGCATTCTCTTAGTAACATCAACCGGTCGTTCAACTGGCCTACCAGTTGGGAGTTTATAGCCTGAATCACCGATACCAGCCATATGATCATAGACTTTTTGGTATAATGCGGCTTTCCTCTTACTTAGATCTGCTATTTTAGCGAAAAGTTTGCCGATTTTCATCTGAATCTTCTTAATTTTGGGTTTTTCGCTACCGCCCATGGTCATACCAATAAGATCATCCAATAAATCGTCAGATGTGCGTAAATCTCGCTCCGCAGACACCATGCCCTTCTCCCAATCTACTTCATATTCTTGAGATCTGAAGAATTCTGCAAACTTTCCAAGCTCTGAGCCAGTGTCTATGGTCGGGAACGGTATAACAACACGCATTTTACCGCTAAAAAGGTCATTTAGGGGCAAATTAGCTGGATCTAAGTCGTCTAACACGTCTTCAAGCACTCGCAACTCATCTTCGGTGACTTCTTGGAGCACTTCTTCTTCAATAGGGACACAATTTGGCACTTTTTTGCCGCCTTTGTCTTTCATACCAACCTGTTTGTAGCCGTCCCAACACTTTTCTTGTAAAATGCCAAGTAATTTGCTAGTTTTAGCTAAAATTTCTTCATCATTTAACATTTTTTACTCTTTTTCTTCTATATTTGAGCGCTCTTGCCAGTCAACTGATACAGAATCATCCGTAATTGGTCCGCCTTTTGCCCATGTCCGGCATGCTCTAGCACTATGACACTTAAAATGATGCATCCAACAATACCCAAGCTCTCCATCTTTATCAGAGGTCTCACCGGGCATACATTCTTTCATACGCGGAGAGATATCAAAGGCAACACAGTTCCCGCAAAGAGAATTTTGTGCGGCTTCTTCAGTGGTATTCCAATATTCTGCTATATTTTTCCAATAATCTCCCGGCTCATCAACATTTAGAGGTCCATATTGAATATGTTCAGCTTGAATAGCTGAATCTCTATTTCTTGTATTAAGTTCTAAGTCTTGAGTTGCTGGTGGACACACCAAATCTACTGCTTCTTTGATAAATTTTCTAAAATTTTCTAATATTAGTTTCACAATTTACTCCGCAACCGATTTTGAACCACGACATTTCCACTTTTTACGTGATAATGCGTTGGCACACGGTGGGTTTTTACACTTTTTAATCTTTGCTGAACGCGCACAGTACGCATCACCCTTAGCTGTGCCGGGTCTGATGCGATCACCGCCGCCTTTTGCTTGTCCTTTCTGACCATATGAACGACATTTGCCATCGACACGCTTAGCGAAGCGCTTTCCTTTGGAGGGTTTACATGGTTTTTTCTTTTTTTCATCTAAAACTTGAGCCAACTCATCTTCAATCATGATTTCAAGAGACTCCTTCTTGGAGTTACCCCAGTTGGCAGCGCCAACCTTGCGACATTTAACCAGAGCACCTGAAGCGTAAGCACTGGGCCATACTTTATAGCGTGATTTTACCTTATTATAGCATGCATCTTTCTTAGCTTTCTTCTTTTTCTTTTCATCAAGTGATTCTTCGGAGTCAGTATTAATTTTCACAACTTTAATTTTACCTGAACCATAAGTTTTACAAGGATCTTGGCCGCAACCACAATTCTTTTTACCTTCCTTCAGTTCGTCATCATCAGTTTCGTCGAGAATCTGTTGAATTCTTTCTGCTTGACTGGCATGCATTTTGGAAGCGTTCTCTAATTCTTTAACAATCTCACCAAGTTCTTCTTCGTGTTCCTTAGAATGAGACTCAGATAAAACTGCCTTCAATTCTTCGCGAATAATTTGTTCTAAATCCATGTACAATTCCTCATTTTTCTTAGATTTTGCTTTTTTACCCCATGATTTTCCTTTTCCGCGTTCTTTACAGGCGCCTGGAGTTGGTCTACACGCAGGGTACTTTTTACGCTTTTCGTCGTCGCCTCGCCCACATGATTTATAGCCGCCCTTTCCATCAGGAGCGTTGCAGTCAACCCAACCTTTTTTGGAGCCTTTAGCTCCTTTTCTACCAAACCAGTCTCTTAAAGAAGATTCTTTACTCGATTCTGTTCCGGCTTTCTTCTTTTTTTCGTCTAAAGACTCATATAAATCACTCATTTTCGTCGAATCCTGCAAGTTTTAAAGCTTTCTCCAATAAATAGATCGGTATTTCGCTATTATCCAAGTCTTTTATCTCATCAATAGAGAGCCATTTCCAATCATCATGCTCAATTTGTCCGGTATGTGGATTCGGCTTATTCACATCTACGTCGCCAGACCACTTTTGTGTTAAATAATAATACTTTTTATTTTTTGGTTCTCCGAGGTAAGTTAAATCTGATATTTCACACTTTAAATTAGCCTCTTCATCAAGCTCTCGAATAGCGCCTGCTTCGATAGAATCATCCTCATCATCAATATGTCCACCGGGAATCGTCCATTGGCCGGCCCTGTGATCAATGTCAGAGCGTCTTATAACTAAAAATTGCTGCTCATCATTAAGACAAACAACAATTCCTACTTCTTTTTTCTCACCCTCGGTAAGAAACTTATTCCATTTCTGGTTCATTTACATGCTCTATAGTTCTTAATCGTACCCCTACAGAATGCTGCGAGAGAATCATCAATATTTATATTTTTAATTGGCGCAACCCAAATCATGTTTTCTTGAATCTGCGCTCCATATGCATATTGTACGTCAACTCCATATAATATACCAACTAATTCTCCGTCTGTATTATATATCCCAGATCCAGAGCAACCAAACCAACCATAGGTGTTAACAATTATTTGTGTACCGGCTGCTAGATCTTGTTCGTATCCTACAATCCGACCCTGAAAAGACATTAATTTATGCCACGAAGGGTGTCCGGAATACACTATATCAGTTCCTATATCGTATTTCTTAGCTGGCCTCCAGGTCATTGGTTTGAGATGATAAAAATCACTTTGTAATATTAATACAGCTACATCGTGCTCTTCACTTTGATAAACTAAAGTGGACATGCGTTGCTCATTTTCTGTAGCTATCAGGTAATTTGTACCAATCCGGCCATCGGCGACGTGTTTAGCAGTCAACACTAACGTCAAGTCTCTATACTCAACGACGGTACCGCTTCCATGACCCCCAGATGTGACAACCTTAACAGCAGCATTTCTAACTTTCTTTTCAACCAGACTAAGAGATCGATTAACCTTTTCTACTGGATTTTTTGGTGTATATTTGTCAGCGCCTATGGCAGCATGACTAAATAACATTGACAAACTAACTGCCATAATCGCGAAAATTTTAGTAATTTTATTCATTTTTTTATTCCTTTAAGCACCAGTATCTGGTTCTATATATCTATATCCAACTTCAACAAGCTCACCAGCAGATGGTATCACCGTAAAGTATACAGTATTCTCTGACTCAATAAATAGCCAATCATGATTTAAAGAGCCATTAACAAAAACTCTAATTGAGTCAATCTCTGCTTTATATGTTAACTCAATTTTTTCATAAGGTTCGATTGAGTGAGTGGCATCTGTTACACCAGGAGACCAGTCATCATCACATATATCAACTATAGTGCCGCCTAACATATTAGTCGCGTCCATATATCTATTTCCAATATCTAATGGGCTCGGCGGCCAAATACACATACTTTCGGAAGCTTCCACATTGACTACACTCGCCATGAATACAGAACCCATTCTCATCGAAGAGTACCAAGTTACAAAATCTGAGGCAGTGGGATACTCAAAATCACTTTGTTCCTCTTCATCTGAAACGAACACCACTAAAAGACCAGCATCTGGTCTCATCCACGTAGATGAATATGGGTTGTTGACAATATACTCATAAGCTGCGTTAAACCCTTCTTCTCGATGTGCGGTGCGCAAAGTGTTTAACATATCCGCAGCATCCGCAGCATCGTCGCCAGGAACTAAAGGAAACTCTGAGTTGGTTATCGAGTGAGATGAATCAGCATTAATCATCACCAAGCGCCAATCAGATGCCGGCAGCGCTAGCAACATTGCTTCAACTCCAGCTAGAAGATTAGCATCGTGTAGACGCATTGACCCTGAACGATCGATAACCCAAAGAATATCTATTCCATCAACAGACATCGGTTGAGTAAATGAATCGATCCATATCTCACCTTCATTAACCGGTACCTCTACTTCTACATAAGTAGGAACCTCAATCTCAACCTCAACCTCTTCCGTTACCGTTTCTGTTATTGTCTCGGTGACAACAATTGTCTTTGTCTCGCCGGTAATAACCGAATAATCTTGCGTGCACGAAAACATCGCAGCAATAAGAAATATTAACTTCATCCATATGACCCCCTAAAGTAAGTACGATAAATTAGCCCTTTTTTTCATATAAAAGCGCAAAACTTAGAAAAATCATGTTCACGATAGCCAAAATTTGTAGATCGTACAAGTCATATGAAAAAGCAAATATGAGCAAACCTACATTAATAACGACAGCTATAGCCGATGCTATTCGCAAAACGTTTTGTAATTTGCCCATTAAAGTAACTATGAGCCGCGAGAAATAAATTCAACGTTATATGCATGAGTCATTATTGTTTTCATTAAAGTAGTGTCGTATATTAAAACTTTTGGGAACATATCGACTTGTTTTTCATCGGGGTCATTTACAATATCAATTACAAACCCAATATTACTACGCTCAGCACCCGCAATCCGCGGGCCGGCCACCCACTCATAATAAGTATATCGAACCAGATCACCAATTTGAAATGGATCAAGTTCAACCTTCAACAATTGTGCCCCCAAACGCCGAAATTTTTTTCATAATTTTTTTCCTAAATTTTTCCTTTACTTTGCGTGTGTAAATCATAGAAACCAACAACAATTGACATTTTAAGACCATCTTCTTCCATCCAGTCAGGGTGAGGGACCTCGCGATAGGTATCCGCATTATAAGACCACTTTACTCTCCAAAAGTAAATATTGGACTCTATCTCATAACCAACATCCTTTTTGACGCGTTCAATCAAAACAGCATAATGACCGGTGATTGAATCAATTATCATATCTCCAGCAGATAGTATAACATGATTTATTTGAGTACGCCAGTATTCAGTCGGCATTTTTATACAGAACTAAGCGTCCCGCCTCAATCATACGAAGTAGGCTTTCTTCCGTATACTTAGCAGCGTCAGGCACAGGAGTCCAGAACATCTCCCACACCCATATCGTATACGGCTCATCTTCCACAGAATATCGATAAGTCCATTCTTTCTTGCGCGCAATAAGCACGGCCCAATCGTGTGTAACGGTATCATACAATATATCGCCCGATTCGAGAGTAGTAAAAACAGATTCGCCCACATACTATATATGCGGGTTAGATCTTCAACCACCCTTTTCGGCTATCTTTACACAATTCTAATTGTAGAAGATAATCAAGTTCTTTCGTTACTAATTGCGAACAATCCTTGGCAGGCTTGATAAATTTCTCAGAATCAATGGCGCCTCCTGTATGAGTACCTACAATATCCCATTGGATAGACAGCGGCTCACGCGTATCCTCTGAGATATATTCGGTGTCCGACTGACGTACTACATCCTCGGCCTTATCCGCTAGTGCCAAATTTCCAACAACGCCATATGATAATATTATAGCGCTAGCAATAGCTGCGCTTTTGTGTTTAATCAACTTCATTTAAGTTACCTTTATACAAGCTTTACAATACACTTACTTGTAACGTTATAAATAGTCATCTAATTCCTTAACAACCATAGAAAGATGCTCCTGCACAACATCTGTCACACGCTTGTGCTTAAACCAATGTACGGTATATATTGGCGCGTAATATGTACGCTTATGTACGGCAACTACTACGCCCATATCATAGTCATCTTCGTCAATATATTTGAAGTCTGGTGAATAGTGGTAACCTGTGAAACTCACTAGATCTCCGACCTTGAACCTAGCTTCGTTATATTTAAAATCACTTGGATCATCCATAGTCTACATATTTTATCCGTCTATTTCCTTTAAATAAATACAATCGGCTTATAGTATGCATCCATACACGTTCCTTAATTCCTGTATGTGGGTATTTTATCCAAAATATCTTACACATATCCATGGACATGTAATCTAACGCATCATCTCCATCATATATCTCTAATACTAATGCTATACCACCATGGCAACTACATGTCACTAAGTCACCCACCTTTAGATCGTGCGGCGGTGCTTTCGCAAAGAAGTCTTTCATTCGCGTACGGTTCCCCACAAAGTATATATCTGTGATTTTTATTCTGGGGAATTTTTTGGGCACGGAAATTCTAGAAATTTCTCGGCGATATCGTGAAAGGGCTTAGCTGGCCTGTCAAGCCTATGTCAAATACGGGCGACATACATTCGGGTACCAGGGGGGTAGGGGGGTGGTCCTCCCACGTGTCAAACAAATGTCAAATCACTTTGTCAAACTACTGTCAGGGTTTGCTCTCACACAATCATACAATACATAACTGTATATGAATATAATCACAGGCGAATAGAATGCGATGATAGTACAGGTTGTACCTACTCTTTTTATTATGTTCTTTACTCTCGGCTTCATTTCCCTTTGCCTAAACAGTCTATTGTATTATTAAACTGTATTCGTTTATGTAGTCTCGGCCATTCGATTACTACATGTAGTGTCCCTTAGTTATATTCCCCTAGGGATTTGCCAATCAAATACAAACGCAGACACTATATGTAGTGTGTCGTATGTAGTGTTACCATGCCATCAGCATGTAAATCATAGCGATCCACATAGTAGCGGCTAAACAATCAATAGCTTTATCAGTATTTGTATACATAAACAGTCTCCTAGTCCTTTAATAATAATACATGTAATGCCGCGAACACATTGCACAGCGGCCCGAACAAACAAGTGGCGAAAAAGAATAACGCAGCCCAACCGAACGCGCCATAGAACAGTTGCCCGACTCCCGGTATAAGTGCGGACGCGATGATGGCAGCGATTCGTTTCATGTTTTCCCCCTCACATATATAATGTAAGCACGCAGACGGCAACCGTCAAGCGTTAAATGCGGTCAATATCGGACAGAATATGTCCTTGACACGATAAAATGGTTGTCAATGCGTGTGAACGTGTACATACTAAACCCCTTGACCAAACCGTATAAAAAAACATACAGTCACATCACCGAACACCGTATCAAAAAGTATACACTATCACCTGAAGATCACCCACAAGCACAACCGTATACTTTTGTATACACTAAACTACCTTACCATACAATGACTCTATTACTACACAAGCAACAGACTGTAAACATTTAAGTGAGTTATTATACATTGTATAGTTATCCTTATCTTTGTCTACTATTACACAGTATGATTTAGGTTTATTAGAAACTGTTTTTCTTTTTACTAACTCTCCGACCTTAAACATCATCACCGCCAAGTTCCTCGGCCTGCTTAGTCATCTTCGCAAGATCGGCGGCTGTTAGCTTCCTCTCTTTATGTCTTTTGTTCTGTTCTCGGATCAGTTTGTTGTATCGCTTCTTATCGTAAGCATTGATATGGAGATTTTCGATACCCAACGCTCTGAGTTTATACATAAACATTTTAACATTTTGTAGTCTCGCGGCATCTTTATCGACTCGCGCATCGGCACGGGTTAATACAACCTCGCGACCGGTCAGGCGACCGTCAACGACTTCAACAACAGTTTGAGAGATATAGTATTTCATAATATAAAAGGTGGGATCTTTGTTTTAATACTCGCGGCCCTTTCGAGTGTGTTGGTATGTTATGAGGGTGGCTAATCCTCTTATAGCCGTTAGTGCAGGATTTTCATTCTCTTTAACCTCTGGGGCATGGGTCGTATGCTTATATCGACCATTGAACATATCCCTCTGTGACTAAACCAAGCCCGCCACAGTTACCGGCTCTATGAAGTTGGGGGTTTTCATTATCTTTCTTTTACCTCTCGCGCTAAACGCTGTCAGGGTTTTGGGTTTGATTGGGCTATCTCGCCTTAGCGAGTTGATTAGATGCCTTCACCAGCTTCGAGCGCAGCCAGATCAGCCTTCTCCGCATCAGTCAGATACCGCGCATCTTTACGCTTGAGACTTTGGGCGCTCATCTTGGTGGGGCTTTTGTGCTCGGCGTTACAGCCAGCCGCGAACGATTCAGCCCATGAAGGATCAGGGAAGTCCATAACGGCCTGCTTGCCTTGCGTGCTGGAGTTGCGGAACACAACCCACATTTGCGGACCAACTTGCTCGACGGTCCAGCCGGTGATTTGCTTCCGTGTTGGCGGAGCAGGCGCAGGCTTGTATTGGCGGGCGGTTTGGATTTTGATTTGATCGATAGCTCTTTGCATGTATATATCTCCTAACTTGATATACTATATTATACACTAAAAACGGGGTGAAGTCAACAACTAAGTTGTCAAGAGAATGTCAGTCGTTACAACAATCAGGATGCTCCCAGTTTGCGACTTGCCAATCACTGATCTGCTCATTGGCGTGCAGGTCATCAGCGAAGTTACTCCATGCCTCGGAGCGCGCTGGAATGTCAACGTGTCCAAGGTTTTTCTCATCTTCTTGAATCATCGGAAGGATGCTGTCCTCAAACTGCTGAACAGCATCAGGATAGAGGGTTACGGTGTCGAGTTGTGAAGCCATAGAATAATCTCCTTTCTTTCTATACTTATAATATAACCCCCTCAAGGGCTATCGTCAAGGTTTAAGTTGTCAAGCAAATGTCAAGAGGTTACCACTTTCTCGGATCATTGGGCCGGTCCCAAAGATCATGACGCTGAACCTCGGAAGGCTCGCGGCCGTCTGGTTTGACTTCAAACTCACCGAAGCGTTGAGCGCGGCGGTCTGCGGCCATGCTGGAAGCCTTCGCTTGCTCGCGGGCAGCGATCCCAGCTTGGATCATGGTTGCCTCCGCGCTAAGTTCAAAAAGTTCTTCACCGATCTCGGTAGGTTCAAGGTCGTCAACCATGTCACCAGACTGTTCCATGAGATCGTGACATATCTCGATTGCTGGCTGTCCGTCCGCATCGGTACGGTTACCGGCTTCATGGAGTAGATCCATGATTAGTTCAAGCTCGCGCTCGGTTACTCGAATGTTTAGAATATCTGACATGGTTCTCCTAACAGTTAGCCCACTTTACAGCGAGGAAGATAAGGGTCGACCAACAAGTGAGGTCTGCGATAATGAGGGCGGCTAACATGCCGTTGCGGTTTTGTAGCATTTGTTTTCTCCTTTCTACCCTTATAATATACCACCGAAACGGGTAGAAGTCAAGGTTTAAGTTGTCAAGGAATCGTCAACGACTGATAGGTGCTGACTACATTCGGTTAGTGGCTCCGGTTCGTTCGTCCACAAAACTTTAACGTCACGATTGCCGGTAAACTTTCCAGTCTCAATAATCAGACCAACGTGGACAGATTGACCTTTGCGCCATCGCGGACGTTGATACCAATACGTAACCAGATCACCGACTTGCATTTAATACCTCGATCTCAGTTAAAGGTCCAAAATCAAAGTCATCCCAACCATCCAGATGAAAGCGGCCGCTTGACCTATCAAAAAACGTCACCAAATGAACGGTATCAGTCTGGAGATACCGCACTAAACTACCGACTTGCATCTTTGATCTCCGTGATATGGCGACATTTACGGCGAAAACCAAAACCGGCGCAGGTACACGTCCACGCACCTCGATCGTTCGTCACCATGTAGGTGTTGCCTTTGCTCCCAACAACGTCATAAGTAAGAACCTCGGCCAGTTGTGGAGGGGTAAATCGATCATCAACAACCATATACTCACCAACACGGTCGAGAGTCATATCATCCGGCACTTCAACCCAGTGCTGGCCTGATATAGCCCATTTTTGACCTCTCATATCAGTATAGAGCATCGGCGGCCATGTGACTTTAATAGGCTCAGACATTATAGACATCCGGGCGATTTGATAAATAGACGGAAGCCATCGCGGGCTGTATAGTTGTTTCGCTTGAGAAACATAGCCTTGGCTTCTTCGGGACTTTCGGCGGTCATCGTCGCCAGATAGTGATACCGCTTAGTTTGTTCGTTATACAGTTTGATTTCGTAAATGCTTTGCGCGGCCATTTATGCCTCTGCTGGTATGATGGTTGCGACGGATAGAGTTGTGAAAGTCTCGATTTCTTGATCGCTGATCGTCGGGTCCATCAGTGTGCTCTGCATCATCAGGGCGGTGATAATCTGTTCACAGGCGATCGTGGTACGTTCGAGCGGCGTCAGGCGTGTCTCGTCATCGGTGCGGATTAGTGGAATAGCTAACATGTGTTTTCTCCTTTCTACTCTTATAATATAATCACTTTGAATATATCGGCAAGGTAAAAAATGTCAAGAGGATGTAAAGTGTTCTAAAAACATTTCATGAAACTTTAGATGTAGGTCAGTCCCAAGAAAAACGATTGTATACGCTTTTGTGTATGACTTTGAAGTCTCACCGACCTCGACAACCATACCAACCCGATGATCAGGCATACCATCCTGATGTGTTCCATCTTTGACCCTTACCAGATCACCGGGCTTAAACTTTTCCATTAGAAAGGCTTACGCTCACTGATAGGCGAGCACTCCCATACCAACGGGTTCATAATCACCGGGTTACCGGTTTTGTACTTGGCGAGGTTGACATGGCAGGACGTGGTTTGTGAATGGAAGCCGTTAGCAGGTGCGGTAAAGTCTCCGATAACAAAGACACCAGCCGGCGTGCGTTCTCCGATCTTTAAGTCATAGCTAAATAACTCAGCGCGGCCATTTGGGTATGATACGCTTGTCAAAGTTCTCTTGCTATTACGGGCACTTAGCCCATTTTGCCATGCTTTGATGACGCCATCGTTATTTAGTCTCGGTCCAGTGATTGTCATGATTTTGTTCTCCGTTAGGGGACAGGGTGAAAGTTTAACGCACCTTTAGCCGTCGATGGCTACAATGCGTTCATTGGTTGAAAAGTAAGGGCGAGAAGCATAGTGTTTAGTAGTCATCCACATGCGTTGACACTTGCTTGCCACTGGCTTCGGGGCCATCAAATCGGTCAGGATGATGTGACCATCAAAACCGTGTTCATTTACATACTTGGTAGGAGCATCGAAGCAAGTACCGCCAGTTAGAACGCGTTCGGTCTTTTTGTTCTGGCCCTTTTTCCATACATATACCTTGCTCTCGGCCACTTGCGTATCGAAAGGGATCACGGTGAACTCGGCAATCTCGGCCAACTTGTTCAACTCGGAGAAGAACGCGGCAAGCATACCATCATCCACTGATCCAGACTGGTCGATGGATACGGCGATCTTAGCTTGACGACGGACACGCTTGCCGGGGTGAACCTTTGGGAACCGCTTGTTGAGGCGTCGAGGGGTCGAGCGTTTATCAGCGCGCTGTGAGGTCTTGACGAAGTACCGAAGCACCTTGCGCCAGTCGATCTTAGTGGCGATGCGTTCCATAATATCGGAGCGCATAGTCGAGGATACCGATCCCCAGTTGCGCGACTTTTCAGCTTCCTCTGCGGCTTTCTTGATAGCATCCTTCATGCGTTCGCTGGCGATCTCTTGAGTGGTGCCATCGGTATCACCAAACTCATCATGTGAATCCAGAGAGTCAGCATTACCAAACGGGTCGCCACCTTCACCGGGTTGACCATCGCCATCGCCGTCCTGCTCCTGCTCGTCGCGCATCTTTTTAAGTGCTTCAAGGTACCACTCGTATGTTTTGTATGGCGGGAGATCCTTGAAGATACCTTCACCGGGGATACATGCCTGCATTGCTTCGCCATTGATTTCAGGGCCGGGGTTAGACTCACTCGGCAGCATCTTGGAAATGTGACAGTTGATTGACAGGTCCATCGCGATGTTATCGATCCGCTTGAGTCCATCGGCAGGCTTGCGGCCTGTTACGTGCTCGAAAATCAAGTGATAAAACTCGTGCATTAGGATACCTTGCTTGTGCTCATCGGACAGCGAAGCCATAAACTCCGGGTTATACATTAACTCAAACTGAGCACTGTCAGGGTTGACACGAACACCAGCGGTAGGGATCGCGGTCGATGCGATCTTGTCAATGCGACGAGACAAGGCGGCGAAGAACGGTTCACGCATAAGCAGGCGAGCGGTGTGCATGTTCAGGTCAAAAGGCTTGTTAGGTTTGTCGGTCATTGTTTTCTCTCCTTACCCTTATAATATAGTCACTTAAAGGCTGTTAGTCAAGGTTATTTGTGTCAAGGGAATGTCAAGGAAGTTTATACTGTGTTCTCAGTCGAACCTCATCTAACCATCCCTGTTCTCCGTCAACGTGGAGTTTGAACCTCCACCTTTTATTAGCTATGTCGCCGTACTTGGCGCGTGCTGTTTCTTGTTTGTCAAGTAGGATCGCAGGCTTGCCATCCCTGAGAGCGTATAGTAGATCGCCTATTTTAAGTTCATCAGTCCACATTAGAGATAATCGTTAAGTCGTCTTTGAAAAACCGCATATGTTCCTTGCTTTTCAACCATTTGATCTCATAGTGAACAACGCGGGATTCCTCATGCCTGTGTTTTTTGACAATCATACCAACCCCGTGCTTATCTCGGAACCGATAGGCTTGACCTTCTGAGCCATTAAGCCTACAAAGATCGCCTATCTCCGGTTCTCTATCTATCGGTGGTAGCCGATGGAACATTTTAGTCCTCTGTATTGCCGCCAAGGATCTCGACAAGGTGATCGCTCACCCGTGTACCTTCGGAAGTCTCGGCCTTGTGGAGCGCAACCACGTTGTTGATGTTATCGGTATCACCGAGAACGGTCCACAGCTTCATGGCAATCTCGGAAGGCAGAGCGACGAAGTATTGCGCGAGGTTAGCGATCTGGTTCTCGGCCAAGTCCTCTTTGAATACATCGGACGCCTCGAACTTCTCAATCATAGCAGCGTGGTCATTGATACCCCACTTGTCGGTTTTGGAGAAGTCACCAAGGTCAAGAATGTCCTCGATGGTCACTTGCCATTCGTACTTTTCAACGAAGTCACGGAGGGACACAGCGGCCTCGAAGCCAAGGAACGCAGTCGCGATGTTGAATAGCATATCGCGATCACCATCTTCACCAAATACATCGGCACTTTCGGCGGTGTCGCAGTATCGTTTCCAAGAGCGACGGGACGGGTAAACCTTGTTAGGCTCAAAGTCACCTTCATGCTCCAAGTGCTTGCGGTTATGGTTAATGAAATCCCACACAACGGTAGGGATGCGACCATTAGCCCACTTCAACCAGTCCTCAGTGGAAGGCTCCACGTCGAACACGGTCCATCGGTCCAACTCAGCCGGGTCCATTTCACCGACCTGATACTGAGCGCCATGTTCGCCACCATTGACGGCGGCGACGATCAGAGTCTCAGGGTGAAGGTGCCACCCGTTCAGCTTGCGGCTGTCGGTCAGCTCGAAAAGTCCCTGGCGAACCTCCATAGTTGCGCGGTCGACCTCATCCAAGAACAGGAGAACAGGCTGCTCGCAGGCCGTTACAAGCCAGTCAGGAGCGTTCCAAGTGGTAGCCTTGCGGCCATTGATGGAAGTCTCTGCCACATCAGGCAGACCAAGAAGATCACCCTCGGTCATCTGCGAAGCACGACGCTCGACGACTGGAAGGTCACGGCCAGCAGCGATCTGATAGACCACCTCAGATTTACCAACGCCGTGACGGCCACGGATAAGAACGGGCAGCTTGCTGTTGAGGATGTGAGGGGCGACATTGAGGAATGTTGCGAAGTCGATAGCCATGATGATTGCTCCAGTTTGGGAGGGTTGTTGTTTCTTTACCTTACTCTATAAATATAAC
>Ga0181414_1000337_pt1 | contig 14409 bp, 28 predicted proteins | sample 37SPOviralmetaG_FD_130139 | JGI IMG/M metagenome (GOLD analysis project Ga0181414, IMG submission 130139) | Marine viral communities from the oligotrophic San Pedro Time Series (SPOT) site, San Pedro Channel, CA, USA - 37 SPOT_SRF_2012-11-28 | ecosystem: Environmental > Aquatic > Marine > Strait... | reverse complement strand
GTGTTACAGGAATTGCACAACAATCAGTAAATACTGGTAGTGGTTCTGGTGCAACATTTGACTTGACACTTGCTGTCGCTTCACTTGCAGTGAACGCCGCTGGTGCTGGTTATGAAGACGCACCAACTATTACACTTGCTGGTACAGGATTAACACAATCTGCTACTGCTGTAATGGCTGGTTCTGCTGTTTCACTTGTAACAACTGGTGCAACTGCACAAACACGAACTGTGACTTCATAAGTAGTTATATAATTTTAAATCATGGAGATATAATATGTCAGCATTGACTGAAACTGAAATTAATATTAGAAAACAAACATTGGATGCAGAACTTGCTCAACACAAGTCTGCACTCAATGAGTTGGAACAAAAGAAGACAAATATCACTGCACAGATTTATGCCGTAAGTGGTGCAATTCAACAGTGTGATTTGTTCTTACAACAATTAAATGATGGTAACGATAAAAATGTTACCAGTAGCATTCCATCTGCATCTAAAAAGAAAAAAGGTGCAAACGATGTCGCCGCTGCGGTGATGAGTTGATGGTTTATAGGAGATAAGAAATGGCAGATAAGAAAATCACTGCGTTGACCGATTTGGGAAATGCAATTGCATCTGAAGATTTAATTCATGTAATTGATGACCCAACTGGTACACCAGTTAATAAAAAGATTAGTGTTGCAAACCTGTTCAATAACATTCCAACATACGTTGCGTTGGATGGTACTGCACAAACTATTACAGGTAGTGTTGCACCTAATACAACCACTTCAATTACACTCGTTGATTTGAGTGGTGTGTCTACAAACACAACGGCAACTGGAACTTTAGGTGACGGTACAAATGGTCAAGTCAAAATTATTGTCATGACTGTTGCACCATCGTCTGGTTCTTCTTATCGTGTAACTGTAACCAATTGGGGTAGCACCGCAACTGGTTCTGCACAATTGCAATTTAACGCAATTGGAGAATCTGCAACTTGTATCTTTACCAATAGTAAGTGGTATGTGATTGCAAGTAACGGTTCAGTTGTAAACTAAGGAGTTAAAAATGGAAGCAATTAGATATGGAGCTGGTGGAATGCCAATGCCTTCTACAGAGAAAAAAGTTGAACCTGTAGAACCAGTAGCAGAAACCAAAAAAGAAAAACAAGAAACTCTTCAAGAAATTCTTGAAGTCAATCCAAACGAAGATGGTTTCGGTGAGGAACATGGAGAAGATGATGAAGACGTTTAATCAATTCGTAAAAGAAGGTTCTGAACCTGTAGACGGAGATATGATGCTTGGTGACTTAACCAGTGATGCAGTTATCGAAAGATTAAATGCATATGTTGGTGCAGTTGCAGATAGAGAATATCTTAATCCAGAAAAAGCAGTTAGTGAGATGAGACAAAAACTCATGCGAGTTGGTCTTCACTTTGGTGATGTTCAATTTACTGAGGAAAGTGGAGAAGTATCTGTTCCTCTAATTCAATACGGTGGTGCATTTGGTAAAAGTGCAGATACACCAATTGATGAGTTTGATGACCAACCAGAGAGTGGACGTTCATTAAACTTTGTATTTGAGAGAACAAGTGGGGGAACGCATAGAATTCTAGCAAAGATTATGTAATTATGTTTGATAAAATAACCAATGAAAATGTGATGATGTTCGCACTAAAACATTACGACAATCCACAGTGCGAAGGTGAAAAAGAATTTCACGATGATATGAAACGGTTCAAGTATATCAAGAGACTCTTGAGAAAATATACTGAACACGGAATATTGAAAGAGAGGTTATTGCTCAATCACATAATCGTACTGAATAATGTGTTTGGGGCAGATGCGTGTTCAACCTTGTTGTTTTTCAAGATTGAACAAGAGTACTGGCCTCACTTAAAGTCTTTCATGAATTTTCTGGGTATACTACCAGAAAAGGAGTTACCAGATGTTATGGAAGATTTGTTTATTTCTGGAGTTTTAAGGAAACTATAATGGGTAGAGCGATAGATTTATTTGTAACGTACAGGTTTATTAAGTTACTAACGACTCCGTTTCAAAAGACGGAAGCGTTCAAACTTGGTATCATTGACAATAAGGGAAACCGTATTGTTGAGCCAGGTACAAATAAACCAACTACATTAAGAACAATTGCAGAGAAAAATGCATATACGGTTCTTCACAAATTAGTTTTCAATATTAAGAAACTATTTGAGAAGGTGCCTGGATTGCGTACCAAAGTTGGTACATATGCTGCAGCACTATTCTTACTCAAGGATACTTTCAAAGAAGGGGTAGAAGACCCACAAATGTTTGAAAAGGAATTCCTCAAGTATCTAAAAGAAAATGGATATGAACTTGACGATACGATTGCAGAGGAAGTAACACTAGAGGATGGTAAGTTACCAAAAGGTATATATAAGTTAACAAACAATATTGCATTTGATGAGGAAGATGCAGAAACACCAGATGCGTTAGAAGGTGATGAGGTTCAAACTTTTGAAGCAATCGCACCAGAAGACACAATCTTAGGAGTAGATGTATTCCCTGTCATTCATATGCCAACACAGAGTAAAATCTTTGTAAGTGCAGAAGACATTAAAGCAGTAGGAATAGAGGATTTAGAGTTATGAGTTTAAAGTTTCAAGATATTATGAAAAACTTTTACAACGATGAAACACTTGGGATTAAGAATGAAGATGCACCAGTAAATGCAACAGGTGCTTCTGTCGCTGGTACTGGTGATGATAATTCAGTTGTTGTTGTTAAGAAGAAAAAGAAAAAGTTATACGATGGTAGAACTAAAGACGCAAAATCTTTTATCAAACGTATGGAAACGCTTCGTGCAAAAAGAGAATCTAAACTTGCAAAGAAGGTTCAAGAGAACACTGACAATTTTGGAGTTGAACATCTTCTTGCAGAAGACAACATTGCAATTCTAAAGAACATCGTAAAAAACAAACAGAATAACAAAATCAAGATGAAGGATGGTACTATGCGTATCGACCTTTTCACTGCGTCTGCATTGACACAGGCTCTTGACCAAGTTAAACCAGATACCAAGAAAAAGATGATGGACATTATCAATAAAGGTGGTAAGTCACAATTGATGAAACTGGTTTCTGTAGTAATGAAGTAATGTTATGCGCTCTTTTAGAGAAGTTGCATATAATTTTCAGAAACCAATCGCAGACCTAAGTGCGAATGCGGTAACTGCTGGTCTTGGTACGATGAATCCAATCGTTGACCTTCATGCACAAAAAGAAATTACCAAAACAGATTTAGACCAACTAGAGAGGTACGCAGACAAATTGTTTGGTGCTGTTGGTATAGACGTTGAATTCACTCGACACTTTCTCGACAGGGTGAATGACGAAAGAAATAAGAAACAGATTACTACTGCCGAACTTACCAGACTTTTCAAACAGTCGTTTAAGAAGTATGGAAAGAAGATAGCACAACTTGGGCCTGATGCCGAAGCGGTGTTAAATGATATGCGAACAGATGTAAATATGCCGTTTGCATTAAATCTCAAAGGGGGTGAGTTAGAACTTGTTGCGAAAACAATTATGCGTAAGAAGGACTTTAAAACTCGTAATACAAAACTTGCCTTTGAGCAATATAGGAGACTAAAATGATAAATTGGATAAAAAACAGAGTTGGTGAAAGAACATCTTGGGATGGTGCAGTATGCATTGGACTAGGACTTATGATTCTATTCATGGCACCACTTGCAAAGATTGCTGCTGGTATTGCAATCGCATGGGGTATCTGGACAATTTGGAAATCTGAATGAGTGATATTCAGTCAGAAACAGAAAGAACTGCTGTAGAGTTTGATACAGATGGTTCGGTAAAAAGCATTGTCGTTGATGATGCTGGAAACATGGGTGACGTTCAAGCAGGGATAGAGTTTATATATCATATGCGTGAACACCTATTAGACATTGGAGTTGCAACACTATATGGTATCGTTGTGTATGCTCTAGTCTTATGGATTAAAAGGAAACTATCATGAATATGAAATTTAGTATTGGTGTATTGATTGCGATTGTGTTGCAAGTATCTGCCTTTGTATGGTGGACTGCACAACAGGCGCAGACGATTTCACAGTTGAATGAACAGGTGTCTGAACTCACAAGTCGAATGACTATGGAGAATGATATCAATATGAAACGTGATATCGCAGACTTAAAAGCAAAGTTAAAGGAAACTGATGAGTTTGTAACACAGAACTATCAAGATATCACTGACTTAATTGACTTTGCAACATTCACTGAAAATAGATGGGCAGATGATTATGCTAATGACCCATCTTATGAAAGAATGTTTGGAACAAAGGCACCTAAAGAATGATTAGACTATACGCAATTATATTCGTGGTTGCATTACTTGGCGGTGCCGCATGGGCCGCCAAGTCTTACTATACACAAACACAGATGACAATCGCACAGTTGCGTGATAATAATGCAAAGTTAGAGGTTGCAAATGAAGAGAACCAAGCAACTATCACAAAGATGACAGAAAACAGTGTAAGGTTAAATGAACTCACTGACCAACTAAACAAGGATTTAAGAAAGTCAGAAGAGTATGGTGACCAGTTGCGTAATACGTTAAACAAACATAATCTAACCCATCTTGCAAACAAGAAGCCTGGGTTGATTGAAAAGAGGATGCAAAATGCGACAGATAAACTTTGGGATGACCTTGAGTCTGTTACTGGCGACAACACTACTGATTAGTGGTTGTTCTACGTTCAAACCAGAAAAACAAATAGTAGTACAGACTAAGTTGATTGAGAGACAGATACCAACTGTACCTCATCCTAAACAAGTGCGAATGAATGACGTTAAGATATATGTTGTTTCACCAGATGAAAACTTTGAAGAATTCAAAAAAGAGTTTGAGACAAAGAACGGTGCAGATTCGTATATTGCAATATCTGTCAAAGATTATGAAAACCTATCAAAGAACTTTGCAGAACTGAGAAGGTATATTGAACAACAAAAACAAATTATACTCTATTATGAGGAGGCGGTCAAACCGTCAGAGGAGAAGATAGATGGAACAGATGATTAATATCGTTATTGATTTAGCAGTAACATGGTGGCAGTTTACTGTAGTTGGTATACTAATTGCAGTAGGTTTTATTATTAATATGTGTGGTGTTGATAACAAAAAGAAAAGAGTTGGGTTTGAATATAATGTCATGCCACAACTAAGACCGATTGCAATACCAACCGCAGGCAAAGGATTTTGGGGTGCGATTTGGATGTGGTTAACTGGTACTCGACACTGGGAAGTTGCAGATGATTGGTCATTTACTATCATGGGTGAAAAGTATATTATCCCACAGGGTTTTAGATTTGACGGAGCATCCATTCCTAAGTTTCTACACACATGGTTGTCACCGACAGGTGTTCTTCTTATGGGTGGGCTTGTACATGATTATGCATACAAATATGCAACTCTACTCAAGTCTGGTCAGAAAGAAACAATGGGTAAGATTACTCAAAAACAAGCAGACCAAATTTTCAGAGATATTAATATTGAACAAAATGGTTTTCACTTCCTTAACTACCTAGCATACTATGCTTTAAGACTTGGTGGTTTCGTTGCGTGGAACGGTCATAGAAAAAGAAATGAAGAGGTCGAGGTTAGTAAGTAATTTTGACACAGGGTATTGTCAAATAATTACTGTTGTCAAAGTTTTGACAATCCCTAAATAGTAATGGAGAAGTGATATGAGTAAGAATACTACAAATGTGTCAGATGATACTCAAGTGGCAATGCCTTTGAGAAATATATTATCTATTATCGCTGGAGCTGCAATTGCAACTTGGGCGTATTTTGGTATCATTGAAAGAATAAATAATTTAGAAACCGAGCAAACTCTTATGTCCTCTGATTTGGAAAAGAATACTGAATTCCGAATTAAATGGCCGAGGGGAGAGATGGGTGCGTTACCAGCAGACGCAGAACAATTTATGTTAATAGAACATATTGCTGGAGAACTAGAAAAACTAACAGTAGAAATAGAAACAGGAAAAGCACCGTTTGACCAACAACAGAAGTTGACACTAGAATTTTATGAAACAAGAATTCAAAAGTTAGAAACACAAATTGATGCACTAAAAGATAAAATGGTAAACGGGCAGAAAGCGCACTAACATGAAAGTAGTAGAATTTGTACTTTTATTGTATATGAGTGGTGGTGAACTAATCGAGTACACGGTTAGAGATGGTTTAAGTGAATGTTTATCGACAAAAAGAACTATGGAAAGAAACATGACAATTGACGCAAATAGTACAACTGGTACACGAATCAGTTGTCAAAAACTAGAAGTTTTAATTGATGAAACTGGAAGTATACTTGAGTTTACTCAAGGGGCGCCAGGAAAAGGGGGCAAGTAATTGTCTGTGGAAACTGAAATTGCATTGTTGAAAAGGGAGGTGGATGACATGAAAGGCATCTACGGCCGCCTTGATACTGCTATTGAAAAAATAGCAGATGTATCAAGTTCCCTTCATACAATCATGGCAGTACACGAAGAGAAACTAATTAGACAGGAAGAAGCATTGGACGAACAAGAGAAAAAACTTACTGAAAATATAATGGAGTTACATTCTCGTATTACGTCTAATGCAAAGGATACTCACAAGTCTATGGGTGATATGGAACGTAGACTTGTCGAACAAATGAATGCACATAGTAAAACAGAAGAAGAACACTTTCGTAAAATGCGAGAAGAACTATCCACTAGAGTGGGTGTTCTTGAGAAGTGGAGATGGCTCATTATCGGTGGGTCAATCGTTATAGGATTTGTTTTACAAAAAGTCTTGACAATCAACCTATAACTGTATATACTCTGTCTTATGAGTATGTACATAGACCTAAAATATCTTAATCTAATATCACATAGACTACAACGGTTCAAGAAGAAGAGCGATTATCTCTGGAACTTTCGTTGTCCGTTTTGTGGTGATTCCAAAAAAAGTCAGTCCAAGGCAAGAGGATTTGTCTTTCGCAAGAAGAGCGACCTGTTCTACAAATGTCATAATTGTAGTATGGGAACTAATTTATCTAATTTGGTAAAACACATAGACTCTAAGGTTCATGATGACTATATATTAGAACGGTACAAAGAAGGTCACACCGCAACAGGTAGGGGTGGTCATGTCGAGAATCCAAAATTCGATATACCGAAACCTGTTTTTAAACAAAAGGGTATCTTTGAAAATGTCAAATCTTTTAGAGAAATTGGAAAAAAGCATCCTGCTTATCGGTTCATTGAAGACCGAAGAATTCCTAATGATACTGATATCTTCTTGTGCAATCAGTTTTATTCTTGGACTAACGAGTTAGTTCCAAATAAATTCCCAACCTTGGAGGGCGACCACCCAAGGATGGTAATTCCGTTTCGTGATTCCAATGGTGATATATTTGCATATCAAGGGAGAGCGTTTGGGAAAGAAAAACCAAAGTACATTACTATCAGACTTGATGAGAGTGTACCTAAAATATTTGGACTTGATAGGGTGGACACTTCTAGGGATATTTTTGTCGTGGAAGGCCCTATTGATAGTCTTTTTATACCAAACTGTATTGCGGTGGCTCAAAGTGATTTGCGTGTACCTCAATACAAAGATAAGGCAGTTCTTGTTCCAGATAATGAACCAAGGAACAGGGAAGTAATTAAACAAATTGAACAGGCAGTTGATGAAGGTTATAGGGTTGTTGTGTGGCCAGATTATGTGCGACAAAAAGATATAAACGATATGATTTTATCTGGAATGGACGCTCCAGAGATTATGGAAATTATACATAACAATACCCTTCAAGGATTAACAGCAAAGGTTGCCCTTCAAACATGGAAAAAAATATAGGAGTTATTAAATGCAAACAGCAGAGATTGTGGAGTTCCCAATGGTGAAGGACTCTAAGTACTTGGGTTTATCTATTGATTTAGATAGAGACAAAACATTATCAGAACAAGCACAAAAATTACTGAAAGATTATTATTGCGTTGATGGTGAAGATAGTCCACAACAAGCATTTGCAAGAGCAGCAGTTGCATATTCATATGACGATATAAAACTTACACAAAGAATTTACGATTACGTTTCTAAGGGGTGGTTCATGTTTGCATCACCTGTATTATCTAATGCACCAATGCCTGGCCAGAAAGTCAAGGCATTACCTATTTCTTGTTTTTTAACTTATGTACCAGATTCGTTGGAAGGTCTTATTGACCATACGGCGGAACTACGTTGGCTTTCTGTGAAGGGTGGTGGAGTTGGTGGACACTGGAGTGATATTCGTGCCGTGTCTGACAAAGCACCAGGCCCTATGCCGTTCTTGCATACCGTTGATGCAGACATGACGGCATACAGACAGGGTAAGACAAGGAAAGGTTCTTATGCAGCTTACATGGATGTTTCTCATCCAGACATCATAGAATTCTTAAACATGAGAGTTCCTACTGGTGATGTAAACCGTAAGAACCTTAACTTGCACCATGCTATTAACATTACTGATTCGTTCATGCGAGCAGTAGAAAGAAATGAGTGGTGGGATTTGAAAGACCCCAATGATGACACAGTTCGTGAGACTATGCGAGCAAGGAAGTTGTGGGAACAAATTCTAGAGGTGAGATATCGTACAGGTGAACCATACTTGAACTTTATCGACACTGCTAATCGTGCGTTGCCACAAACTCAAAAAGACAAGGGGTTAAAAATTCATGGTTCTAATCTTTGTAACGAGATACATTTACCAACATCTGAAGACAGAACCGCAGTATGCTGTCTTTCTTCAGTCAATGTCGAATTATTTGACGATTGGAAACATTCAGAAATGATTGCTGACCTTGTTCGATTCTTGGACAATGTGTTACAATTCTTTATTGACAATGCACCAGATGATATTAGTCGTGCAAGATATTCTGCTGAACAAGAGCGTTCTATTGGTCTTGGTGCGATGGGTTGGCATTCGTTCTTAAACAAGAAGAGAATTCCATTTGATGGTGGTCAAGCAGACGTATGGAATGCAGTTGTGTTTCAACATATTCAAAAACAAGCAGTTGCAGAAAGTCTTAGATTGGGTATGATAAAAGGTGAGGCACCAGACATGGAAGGTACTGGTAGACGTAATGCACATCTACTTGCAATCGCTCCGAATGCAAACAGTTCTATCATATGTGGTACTTCACCATCAATTGAACCATTGAAAGCAAATGCATATACACATAGAACCAGAGCAGGGTCACACTTAGTAAAGAACAAGTATCTTGCAGAAGAACTTGATAAGATTGATAAGAATACAGATAAGGTATGGAACGACATTATTACTAATGGTGGTTCTGTACAACACTTAAAGTTTTTATCTGATGAGGTCAAAGAAGTTTTCAAAACTGCTATTGAAGTTGACCAGAATAAACTAGTAGAACAGGGTGGTGACAGACAAAGATTCTTATGTCAAGGTCAATCCCTAAATCTATTCTTCCCTGCTGGTGCAGAGAAAAAGTATCTACATCAAGTACACTACAACGCATGGAAGTCTGGTTGTAAAGGTCTTTATTATTTAAGAACCGAAACTAGTCAACGTGCAGAGAATGTATCTGAAAAGGTAGAAAGGAATGCATTGAAAGACTATGAGTCACAAGCTGTTTGCGACATCACTGCACAATCGCAAGATGAGTGTGTAGCGTGTCAAGGGTAGTTCAGTTAACAGACAGTGCAAGAGAATATTTAAAACAAGTAGGTAAACCAAATGTTTACTTATCAGTCAAGGGTGGGGGATGCTCTGGTTTCCAATATGTTTGGGAAGTAACAGAGAAAGAACCTACCGTTGAAAATTTAGTGATAGACCCAGTAGCAGAGATGTTTGTATTGGGTTGCACAGTAGATTATGTTACAGAGTTGGGTGGTTCATTTTTAAAAGTGAGTAATCCAAATGCAACTGCATCTTGTGGATGTGGTGAAAGTTTTGCAGTATAGGAGATGGTATTATGCCACCAAGAAATCATAAGAATTGGATTAAGACGCCTAACGTAGAATATATCTCTAGTGAATGTTATAATAACAAAGACATTTTTGAGCAAGAACAAGAACAAATTTTTAGTAAGGTCTGGGTGCCTGTTTGTCATAAGAGTGAACTTCCAACTGTTGGATGTTACAGGACATCACAGATTGCATTTCAGAATGTTATAGTATGGAATACAGGTGACACAATAAAAGCATATTTAAATCATGGCCCACAACAACCTTCTGGTAAGGTATGGAATGATGAGACTTTTGGTAAAGAGTTGCATTGTGAAGTTAAACATGGTGGAATGGTGTGGACAACACTAAACCCAAATCCCACACAGAGTGTTGATGAGTGGACTGCTGGTGCGTTTGATTGTATTGCAGACGCAATTGATACTGAAGAGATGGAAGTCTTTCATTATCACAAAGCAGTTATAAATACAAATTACAAATTGTGGCATGATACTAACAGTGAATTCTATCATGACTTCATGCATTACTTTAACAGAGTAAGTGGATTCAATGATGAGTATTTTGCTCGTAAGAATATACCATTTGATAATGGTCATGTGAATGTAAGTTCATTCACAGTAAATTATGAGGAGTATGAAGGTTTTGAGGACAGGGGTGAACTATCATTTCCTAACCTACCACCAAATCAGTGGTACATGGTTGACTTGTTCCCAGGCTTCAACTTCAACCTAAGAGGAAGTGCATATCGTTCAGATAGTGTAACACCACTTGGGCCTAACCAAGTTCTGATTGAGTTTAGAGGATATGGACTCATGAAGGATACGAAAGAAGAAAGACTTACTCGCATTAAACATCACAATTCAATCTGGGGGCCATTTGGTCGTAACCTACATGAAGATTTGATTGGTGTTGCTGGACAAGGTACAACGATGCGTGAAGGTACAGAGAAAAGAAACATTCTACATGGAAGACATGAGAATGGAACTATCCACGATGAAGTGGGTATGAGACATTATTATGGTGCATGGGGTAATATGTTGGGGGTAAACCCAGAAAGACCATTAGCAGCGTAAAGATATAAAAATTAATAGATGGAGAAGTAAAAAATGGAAATACGAGTAGTAACTAAATCAGATTGCCCATTCTGTGAAATGACCAAGAAGTGGTTTGATGATAATGGATTCGATTATCGTGCAGAATTGATGGACAATGAAGAAGAGCGTCTTGCCTTCTATCAGTCTATCAATGGTATTAAAGAAGTCGTTGGAGCTCCAACTGAAGTACGCAGAGTAAACTCTGTACCACAAATTTTTGTGGATGGTGACCGTATTGGTGGATATGATGACTTAATGAAATATGCTGAAACACTTTTCAAAAAAAGAGGTGGTGGAAGTCTATTGAAATTTAGTGAAACTTATAAACCATTTTACTATCCTTGGGCAGTTGAAATCACAACAAGACATGAGAAGGTACACTGGATTGAAGACGAACTTGATTTGTCTGAGGACGTATCTGATTGGAAGTCTTCTAAAGTATCTAATGCAGAAAAAGATTACATCACTAATATTCTAAGACTGTTTACACAGGCTGATGTTGCAGTTGGACAGAACTACTATGACCAGTTGATTCCAAAATTCAAGAATAATGAAGTCAGAAATATGTTGGGTTCATTTGCGAACAGGGAAGCAATCCATCAACGTGCATATGCATTGTTGAACGAGACACTTGGTTTACCACCAGAAGAATACCATGCATTCCTTGAGTATTCAGAGATGGCAGACAAAATTGACTTCATGATGGATTCAAATACATCAACACACAGAGGTCTTGCACTTGCAATGGCAAAATCAGTAATGAATGAAGGTATTGCTCTATTTGCATCATTCGTCATGTTGTTGAACTTCCAGAGGTTCGGTAAGATGAAAGGGATGGGTAAGGTTGTAGAATGGTCTATTCGTGACGAATCTATCCACGTTGAGGGTATTGCAAAATTATTCCGACAGTTTTGTACCGAATATCCAAAGGTTGTCGATGATGATTTCAAATCAGATATCTATGAGATGGCTCGACAGTCTGTTAAACTGGAAGATAAGTTTGTACAGTTGACCTATAAGATGGGTGCTCCAGAGGGTCTTGAAGCGTCTGATGTGAAGACCTATATAAGATATATAACAGATAGAAGGTTATTACAACTTGGTCTTAAACCAAACTTTAAGGTGAAAGAAAATCCTCTACCGTGGTTGGATTGGGTACTTAACGGTGCAGACCATACCAACTTCTTTGAGAATAGAGTGACTGAATATGAAGTTGCTGGATTAACTGGTAGTTGGGATGATGCGTATGAGGACGCTGCATAAATATGAGTAAGAAGATTATCTCCTGTGAGGAATGTGATGCAGAATTTACAGTACGTCATGGAATGTCAGAACATCATTATGAAATAACGTATTGTGTTTTCTGTGGAGCATCTATCCCAGAAGATAATGAAGATGACTTATACGATGAGGAAGAATATTGAAGTGAAGACGCAAAGTGCGAAAGCAAAAGGCAGAAGGTTACAACAATGGTTTCGTGACCTTCTGATTGAAAATTTAGGTGTGCATCCAGAAGATGTTGAATCAAGGTCAATGGGTGCTGGTGGAGAAGACTTAATTATGGCAAGGGCTGCGAGAGAGAAGTTCCCCTATTCGATAGAGTGTAAGAACCAAGAAAAAGTAAACATATGGCAATCATATTCTCAAGCAGCAGAAAATAGTAAGGACTATGAACCAGTGGTAGTGGTTAAAAGAAACAACCACAAACCACTCGTTATAGTGGATGCTGAATATTTTGTGGGATTGCATAAAGGTGATATATCGACATAACAATTTAGTATTAGATATGGACAACGGCAAGGGTAAACTCTATGTGGGAAATCGTTTACGTTTCATGGGTGACCCATACGTTGCTATAACAATGATGTTAAGGTTTTCAGAGAACCATCCAGACGTTAGACATATGTTTCGACATCAACTAGAGATGCGAGAGAAACCACGTTTTACTAAAGCCGATAAACCTGTGGAAACACAACCAGAACCCCCCAAAAAAGAAAAGGTCATGAGAAGACCTCGACAGAACAAGATGGAAAAATTGTTCAGATAATGCACCAGACCTATGCAAAAATAACATTACTGATTTTCCCTCAGCGCAACAATTAGGACAGTGTTACTGTTATAAATATTCGTGTAAATCCCAGATAAAAGGAATCCTGCCATGTGGCCTTACACCGAAGATGAAGCGGACTATTTAAGTTCGTCTAAACAACCAAAAAAATAATCCAAGGGTGCAATGCACCCTTTTTTAATGCGTGGAGTAATAAAATGATACACAAACTACTTAGTTTGTTCCAAAGTGATTATGCAGATGCCGGAATTGTCAGATATGTACGCACTGAATGGAACAACGAAACCAGACACTTATCTAATGACGATTGCATTAGTTTCTATAACAACTACTTAACAACAAAAGGAAGAATATCAAAATGACTACAGAAGTATTTAAACACACATACGAAGTGACTTGTGAGATATGTGATAAAATATCACACTATATAAAAGTGGGTAGTATCCACTTCAACAAATTTTTTACCAGAGTTGGTTACGCAAGGGCAGCGTCTGAACTTGCACGACAAGGGTACTATGAAGAAGCGAAAGCACTTATGTTAGAAAAGGATAACTTGAAATGAAAGCATTAGGATTTATAATGACAATTTTTGGATTTGTATTTTTTACAAGTCTAGCGTATGGAATGAATGGCACAACAGTAGAGATGTTGAATAAAGATGCCGATGGTAATAAGATGGTATATTCACAAGAGATTGTGGAAATTGGAGTTGGACAGATTGTCAAATGGATTCCAACCAGTAAAGGACACAACGTAGAAATCGTTGCAGCCCCAGAAGGGTTTGAAATACCAAAGAAATCCAAGAATAGTAAAGAGGTTGAGATACAGTTTGATATCCCAGGCATCTATTACTACTGGTGTACACCACACAAAGGTATGGGTATGATTGGTCTTGTCGTTGTGGAAGGTGACATCTCAAATATTGATGACATTGCAGATGCAAAAGCAATGGGTAAATCAAAAAAGAAACTAAAAAAATTGATTGGTCAACTAAAAGAAAACCAATAGTCTTATAAGTGATTCGGCCGATTTATCACGATTCGCTGTTTTTCGCCTATTTTTATCAAATTTCTCAAAAAATAACAAAAGTTTTTTAAACTTTTTTACTAAACCCTTGATTTACAAGGGTTTTTTTATGCACTTTTTTTCATTTTTTACTTGACTTGTTGTGAAAACATCTGTATAGTATAAGTATAGTCAAGAGAGAGAAAGGACTTCAAATGAGTGAGACAATTTTTATCGGTGCGAACAACGGTGGACT